>Ga0207067_10040_pt2 | contig 39153 bp, 36 predicted proteins | sample Alteio_BWMinCont_25_FD_153484 | JGI IMG/M metagenome (GOLD analysis project Ga0207067, IMG submission 153484) | Enriched cells from forest soil in Barre Woods Harvard Forest LTER site, Petersham, Massachusetts, United States -... | ecosystem: Environmental > Terrestrial > Soil > Temperate forest >...
GAGTAGGACCACAGATACCGTTGAGTAATTTCCTTAATTATAATTACTATGGCGGTACCACAATTGACTGGACTGCAGGCGCTTTCTTCCGTTATACCCAAAAACTGGGTAAAATATTTTTCCTGTATGGCCAGGTAAACATGGCATACATGTCTAGCGAAGCGCATGACGTGCCTGGTGTTTATTATCTTAATGGTTCTGCCATTGCAGCCTACGAAGCAAATTCACCCGCTGCAAATGGTTTCCAGGCACAAATATTCCCGGCAGTTGGCGCAAATATTTATAAAGGACTGGCGCTAAACTTCGGTTTAGGTGGAATAAATTACAACACAATAAGCCAGAATATAGAAGGGGCAGGAAACAATAATTCCAGCAACATTCAATTAACCTTTGGTCAGCAGGTGAACATTGGCATATCGGACAATTTTAGCTGCCATATGATGCATAAGCACAAACATCATCATAGTGACACTGTTTCGGGCTCTGAATACAGGCATGTAGATAATGGTGGTATGGAAGAAGACGAAATGCCGGCAACAGATGCTAAAAAGCACCACAAGCATAAAAAGGAAAAAACTGAAAAGACAGACGATAACTAATTAGCTTTTATATTGATGATCCTCTACCGCCAACTTCACTGGCAGTAGAGGATTTTTTATTGGTTTAAGGCAACCTCATATAAGAAGAACTATTTAATAAGGTTTAGGGTAGTTTTGCTACATCATCTAAACAGGGCAATAATATATACTGGCATAAAAACGAACCAAAATAATTAAACCAATATTTTTATTCCTCGGGAAATATAAGCAGCAATTATGAAACTAAAGTTTTCTCACGGCCTGTTCATCATGTTATTATTGGTAGCTGTACCTATATTTGGCCACCTCGATGAATTGCCCATACAGCTGTGGGACGAGAGCCGGTTGATAGAGAATGCACTGGAAATGAACCATAATGGTAACTACATAGTTACCAAATTTGCAGGCCAGCCGGATATGTGGAACACCAAGCCCCCTTTCCTGATATGGCTGCAGGTGATCTGCATAAAATTGTTGGGTATGAATGAGCTTGCGGTGCGGCTACCTTCTGCCCTGGCCGCCCTGGCAACGTGCCTGCTTATATACTGGTTACTAGCCAAAAAATTTAAGGCACCGTGGCTAGGGGTGATCAGCTGTGTTATTTTAGTCTCCAGTGCTGGATATGTAAGGATGCATGGTACCCGCAGTGCAGATTATGACTCTATGCTTACCCTATTTATAACTGCATGCAGCATCTACTATTATTTATACCTTGAAGAAGCTAAAGGGAAATACCTTACTTACACCATTGTGTGCCTTATACTTGCCTGCCTTACCAAAGGTATTGCAGGCCTTATGGTGACGCCTGCATTGCTATTATATACCCTGTATAAAAAGAAACTGCTTGTACTGCTGAAGGATAAACGATTTTATGCAGGCCTTGCAGGTTTTGGCATTTTTGTACTTGGTTACTACCTGCTGCGCGAACACTACAACCCAGGCTATATACAGGCGGTACAGGATAATGAACTGGGGGGGCGGTACCTGAAGGTAAATGAAAGCCATACCGGCAGCGATTATTTTTACCTGAACCAGTTGGCAGATACGCAATTTAAAGATTGGTGCCTGCTTTTAATACCTGGTATTTTGTTGGGGATAGCATCTAAACTGAAAGGGCTGCAAAATTTGTCTGTTCTTCTATTGGCACTGGTTATTAGCTACCTGTACATATTAAGTTCGGCCAGTACAAAACTGCCGTGGTACGATATGCCCATTTACCCGTTCTTGTCTATTATAGCTGCCATCTTCATTTATTGTATATGCCAGTTACTGTTGAAGATAAAAATGCAGGACAGCTTTAATTTCAACCCGCTGCCTTATGCACTTATTATTTTCTTTTGTCTTTTGCCATATTGTACCATGATATCTTATGTGCTGACGCCCCCTAACCCCCAATATTGGGATTCTAACAATGAAGATATGGCCAAGTACCTGAAAGATGTACTGAGTGTAAAACGGAATATTGACGGTTTCACAGTAACGGAAAGCCACCCCCAAAATATTTTTTGCTATCGCACCATATTTGCATACACCAACAGGCCCGTAACATTTATACACAGCAGCGACTTTAAAGATGCCAAAAAAGTGATAGCCTACAGGGACGACACCAAAAAATATATAGACTCAAACTATTACTATCATATACTACACACATACAACGCCGTTATCGCCTACCAGATAGATAGTCCCAAGCATAAAATAACCCTTAAATAAAAAAATATAACTAAATAGCTGACTTGCACCGTGCCCCATATATAAAGCTTTATCCCGTCATACTACTATTGGGCATGCTGATTGTAGCTATACCCCCGTTATTCCTGCACCTGGGCTCGTTGCCCATGCAGCTATTTGATGAAGCCCGCATAGCTGTAAGCGCACAGGAAATGCTGCGTAACCATAATTTGCTGGTAGTTCATTACGGCGGTGCGCCAGATATGTGGAGCGTGAAGCCGCCGCTAATGGTGTGGTTGCAAACGCTGAGTATGCAGCTGTGTGGTATGCATGAGTGGGCTACGCGATTACCGGGTGCTATAGCCAGCACTTGCACCTGCGTCATTCTGTATTTGTTCTTTGTATGGAAGAAGGCGCCATTGGCAGGGTTTATCTCTGTTTTGGTACTCATCACTTCGCAAGGTTTTGTAACGCTGCATTGCAATCGCACAGGCGATTATGATGCTCTGCTTACCTTCTTCACTACTGCATATTGCTTTAGTTATTTTGCCTACCTGCACCTGGGCAAACTCAAGTTCCTGTATTTAACTTTTATATTCCTTGCACTTGCAGTGCTCACTAAAGGGGTAGCAGCAATGCTCTTCTTTCCAGCTATCCTGTTGTTTACAGTATATAAAAAAAGCCTTTTGAGACTGCTGAAAGAGAAGCATTTTTATATAGGCCTCGTAGCTTTTTTAGTGTTGGTTTTGGCCTACTACCTGTTGCGCGAGCATTACAATCCTGGGTATATACAAGCAGTATGGCAAAATGAACTTGGCGGACGTTACTCACAGGCGCTGGAAGGCAATAAGGGAACATTTCTTTACTACTTCCATAACATGGCGCTCCACCAGTTTAAGCCTTGGTATTGGCTGGTAGTACCTGGTGTGCTGGCCGGGCTGTTTGTGGATAATAAAAAGTATCGCGATCTGACTGTGTACCTGTTCTTGCTAAGTGCATTGTTCTTGCTGATCATATCATCGGCACAAACAAAGCTATATTGGTATGCTATGCCTATGTACCCGTTTTTAAGCGCCATTGTGGGCTTGTTTGTTTATTACGTGTTCACTATGTTACAAAGAAGGGGAAGGTGGACAGAATACTTGTCTTACCTGTTAATGCCTGTTATTTTTTTGCTGCCATATAAAGAAGCTATCGCACTCAGTACCGCATTGCCCAATATCGGCAGCCAGCGGATGGACAACGAACATATGGCTGAATACCTGCACGATGCCCTGCAGGGTAAGCAAAGCATAACCGGAAGGGCAGTAATATATACAGGGTACCATGCAAATATTAATTGGTACCTGGAGGCATTGGGGCATAAAAATGATATACAAAACAACCTGAACAAGGCAGATAGTGAGGAAAATATCATTGTTTTCCAGGACAGTGTAAAAAAGTATATGGAAACGCATTACCAAACTACTATCTTGCAAACTTATTATAACGTAACTGTTTATAGGTTAAATGGCAAACGGCAGTAGTAATATAGCGCTATCAATTGTAGTACCTGTTTTTAATGAGGAGCTCATTATAGAAGAGCTTGTGCGCCGACTGGTGGCGGTTGCAGGTAGTATTACCGAAGCTTACGAGATCATTTTTGTGAACGATGGCAGCCGGGATGGCACCCTGCTGAAATTGAAATTGCTTTGCGAAGACGATGCTCGCCTGCACTTTATTAGCTTCAGTCGCAATTTTGGGCACCAGATAGCCATTACGGCGGGTATGGACTATTCCAGTGGCGATGCCATAGTAACTATAGATGGTGATCTTCAGGACCCTCCTGAGCTTATTGCCCAAATGTATGCCGAATACCAGAACGGCTACAAGGTGATATACGCCAAACGCACTAAGCGCAAGGGTGAAACTTTTTTTAAGCGTGTTACCGCCCGTATGTTTTACAGGCTAATGGCATGGTTGGTAGCTTTTGATATACCACTTGACGTAGGCGACTACCGTATGATAAGCCGTGATGTACTGGAGTACCTGCAGCGCATGAAGGAATACGACAAGTACCTGCGCGGACAAATAGCGTGGCTGGGCTTTAAGAATACCTACGTAATGTTTGAGCGCGATGAGCGCAGGTTTGGTCAAACAAATTATCCCTTTAAGAAAATGTTACGCCTAGCCTTCAACGGCATTACCGCATTTTCTGATGCCCCTTTAAAGCTGGCAACAAGCCTTGGGTTCATAGTTTGTATCATGTCGTTTCTTATTGGGGTGTTTGCGGTTTATTCTTATTTCTTCAATCATGCCACGGTACCAGGCTGGGCATCTACCATCATAAGTATCACGTTCCTTGGGGGGGTGCAATTGCTATCGCTGGGCATATTGGGCGAATATATAAGCCGCATCATCAATAATGTACGCAACAGGCCACTTTATGTAGTGGATCAAACAGATATTAAAGATAAGGAAGCAAACTAAATCAACTACTTGCTATGTATTACCACCCAGGGAAAAGGGTGGCTGCGTCTAAGCAGTTTATTCATAAAAGAATTGGGATCATACAAAAAAGTATGATCCATTTTTTTTAGTTCATCAACCGAATGATGGTGGTAACGATCTGCCATTTCTGGTACATGCAATGCTGTGTAATAAGCCCTTGTGCGTTCTCTTGCTGCTGCAACTAATCTGGGTTTATAAAAAGGAGTATCTACAATGTGTATCTCCCCCTGTGGAGATAAAATGGGGAATATGGGATTGAATATTGCTAACGACGGGAAGTATTGTAGCGATGCAGCAAAGATCACTACATCAAACTTCTGGTCCAGAAAAATATGGTCCGCTATATTGCCATAGATAAACTGCAAATTGCTTTTTTTAAATACAGTACTTGCCCGGGTAAGCTCTGTTTTGTTTATATCCAAACCAGTGATAGTTGAGTTTTCTATTTCAGATAGTCTTGCAGATAGCCAGCCATTGCCACAACCAATTTCGAGGATGTTTAAAGGTTTCCCTTTACTTTTTAGGTATTTTATCAGTCGTTCGCTGGAATGTTTTCTTACAAGCCATTCTTTATAATATGGGTGAGATGGCGCTATATCAGGCAATAAGAGAAGCTGCCCATCTGTATATATCCGTTGCTCTTTTTCGCGGGCGTTAATGTATAGGTCCTCGAAAGAATTCCGGGTGGCGTTGGTGTGGTTGCTATCCATGAAATATGCCTTATCTAAAAAAATAGGGTCGGCAATATTATTGCTGACCCTATGGTTAAATTGATTTTTGCATTTTTATTTTCTTGATGCCTCATACAGTTCTTTAACGCTGGCATGGCCTTCAAATTTCTTTACAAATTTCTTGTGTTTATCATACACTGCAAGATAAGGCACAAAGCGTGCACCGAAGAAAGATGTGAAGAAGTAATCAACGTCCTTCCCTACTACTTTTACATTCGGGTAGTTTTCAAGATGGAACTTGTCATAAAACCCTTTTATAGCAGTAGGATTACCAAATGTACACAGGTAAAACTGGAGATCTTTAAGTGAGTCCATGCCTTTTACCATTTCTTCCATCTGGTGTTTGCAATGGTCACAATCAGGGCCAAAGAACATGATAAGACTGGGCTTGCCCATAGGTATCTTATTAGTTACAAATGTGGTAGTGCTATCCATCTCCAATATGTTGAAAGTGGGCAGTGAATGGTTTTTCTGGTAGGGTAATAAGGAGTCTATCTTTTTTTCTTCATTCTTTTTCTCTTGTGCGCTAACGGTTGCGGTCTGCAGCATGCCGAAAATGAGGGCAGTAAGGAGTAATAATTTTTTCATTTTTAAATATTTGATTGAGATGAGTAGGTACAAATGTAAGATAATGGTTTCTTTTTCTAATTATACTACCTTTCCTATCTTCATAAATATCCCTTAAAATTCAAGTATGATCATCAACGAAGATCTTTTTCTACAGCGGTATAACGATCTGAATACCCAGCAGAAAGAAGCAGTAGATACCATCTATGGCCCGGTGATGGTAATAGCAGGTCCTGGTACCGGCAAAACTGAAGTGCTTGCCCTGCGCATAGCTAACCTGCTGCGCAGCGAAGCCCAGGTGCAACCATCAGAAATATTGTGCCTCACCTACACAGAAGAGGCTACCAATGCCATGCGTCGCAGGCTGGTGCAGGTGGTAGGCCCGGCAGCCCATAAAGTGAATATCGCCACATTCCATGCGTTTTGCAATAATGTAATTCAAAGCAATGCTGAGATATTCAGTCAACGGGCTTTACAGCCTATAAGCGATCTGGAGCGGACTGACCTGTTATATGATATATTGGAGAAACTACCTTCTGGCCACGTACTGCGCAAGTTGAGTGGTAACATATATTACGACGCTGGTAAACTGAACCGCCTGTTTGAATTTATGAAACGGGAGAACATGCGCTATCCCGAAATTATTGCAGCTATAACTGAGTATATAAACGACCTGCCCAATCGAGATGCCTACATCTACAAAAGAAAGGGTAACGGTTATGTAAAGGGCGACCTGAAACAAAATGAAATAGATGAAGAGGCAAGAAGGATGGCAAGCACGGCAGCAGCAGCAGAACTATTTGATACCTATGTAGCAAGAATGAAGGAAGCTGGCCGGTACGACTTCAACGATATGATCATCTGGGTGCTCGATGCTTTTGAAGAAAATATTACCTTGCTGCAAAGCTACCAGGAGCGCCACCAGTTCATATTGGTAGATGAGTTCCAGGATACCAACGGATCGCAGAACCAATTGCTGAACCTGCTTACCCGTTTCTGGGACGACCCAAATATATTTGTAGTGGGCGATGATGATCAGAGTATCTACGAATTTCAGGGTGCCCGGATACGTAATATCATAGATTTTTATGAACGATATAAAGAGGGCATCAAGATCATCATTCTATCACAAAACTATCGCTCATCGCAGCACATACTCGACAAAGCGACCACAACTATAGTAAACAATAAACAGCGACTTATATACCAGTTGGAGCATTTGAAACTGGACAAGAATATAAAGGCAGCTGCAAAACGTTTTCAGGATAGTGCAGAGATAGTAACACCAGTAATAAAAGTGTACAGCAATGTACTACAAGAGGAAACAGACGTGATGCTGCAGGTGGAGCGTCTGCAACAAGCTGGCGTGCCGCTGAATCATGTAGCTATATTGTATGCCCAACATAAGCAAGCAGATAATATAATTGCGCTCATGGAGCGCAAGGGCATTCCATACAATGTAAAGAAACCGGTAAACATACTGGACCTTCCTTTTATACAGCAGGTACTGAATGTGCTGCGCTACCTGGAGATGGAACGAAAGGAACCATTTAGCGGCGAAGCCCTGCTTTTTGAAATACTGCATGCTCCCTACTACGAAATTGCCCCTACCGATATGGCGCTGCTCAGCCTGTACATACAGGCCAATCGCACTAAGGATAAAAGCCTGGGCTTCTGGCGCTTCCTGCTCACCAAAGGCTTGCTGCTGGAATCATTGGAGCTGCCATCTGCAAAGGCCTTGATACGCATGGGGCAGAATATGGAAGAATGGGCACGTACCCAAACCAGCATGCCGCTGCCGTTGCTGGTAGAAAAGATCGTGTATGAAAGTGGTATAGTAGCTTACCTGCTTCAGCAGCCCGACCATATCTGGAATGTACAGGTACTGCATACCTTCTTCGACTATGTGCGCGAACTGCATGGCCGCAACCCGCGTATAAAACTTGGTGAGTTTTTAGGACAGGTAGAGCGCATGAATGATGAGGGCATAACCATACCCGCACAAAAGGTGGTGCAAAATGATAATGGCGTTCACTTCTTCACTGCTCACGGTGCCAAAGGCAACGAGTTCGAGCATGTATTTTTAATAGGTGCCACCAAAAATTATTGGGAAGGACGCCGCGGTAACAACTTTGAATACAAGCTACCCGATACCATCACTAAGACGGATGATGACCACGAAAAAACATACAAAGTAGAAGTTGCCCGGCGTTTGTTCTATGTGGCACTCACCCGCGCTAAAAAGCACCTGCATGTATCGTACGCGCTGAACGATAATAATAACAAGAGTATTGAAGCATCGGTATTTATAGAAGAAATAAGCACGCCTGCAGAGCGCACTTTGCATAGTGTAGAAACAAGCGATGTAATGAACCACTTGCAACTGGCTATGCAGCCTGTGCCAGAAGTGCGGATAAGGTTGGCCAACGGCCAATGGATAGAGCGGCAATTACAGCAGCTCACCATGAGTTATACCACACTGTCTAAGTACCTCTACTGTCCACTGGGTTTTTATTATGAGAATCTGTTGCGTGTACCTTTCCAGAAAAATGATGCACTGGCCTTTGGTAGTGCTGTACACAACGCATTGGAACGTTTCTTCAAAGAAATGAAAGCCGCCAATAGTGTGTTCCCCGATAAAGAGCGCTTACTCACAGTATTCGACTCCAGTATGTTTGCCGAATCTGCCGCATTTACAGCCATCATGTACGAGCGCCGTATGGAACAAGGTCATACCATATTGAGTGAATATTATGATAGGTACATTAATGAATTCGCCACCAATGTAGAGATAGAATGGAAGGTAAACAGGTACCTGCTTGATGGTGTACCTGTAACCGGGAAAATAGATAAAATAGAGATCAACGGAGATAGCTGTACCATAGTGGATTATAAGACTGGCGACCCCGACCGCTGGGGTAATGCACTCACCGCCGCACCAAATGAAAAGGAACCATTAGGTGGCGACTATTGGAGGCAAATGGTATTCTACAAATTGCTAATTGAAAACTTTGAAGATAAACATCTGAAGGTGAACATGGGTATGTTTGACTACATACAGAAGAACAGCAAAACCGGCGAATTTAAGCGCTACTACGTGCCTATTTTTGCACAAGATGAAGAGACTGTGCGTCAGCAATTAAAGGACAGCTATGCCCGCATCATGAATCATGAGTTTGATACAGGTTGTGGCCGTAAAGACTGCTACTGGTGCAATTTCGCCCGCAAGTACCAGCTCGTAAGAACAGACCACGACGAAACTGTAGAAATAGATGACTGGGAAGAGTAAGTGTCGAATCCTTTCTCAGATATGGTGGTATAGTATGGTAAAGTGATGTGTTGGGTTAAAAAAAGCCGAGCCCATATTCAGCCACTTTTTTGCAGCGATTTTTCATCGCCTGCAAAAACCAGTGGCCCATAATCGGAGTACTCTAAGTAACATGCGGTAGAGCGTCTTTAAATCGGCGGAGCCATTGATTTAAAGTGGCCTCTTTTCTTTTCTTTGTTTCTTTTTTGGCCAAGCAAAAAAGAAATGAAGGTTCTCGCAAATAAGTAATGTAGAGTAACAAATGTAATGGCAACCATGGTCGCCACTACAAGAAAATCTGCTTTGGTACTACTGATTGTTGCCTTTCAACCTTGCAAACTCACTAAGTTTCTCTATCCAGAAACCTATAGATTTATTCTGCTCCTTGGTAACGATAAGCGGAGCACCTACACTTTCTATTTTAGCATATTGTTTCTTTAGCAATGCTACGGCTGCCGGTAATGTTATGCGCATCTCTTTGCGACTGGTTAGTCGGGAATGAAGTATCGCAGCATAGCGCTTAAACAGGTCAGTATCCACATCGTTCCTGAATTCAATAGCTTTTATAAACTGTTGCAAAGCTGTAAGCATATCTTTTGCTTTTACAGCTTCCCTTGCTTTTTTGTAGTAATGATCTGCCTTGCCCGCATTCAGTTCCTGTACGATCAGGGTATCAGGTGTTTCGTTTTGTGCAAACCTGATCACTCGTGTGTCTGTTTTTATGGCACCTCTGTCTATTTGTGTTTTAAGCACCAGCCCATCGAAAGAAGTACACCGGCTTAGCGCCACATATACCTGCCCTGATGAAAAGGCTGCACCCAGGTCTGCAATTACATTTTCAAAAGTAAGCCCCTGGCTTTTGTGTACGGATATTGCCCATGCCAACCGTATAGGGTATTGAGTGAAACTGCCTACCACTTCATCTTCAATTTTACGGTCCGTGTCGTTCCAGCTATAGCGTATATTTTCCCACGTCTCTTTTTCAACCGTAATCTCGTTGCCTTCAGAAACTTCCACAATTATCTTGTCATCTTTAAGCGATTTTATTTTGGCAATCTTTCCATTATGTACCTTCTTTGCCCTGTTGTTGCGGATGAACATGATCTGTGCACCCTCTTTCAATTGCAACACTTTATCTGCGGGCATCATGTTATCCGGGAAATCTTTATCAACAGAAGCCTTGAATGTCTTTATTTCTGTACTTAATTCTGCCAATCGTGTAGCATTGGTGCTGTCAACAATTTTGTTGTGGGTAGCCAGCGTAATGTAATTAGAATGTTCAGGCGGCACAAAATTAGGGTCATACTTACTGTTCAGCAACGTTAGTTCATTCTGTGTTACCTGGTTGGTTCGTACTCTGTTCAGCAGGTCTATAAAGCCCTGCTCCTTTTGGCGATAGATCTTCTTCAGTTCTATATACACAGGCCGGTGCCGTTTAATAACATTAGAGCTAAAGAAGAAAGGACTCTCGTAAAACTTGCTCAGTATATCCCATTGCTCCCCATCTGCAATAGGCGGCAGCTGAAAAGTATCTCCAATTAGTATTACCTGCACCCCGCCAAATGGTTCAAACTCCCAGTTCCTGTACACGCGCATCAGCCGGTCTATTACATCCAGCAAATCGCACCGTACCATCGATATCTCATCAATGATCAGCAGGTCAAGTTCACGTATTACCTTACGTTGCTCTTCAGAATATTTAAAGTAGTTAAAGACCGTACTTTTATCTGTATCAAACGGACTGGAATGGCTTCTCAGCCGCTTGTCATTCGGCACATATACTCCAGGCTTTATCTGGAAAAACGAATGGATGGTTTGTCCACCTGCATTAATAGCAGCAACGCCAGTTGGCGCAACAATAGCTACGTTTTTCTTGGTGGTTTGTTTTAGGTATTTTAAGAAAGTGGTTTTACCGGTGCCGGCCTTCCCGGTCAGGTATATAAGCCTGTTGGTGTGCTGCACAAACTGCATGGCGTAGTTAAACTCTGGGTTGTTTTCATCCAGTTCTATATGGTCTATGGTTGGGGGCATTGGGTAAGTTAAAGGTACTGTATTGAAAAGAGGTTGTCGCCATTCAGCAACAACCTCTTTATCGTATTTTGTAAATAGATTACTAATCCAAATGGTCTTCTTCAGCTGCAGCTGTACCTAAGAAGTTATCAACCATGCCGCTAAACATGGGCGGCAGTTTAGACGTTATGTAGTCTTTAATGGTCTGTATGGTTTTAATAGCCTGTTCTTCAGTAAGGCCAGCTTTGTCTTTCAATTCTTGTACCAGGTCTTCCATGTGTTGTTTATGTATGGCTTTAAGATCAGTTTTTTATGCAGCCTTCAGTACGCTTAATTTACTGTGGTCCAGCATCTGGTGTGCATACTCCGCAGTCAGGTGAAACACACCGTTATGTTCTTCAGATGGCAGGTCGAACATCGCATCTGTGAGTATCATCTCGCAGATGGCGCGCAGGCCACGGCCACCCAGCTTGAACTGTATTGCCTTCTCTACCATGTAGTCCAGCGCTGCGTCATCCACTTTCAGTTTTATACCTTCGTACTCAAACAAGCGGGTATATTGCTTTATCAGTGCGTTCTTAGGTTCTGTAAGTATGCGTTTCAATGCAGGAGGGTCCAGCGGATTCAGGTATGTAACAATAGGTAAACGGCCCAGCAGTTCAGGTATCAAGCCGAATGCACGCAGGTCTTGTGCGTTTACATATTGCAGCAGATTGCCACGATCCAGGTCTTTTGCGCTTTTAATAGCGTTGTAACCTATAGCAGATGTTTGCACCCTGCGGGCAATCATCTTATCAATGCCTTCAAAAGCGCCACCGCATATAAACAGGATGTTCTGGGTATTTACTTTCACCATCTTCTGCTCGGGATGCTTGCGGCCACCTTGCGGAGGTACCATTACTTCGCTGCCTTCCAGCAGTTTCAGCAATGCCTGCTGCACACCTTCGCCGCTTACATCGCGTGTTATAGATGGATTGTCACTTTTGCGGCCTATTTTATCCATTTCATCTATATACACAATACCCCTTTCTGCCAGGCTTACATCAAAGTTGCAGTTCTGTAACAGGCGGGATAATATACTCTCCACATCTTCACCCACATAGCCAGCTTCTGTGAATACAGTAGCATCTACAATAGCAAATGGCACTTGCAGCAGCTTAGCGATGCTTTTAGCCAGCAAGGTTTTACCCGTACCGGTTTCGCCCACCATTATAATGTTTGATTTTTCGATCTCCACCTCATCCACAATAGGCATCATCAACCTTTTGTAGTGGTTGTATATGGCTACAGACATTATCTTTTTCGCGTCATCCTGTCCAATCACGTATTGGTCCAGGAATTCTTTTACCTCACGGGGTTTGTGCATTTTGTGCTGCTCAAGTCCGTGCTTAGGTTCTTTCTTTATTTTAGTATCGCCATTTGCTTCCTGTAGCAGTACGTGGGCGTTTTCTATACATTGGTCGCAGATATTGCCCTTTATGCCCGTAAAAAGGATGTTCACATCACTCTCCGCGCGGTCACAAAAAGAACATTTCCTTCCTGTTTGTTTTGCCATTCTTGTATTTGATATAATTAATTTCTCTGCAAAGGTAAGGATACCTGCGCTATTTAAATGGTTTACAGCCTGTTGGTATTAACGATTTAACCCTTTCACAGCAATCATCAACCGGTGTACGTACCATTTTTGCAACAACTAACTGTTCTTCATAATTCTTAATAATAAGTGCCAATGCATCGGCTTCATCACTTTCTGGCGTACCCGCCACCGCCTGGAAGACGGCTTCAAACCGCTCTAGCGCCGCTTCATATTCTTTTTTAGTTTCAATCTTTTTTGCTTCCATTTTCGATTATCTATTTATTCAACCTTTTATACCCTTATACCAGTTATGCATCGTCCCATCAAATTCAAATGTTTCCACATATTGCAGCCCGGCTTTCTGCAATACATTTTGCGATGCAATATTACCAATGTCGGCCATGCCATATATTTCAGTTAGCCCCATGTGGCCGAACCCATACCCCACACATGCTACTGCTGTTTCCGTAGCATACCCCTTACCCCAGTGCTTCTTTGTGAGCCTGTACCCAAGATCATAGTAGTTAATATGTCCATTGGTTAGTTCGGTAGTCAGCTTCAGGCCGCTCCAACCGGCAAATTGCCCGGTTTCCTTTTCTATAACCGCCCACCTGCCAATGCCGTTGGTTACATATTGTTCCCTGATTATTTCTATTACCTGCCTGCTCCGCTCTATGGTTTTTACCGGGTTTTTGCCAATATAACGGTGCACTTCAGGGTCACTATCCAGTTCAAACATCCCTTCTGCATCTTCGGGAACCAGTTCTCGAAGCAGTAGCCGTTCTGTTTCTATAAATATTTTCATAGCGGGTATATCTTTAGTTTTTTGGAAACAGGTAGGGTCCTAATGTATCTTGCATAGTCTTACACCATAAAAATAAGTATAAAGATATAAATGCGTTTTGCTGATGTGATAATCCCCCTCAACTTGCCACAGGTACTTACCTATGGCATACCTGAACAATTGCAGGGCACCTTGCAGCCGGGTATGCGGGTTGAAGTATCGCTAGGCAGGAACAAGCAATATGCGGGAATTATAGACAAACTGCACGATCGCACACCTGAATTGTATTCGGTGAAGCCCATAAAGAATGTACTGGACGAACACCCGGTAGTCAACGAGATCCAACTCACCTTTTGGCGCTGGATAGGTCAATACTACATGGCTGCACCTGGGGAGGTAATGCAGGCTGCGTTACCTGCCCACCTGAAGCTAATGGCTGAGACCAGCCTTGTGTGGTGCGGTGAACCTGATGTACTTTATGAATGGAGCGACGCAGCTAACGAAGCGGTTTTTGCACTGGAACAACGCAAAGAAATTACGCTCAGCGACCTCAGAGGTATTGTAGGCCTGCGCTTTTTTTGCACAAGTCCTCAATGAACTTATAGAAAAACAGGCAGTTCTCATCAACGACAGCCTCGAATCTACTTACTCCATCAAGAAGGAAAAAATAGTAACGCTTGCCCATGCCTACCAGGAAGAGGCAGCGATCATAAAGTTGTTCAGCGAACTGGAACGTGCACCTAAGCAGTTGCAGCTATTAATGGCTTATACCGAGCTGTCGGTAAAGAATGGCTTCGTACGCCGGCAAGACCTTATGGAGCGTACCGGCAGTACAGCCGCACAGGTAAAAGCGTTGGCCGATAAAGGGATTTTTGTACTGGAAGATAAACAAGCCGACCGCTTATTGTACACTGGTAAACAGCCCGATGCAGCAGTAGTATTTACGCTCGCACAGGAAGAGGCTTATACTAAGCTGCAACAGGGGCTTGAGGAAAAAAATGTGGCATTGCTGCATGGTGTTACCGGCAGTGGTAAAACTTTGCTGTACATACAGAAGATAAAAGAATGCCTCGCTACAGGTAAGCAGGCGGTGTTCCTGCTGCCAGAGATTGCACTGACCACACAATTGGTAAGCAGGCTCATGGCACACTTTGGCGAAGAGATGGGCGTCTACCACTCACACTTCAGCAATAACGAGCGTGTAGAGATATGGGAAAAGGTACGCAAAGGCGATTACAAATTAGTGCTCGGTCCACGTTCAGCGCTATGGCTTCCATACAGCGATATAGGGCTCATCATTGCCGATGAAGAACACGATGGATCATACAAACAGAAAGATCCCGCCCCACGTTTCCATGCCCGCGATGCAGCCATTTACCTTGCTGGCTTGCATGGTGCCAAAGTGATACTGGGTTCCGCCACCCCATCTGTAGAAAGCCTGTACAATGTGCAGCACAACAAGTACGCGTATGTGCCCCTTAAAGAGCGCTACCTGGGTGTAAAAATGCCGGTTATAGAACTGGTGAATGCGCAGCCCGCCGCAGGCGTACCATATGGGGGACAAATGATAACCCCACCCTTGCAGCAGGCTATAATAGAAGCCTTGCAAAATCGTCGGCAGGTTATACTGTTCCAGAACCGCAGGGGGTATGCCCCTTTCCAGATATGCACGGTGTGTGGCTGGGTGCCGCAATGTAAAAATTGTGCAGTATCGCTTACCTATCACAAGAGTACTGATAAAATGCATTGCCACTATTGCGGCATGAAGGCATCAGTCATTCACACCTGCCCCTCGTGTGGCAGCAATCGTCTTACCAGTAAAAGCTTTGGTACCGAAAAAATTGAAGAAGAAGTAAAACAGATATTCCCTGAAGCCCGCGTTGCCCGCATGGATGTGGACAGTATGCGCGGCAAAAAAAGCATGAATGAATTGCTCACAAAACTGGATGCACGCAAAATAGATATCCTGGTGGGCACGCAAATGGTAGTGAAAGGTCTTGACTTTGCGGGGGTATCATTGGTGGGCATTTTGAATGCCGATAACCTGTTATCCTTCCCCGATTTCAGAGTAAACGAACGTGCCTTCCAGCTTATGGAACAAGTAAGTGGCCGCGCCGGCCGTACAGATGGTGCAGGCCGAGTACTCATACAAGCATACAACCTGAAACACCCCGTACTGGAATGGGTACAGGCACACGATGTGCACACTTTCTATAGTAACGAGATACAGTATAGTCAATATTTTGGCTACCCCCCATTCAGCAGGCTGATAAAAATAATATTTAAACATGCCGATGAACAAAAAGCCACCATTGGTGCAGAGCTCATGGCTAAGGCGCTCACTACCCTCGATGGCTTAACAGTACAAGGCCCTGGGCCGGCTATAGTGCCGCGAGTACGCAATATGTACATCATGGAGATCTGGATAAAATGCCCGCGCGATGGCAAATTATTAGACAACGTAAAGACCTTTCTTAAAGAACAGAAACAGATCATTACCGGCACCCGTGGACTCAACAGCATACAGGTTTTGTTTGATGTTGACCCGGTTTAACATTTTCATTTGTTTTTATTTTTTAAACTTGCAATTCAAGATGTAGTCAAAGAAGCCGTGAGGATGCAGAGATTGCATATGTATGGGTGCAAAAAGGCAATGTTTACAATTAATTAGCGAATTTTTAAGAGTGAGATCATGACATTATTAATGATAAAACCAGAACTATTATTGCACATGCCCGGAGGCGACCAGTGGATATGGATATTGCTTGCAGTTATTGTGTTGTTTGGTGGTAAAAAAATACCTGAATTGGCAAAAGGAATTGGCAAGGGGATGCGTGAATTCAATGACGCGAAAAACGGGATAAAATCAGAAATTGAAGCTGGGGCAAAAGATAAAGAAGAAGCAAGGAAAGCTTAGTACCTTTTAAGAATGAGTGGTTTATAATTGCCGGCCGGGAGTCCGGCAATTTTTTTGCCAGGTGTGCTATGTATTGTGTTGTTTATCCCCAATAAGAACGGCCTGTGCGTATATGCACAGGCCATTCTTATTGATATCCATTAATATTAGTTTCTGCAAACCACAAACACAAACGGTACATTGGCCCGTTCTTTTATAGCTGCCCTTACTTTATGTTTTTGCTTTATTACTTTATATTTTTGAAGGTCTATAACCTCCAGGAAAGAAACATGCGACTTGTTAAGCCCCATATACCGCAGATAAGATGCCAGGAATACTGCTGAATATACATCGGCAGCTATAATATCTTTTACATAATGTAACCAAACCTTATCCTGCCCGCTCCACATAAAATATATGTTTTAATAGCTTCTTCTGGTTCTTGGGTTGTACATTCTGTTTATATCAGCGCCACAACCACACTTTTTACTCGATGGTACCACCCTACAACTTTGTGCCATCAACACAACTACTGACATTATTAACGTACAAAGTATAATTTTGTTTTTCTTCGACAACTGCATTTTTTTACTTGTATTGTAAAAATAAGAGATTTTAATGGTAAAAAAAAGCAAAGGAATTGTTATTTGCCCCGCTCGATTGGGGTATGGGGCATACTACTCGCTGCATTCCATTGATCAGGTATCTGCAATCTGCAGGGCATAATATTACATTTGCAGGCAATGATGCCCAATGTGCGCTTATTGAGAGAAACCTGCAAATAGAAACGATATACCTCGAAGGTTATAATATTACCTACAGTAAAAGAGGCAGCACTTTCTCTGCACATCTGCTGCTGCAGATTCCTAAAATATTACGGACAATAAAAAAGGAAAAACAATGGCTGGACAAATTGTTAAGTGTACGGCAATTTGATGGGGTTATATCAGATAATCGTTATGGCATGTATAGCGCAGGCATACCGTCGGTAATAATGACCCACCAGCTCCGCATACAAACGGGATGGGGAAATCCTGCAGATAGTTTGCTACAGCGCCTGCACTATAGGTTTCTAAATAACTTTAGTGAACGGTGGATCGTTGATGTGCCCGTCAATGGCCTTGCCGGACAATTAAGCCTTCCTGCTCACATCCCTTCCTATTCTTATTATATAGGGCTTTTATCGCAACTGAGAAAGCCGGAAAATGCAGCAGAAGGCAGTGCACTCCTTATACTACTCTCTGGCCCTGAACCACAAAGAACAATACTTGCAGATTTACTATGGAAGCAAACACATAAACACACGGGTAAAGTTATTTTTATAGAGGGAAATGCAGGTAAAACTCGCAAAGAGATTCCTGCACATATTACTTGGTATGCCCAGGTAAACAGTACTATGTTGCAACAGCTGGCAGAACAGGCTGCTATGGTTATTTGTCGTTCCGGTTATTCAACAATTATGGATATTGCAAGGCTGAATAAAAAAGCCATCTTAATACCTACCCCTGGTCAGACAGAACAGGAATATTTGGGTAATTACCTGTACAGGAAAAACTTTTTTTTAACCAGTCCACAAAAGGGGTTCAATCTTGCTCATGCTTTGGATGCCGCATCAACGTTTTCATTTAACCTAACTTGTGCTGATAATGAGTTTTTCAGGTTTATACCTGTTGTTGATGCATGGTTATCCCGCTTTTAATGTTATTTATTTTAAGCCTATTGGTAAAAAAAGTATATAGATATAATGGCGCTTAGAAAATTAGCATAAATTAGATAAATTATTATGATTTAGGCAGTTCTGGTGATTACAGAAGTTATGTATATAGTAATAATATAAAAATATATCAATAAAATGGAGCATTTTTTTAGTAGTAACTAGTAGTATGGAGCAACATACCCGTATTACTATGATCCTAAAGAATACTTATCCCTCGTGTATGGTTCATGCTGTAACAAGCAAAGAGTTTACAGACCAAATCAATATTCAAAACTTTTTATTAGTTATTGTTTTTTCAAATCATGTACAGCAGAGTATTTCTTTGTCCATAACAACTGGCCATTCTGTTTTGTTTGTGGCGCATAATGACGAGCAAGGCATGCATGCAATACAGGCTGGAGCCGATGATTATGTTCTTCTATCGCAGGTGGACAACGATTTTGCTATTGCGATACAAAAGATAATAACGCGGAGAAAAATTGCACCTCCACAGAAACTAGCTGATTATAGTAAGGGTGAAACATATGAGCTGATGCTTACTGCGCTCAATGAAGTGATTTGGTGTAAGAATACAGAAGATTTTACACTGGAGTATGTTAATGATGCCTGCGAAACAGTTTTTGGTTATACCCGCGAACAGCTTATTCGCGATCATTCCCTTTTTATAGACAACATACATCCTGATGACAAAGAAACCTATCTGCGTGCATTTCAGCAAATGAAGGATACTAATGACTTGCAGGAATACGCCTTTCGGTTTCAGCATAAAACTGGTGATTGGAGGCATTTGAAGGGGAGAGGTGTAAGGGTGAAAGGAGGCGATCATGGCAAAGATCTGATTACAGGGATAACAGTGGATATTACGATGTTAGTAACATCTGAGGTCAATGTTCAAGAGAAAACAAAAGAGCTTGAATATATATTGGAATCTACAAGTTACTGCTTATATAGTGTGGACAAAGATTGGAATTTTACCTATTTAAATCCAGCTACTGAGCGGCTTTTTAATGTGGAGCGATCGCAACTGCTTGGCAAGAATATGTGGGAGGTATTTCCACTTGGAAGGGATCCGGAAATGTATAGGAATTACCACCTTGCAATAGAGGAAAAAAGGATAGTAGCCTCAGAATATTTTTCGCCAAACATAAATAAATGGGTGTACTCCAGCGCCTATCCCAACAGTAATGGACTAACTATATTTCTTAAAGATGTAAGCAAAAGAAAGGAATTGGAAGAGAAGGTTTTTACTGATCGGCAAAACCTGCTATCCATTATGAATGCAACATCAGATATTATATGGTCTGTTGATAGAGACCTGAATATATTGGTAGCCAATCAGGCTTTTTGGGATACTGTCACTAAATCGCATGGGAAGTCTAAGGAAGAGATGGGTACTAAGATAACAGAGGCAATTTTTGGTGTAGAGACAGTAGGGTACTGGGCAACAATATATGCGCGTGCCTTTGAAGGCTTGTCTTTTAAAGTAGTAGAGGCATACAGCAGCCTACTTGGTGTCACCTATTCCGAAATAAGTATGAACCCCATTCGTGATTTTGAAAATAACGTAGTAGGGGTATCGTGCTTTTCAAGAGATATTACCAATACGAGAGAACATCTGACAAAAATAGAGCTGCAAAATCAGAAGATGCGGGAAATAGCATGGATACAATCTCATAAAGTCAGGGGCCCTGTATCAACAATATTAGGGTTGGTGCAGCTCTTCAACATGGAGCAGCCTCATGATGCTACCAATCAAACAGTACTGGAAGGAATAAAAGAAACTACTCAATACCTGGATGAAGTAATAAGGGAAATTGTAACTAAAGCAAAAGAAATAGAATAATAATTACCACTTTAAATAAAGCAGGCACGAAATTTACTATGGTTAAGGAATCAGATAGCTACAATAGGGATCTGTAAGTGAACATTGGGTTTGTCCCTTTACAATCAATACTGGAAATTCGTGGCCAAAATAATATCGATCGCTACTGTTGTACCGCCGTATAAGCACAATCAGGATGGCATATGCCGTTTTATGAACTTGGCTTATAGCGATATTGGTGATAATGAAAGAAGGGTGTTAAAATTCCTCTATAATAAAAGTGGGATAGAGAGTCGCTACTCGGTAATAAAGGATTATTCTGTAGAGATGGAAGAATGGGAATTCTACCCTAAAACTGTTGGTATGGAACCTTTTCCCAATGTAGAGCAGCGGATGGAATGGTTTGACCGGCATGCCTGCGGACTTGCGCTCGATGCTTCACTTAAATGTATTGCGGGTATAGCGGCAGTTGGCGATATTACACATCTTATCACTATAAGCTGCACTGGCATTAGTGCACCGGGTCTTGAACTGGCACTGATGCATGCTTTACAATTACCGGTATCAGTAAGCCGTAGCACGGTCAATTTTATGGGTTGCTATGCAGCTGTACATGGTCTTAAACAGGCAAACGATATAGTACTTGCACACCCTGAAGCAAAGGTGCTGATGGTATGTACTGAATTATGTACCCTGCACTTTCAGAAAACATATACCCCAGAGGCTATACTATCACCTATACTGTTTGCTGATGGTTGTGCAGCAGTTTTAGTATCAGCAGATAGCGATCCTAACCCCGGCATACAACTCAACAGCTTTTATGCGGAGGTGATCAAGGATTCAAAGAATGATATGACCTGGAATATATCTTCAACAGGATTTGTAATGACACTTTCAGGCGAAGTCCCCGATATCTTCAAGTCCGATATTGTACCGCTTAAAAAACGGGCGCTTCAAAAAGCGGGACTGACTGACGACGATATAAAGTACTGGAGTATTCACCCCGGTGGTAAACGTATTTTAGAATGCCTGGCTGCAGGGCTGGGGCTTACTGATGAAGATGTAAAGTATTCTTATCAGATATTGCGTAATTATGGCAATATGTCGTCACCAACCATTCTCTTTGTACTTAACGAAATATGGAAGGAGCACCAAGCTGAAAAAGGGGCACATATATTTGGAGCTGCATTTGGTCCCGGGCTCACCATGGAAAGTATGATCCTGACAATAGTATAAACATGAGCTTTAAATACCGCAACAATACTCCTGAGCTGCTGGATGCTGATAATATACCTTACAGCGAAATGCATCTTAACCTGGCTGAGCTGGATACCATAAACACTTTGCTTGGTGGCCATAACATTACTAAAAAGGGCTTGCAGCATTTCCTTAATAAATACAAAGATTGGGACAGGCCTATAGTAATAGCAGAAATAGGTTGTGGGGGTGGTGATAACCTGTCTGCCATTCGTAAAGTGCTACTGGAGAGCGGCATAAAATACAGGCTTATAGGCATAGATATAAAACCTGAATGCACCATGTATGCGGCAAGAAAAGTACGCGACCTGGATACCGTATGGATATGTTGCGATTACAGGCAAACAAAATGGCCTGATGATATAAAACCTGATGTTATATTTTCGTCTCTCTTCTGCCATCATTTTACAAATGCACAATTGAATGGGCAATTGATATGGCTGGAGACTAATAGCAAACTTGGTTTTTTTATTAACGACTTGCAGCGTCATCCTGTTGCGTACTATTCTATAAAATTATTGACCTCAATTTTCTCTTCATCAAAATATGTGAAGAATGATGGTCCGCTTTCTGTGAAGCGTGCTTTTACAAAGCCTGAATGGAAAATTCTTTTACAAAAGGCCGGGATACCGGCATATCTGCTCTCTCACGAGTGGGCTTTTCGTTATCTAGTTTGTGTCAATCATGATGAATAGTACAGGATCGGATGTTATCATTATTGGGGGTGGTCTGGCAGGCCTTGCTTTGTCTATTTTGCTGGCTCAGCAACACCATACGGTAACTGTATTTGAAAAAGATGATTATCCCCGACATAAAGTTTGTGGTGAATATATAAGCATGGAAAGTTTCCCTTTCCTGGAACAGTTGGGCATCCTCCTTTCTGATATGAAGTTACCAGTCATCAATAAGCTGTTACTTACTGATGTACATGGCAACGAGATGTTTACTGATTTGCCCCAGGGGGGCTTCGGTATCAGTCGTTATATGCTGGATGATCTGCTGGCAAAAAGAGCTGTAGCATGTGGTGTTGTGCTTAATGTAAAAACCCGTGTTGATGATGTGTTGTTTGATGGTGATGGCTTCACTGTACTTGCTGCTGCCAGGCAATATACTGCAAAAATAGTGTGTGGTGCATGGGGCAAGCGCGCTAATATGGATGTGAAGTGGCACCGCTCTTTTATTAAAGAAAAGCAGAAAGGGCTGGATAACTACATAGGTGTGAAATATCACGTGCGCTTGCCGTGGACCGATAATCTGATAGCCTTGCATAATTTTAATGGTGGTTACTGTGGCATATCGCGTATTGAAGATGACAAATGTTGCCTCTGTTACCTTACTACTGCTGCAAATCTTAAGCAAAATGGCAATGATATTGCTGAAATGGAACGAAATGTATTGATGAAAAATCCTGCACTTGGGAAGATATTTTCAGAAGCCGAATTTCTTTATGATACCCCGGTTACAATATCGCAAATCAGCTTCAGGAAGAAGGATACTGTACTAAACCATGTATTGCTGCTGGGCGATGCAGCAGGTATGATCACGCCCTTGTGTGGCAATGGAATGAGCATTGCCCTGCATACCGCCAAAATAGCTTTTGGAGCAGTAGATAATTTTTTTATATCAGGCGGCCGTAAGCAGATGGAATACGTATATAACAAAGAATGGTGTAAGAAATTCTATTTTCGTATTTTTGCAGGAAGGATATTACAACGTATTTTTGAAAAACAGCTTGCAGGTAACATGTTCTTAAGTATATTTAAAAAACTGACTTTCCTGCATCAGCCTGTCATTAAGCTAACGTCAGGAAGACCATTTTAATGGATTTTATATTTTATTTAAACAATTACAGTACTTATTTTGTTTAATTTGCACTGTTTGTTAGTATTTTATGTATTATTGTATTTATATAGATGTTACAATAATATTTTTACATTAACAATTCGTAAACAAAATAGTACCTCTATAAGAAATAAATTTACTTACTTATCTTTTTAATTATGATCGGTTATCCCATACATGTCGCTCTTGCAGATACAAATACCTTAGTTCGTAATGGTATCGGCATGCTGTTGCAAAAGGCTGAAGATATTGTGATCGATTTCGACTTCGATAACACAAAACAATACTTCTACAATCTTGAAGCTGCTGACAAGCTGCCGGATATTTGCATTGTTGACATCAACATGCAAAAGCTTACCAGCTATGAGTTGTGCAGGAAAATAAAGAAAGAGTTTCCGAAAATGAAGATCCTCATCTTATCACCGTTAAATACCAGGCACAGCGTGCTGCGTATGATGGCTAACGGGGTAAGTGGATATGTGCTTTATAACAGCGAACCAGAGGAACTCATCAGGGCTATCAGGGAAATTGCCAGCAAAGGCTACTACTTTTCTGATATTTTCCCGGAAGATGTGCTCAACCAGGTAAAGAAGAGAGAAGTGACCTTGCTGGGTATAACTGCACGCCAGGTAGAATTTTTAGGATATTGCTGTACAGATCTCAACTATCACCAGATAGCTGAAAAAATGAACGTTAACGTTCGTACTGTTGATGGCTATCGCGATATTTTATTCCAGAAATTCAAAGTTTATAACAGGGCATCCATCGTAGTGTATGCTATAAAAGCAGGTTACATAGCGCTCAATAATATACCTGTAGGAAACTTACCGGTAGGCACAGCTGAATAATTTATTTACACCGCAAAATGATGTAATTTGGGATGATATTATCCCGGGTTATGAAGTACATTTTATCCCTCTCAGTTATAGCAGTTGGCTTATGCCTGTTTGTGTCCTGTAAAAAATCTTCGTCAGGCGGCGTAAAAGGCATGCTGGAGGCGAGGTGGAAATCTGAAGAAACTGCCATTGACAAAAATGGCAATGGCATCCTCGATAGCAACGAAATTACCTATACAGACTCCCTAAACGACTATAGACTTTTTAACTCAGATGGCAGCGGTTCCGATATCGGTGCTGATTTGGGCAATTATCCTATACCCTTTCAATGGGCGGTGAGTACAGACAATACTTACTTAAGAATAATAGACACTACAAGCAGTGTCATTATTTTTCACATTGACCTGATCTCCAATACGCAGCTTATACTAAAGGATACTGCAGGCGGTATTGATACATGGAATGTGTATAAGAAAAGTTAGTCTCGTTTCCGCATTAAATACATCTCATACTACTCCCCATTAGCCTCTTATTATACACTTGTTTTGCAGGTAGGCTTATGATGTACTGGGAAATTCATTGAGTTAGCTATAAAGCAACAATCATGCGCTTTGTCATGCAGATCATTTGCCTTGTTTATCATGTGGTCTTCTGTTACCGTCACTATAGGGTTCAAGGTTACTTCTGTAAAATGCCCCGGCCCATTATCGGGCTGTACCATTATACCTGTTGCGTTATCCTCGTACCCGGTTACAATAATGCCCGCGTCGGCACATAAGTGCAGGTACCATAGCATATGGCAGGTGCTCAGCGATGCCACTAGCATGTCTTCAGGGTTGTACTTCGTGTTATCACCACGAAAAGGAGTATCTGCTGAACCTGGGAGGTCTGGTTTGTTTACAACACTTATCGTATGGCTTCGTTCATAAGCATCGTAAGCCGATGTACCTGTGCCATTGTTGCCGGTCCATGTTACAGTGACGGGGTAGTTGTGTTGTTTGGGCATAGAATATATTTTTGGATGCTAATTGTTAATTAATGCGTATTGGTTAACCCATCACCTCACCAATCTTTTTAGGCTTCAGCAGCTTGTACTATTTGTTGTTTTTTCTTAAACAAATATCTTCCCCGGGTTCAATATTCCATTCGGGTCAAACACCTCCTTTATCTGCTTCATCAATGTTAGCTGTGTCTTACTAAAGGCTATATCCATATAGTCCTTCTGCACCAGCCCTATACCATGCTCTCCACTTATGGTGCCACCCATGCGTACCACTTCTGTAAATAACTTACGTATTCCCAGTGGCAGCTTATTGTTCCAGTCGTCGTCACTCATATCAGCCTTTACAATGTTCACATGCAGGTTACCATCGCCCGCATGCCCATAGCACACCGATTTGAAACCATATTCAGCACCAATACTTTTTATTATAGCAAGCAACTCCGGCAGTTCTGCACGCGGTACCACGGTATCTTCTTCCTTGTATATACTATTGCTTTTCACAGCTTCGCCCACTTTGCGGCGCAGGGTCCACAGCATTTCTTTTTGTTCGTGGGTATCGGCAAACAGTATCTCATCTATATCATAGCCTTGCACTATCTCTGCAATAGCTTCAGCATCCTTATAGAGTTGTTCCTTATTGTTGCCATCTACCTCTATCAGTAAATGAGCGGTTATATCATCGGGCAGAGAAATACCTGTAGATGCCACGTAGCGCATGCTCCATTCCAATGCATCGCGCTCCATAAACTCCAGTGCAGATGGGGTATAACCTTTAAGAAATATGGCGTTCACTGCCGCACATGCTTCTGCCGCACTGCGAAAGGGTACCAGTAGCAACATGTTCTCTGTTACAGCGGGTATCAGCCGCAATACTATTTTGGTGATCACGCACAGGGTACCCTCGCTGCCCACTACCAGCTGCGTTAAGTTATAGCCTGTAGCATTCTTCAGTACATTAGCCCCCGTCCACATCACATCGCCATTGGGCATCACCACTTCCAGGTTCAGCACATAATCTTTCACAACTCCGTATTTTACAGCTCGTGGCCCACCTGAGTTTTCAGATACATTGCCCCCTATAAAGCACGATCCCTTGCTGGCAGGGTCTGGTGGATAGAATAGTTTATACTCCCTTACATGTTCCTGCAATACCTGTGTTATCACCCCAGGTTGTGTTGTCACCTGGAAGTTGCGTGTGTCCACATTCAGTATTTTATCAAACCGGCGCATATCCAGCACCACACCACCCCTTACAGGCAGTGCGCCGCCGCTAAGGCCCGTGCCGGCACCGCGTGGCGTTACGGGTATGTGCTGTTCGTTGCAGTATTTCAATATGGCGCTTACTCCTTCTGTATCGGTAGGTTGCAGCACCACTTCTGGCATATAGTGCAAGTCTTCTGTTTGGTCTGCTGCGCAACGTTGCAGCTGCTCCTCGTCAGTATAAGTGCTACAACCGGCTATACTTTTAAAGTAAGCCAGGTCTGTAGGTTGTACGATCTTGTAATTCATTTTACTGGCCATTATGGTGCAACAAAACTATAATAATGTTATTGTTTATGCAGGATAATTATAGCAGCATTCAGCTTAGATGATTATGCTATTATTGAGATTTATTTAATTGCAATTAAAAATATTTGAAAAATACAGTACTATGTATTGCATAATACTGTGCAATACGTATCTTTGATTTGAAAATACAGTGAACATGACCATAGATAATACAGAATCGCAGATGCGCAAAGGGTTGCTGGAACTCTGCATACTGGGTATTATATTCAGCCAGAAGGAGGTTTATCCCAGCGATATACTCACACAACTTAAAGAAGCAAAGCTGGTAGTGCTGGAGGGTACGTTATATCCTTTACTTACCAGGTTGAAAAATGCAGGCTTGCTCAACTACCGGTGGGAGGAATCACCCTCTGGTCCTCCAAGAAAATATTACAGCCTCACCCGCGATGGTATAAAATTTTACGCACACCTGCGTGCCACCTGGGATGAACTAAGCAATGCAGTAAACTATTTAACCACTTCACTTTTATAAACAAACAACAAAAACCACTTTTTTATGCAACGCATTATTCAGATAAACATTGCCGGTCGCCTCATACCTATTGAAGAAGACGCTTACCTTATGCTTAAGGAGTACATTACTGCTCTTGAGCGCCAGTTTGCAGGCGAAGAAGGTAATGATGAAATTATCAGCGATATAGAAAGCCGGATAGCCGAGTTGTTTTATATAAGGCTTGAGGCTGGTGCACACAGCATACTGCGCAGCGATGTGGCTAAGGTGATAGATACCCTGGGTCCTGCAAGCGAGCTTAATGATGGTAATGATATGTATAAGGATAAAAGTATGGTTCCTTACGTACCGGCAGCTAAACAAAAAACAAGTAACCAAAACTATAGCAAAACAGATTATACCCGCGACCGCCTGTACCGTAACCCAAATGACAAAGTGCTGGGTGGCGTATGCAGCGGCCTGGCCATTTACTTTGATATAGACCCGGTTATCATCCGCCTTATTTTTGTTGTTCTTTTCCTGACATTAGGTATGGGGTTAGTTGCATACCTCATAGCGTGGGCGGTAATACCGCTTGCACGTACCCCCGAAGAGCTGAGCTATATGACAGGTGGCAACCCAATGACGTTTCACGACATTACCCGTAATGTACACACAGAGCTGAACGACCTTAAAAAACGCGGCGAAGCAATGAGCCGTGAGCTGAAAGACTTTTTTGGGAAGAAAAAGTAGGTGCTGATTACATAATGAAAAAAGAGCCACCCGCACAGGTGGCTCTTACAAACAAATTAATATAAAATTACTTAATAACAGTAAGCTGGCTGGCTATGGCAGTACCTGTGCTGGTACGTGCTATATATACATAGTTGCCTGCTGCCCATCCTTCGGTTGATACATTTACCACATGTGCTCCGCTAATTGATCCAGGTTGTTGAATGGTGGTCATTACGCGGCCGCTTGCATCTAGTACCTGTATGGTCACATCTGCATTTTGCTGCAGGCTAAAACTGATATTAGTACTGTTCACAGCCGGATTTGGTGCACAACCAAAAACAGTGAGATTGCTGCGGGTCACACCTTTTACGCTGGTTGTGGGGTCTATAAAATAAATGGGTAATAAAGATAGGTTTACATCTTTGTACAGGTATTCATAACCGTCATACCATTGGCCACTATTCAATATAGCATTTTGCGAAAAGATGATAGTATCGCCTTGGTTATCTATTGTATAGCCGCCCGGACCGTAACCGGTACCATCTGGTGTGGAGCGGAGGCCAATCAGGTCACCATTCAGTGCTATTGGCGAATAGGTGATCGTATATCCCAGGAAAAAATTGCTTTGAAGGTTGGGTATTGGGTTAGTAAAAAAGGTGAGTGTGCCTGCAGCAGGGTTATTTAAATTAAGCGCAGTAAGAGGCACCGCCTGGCTCGACGCAAATATGCTGCCTGGCAGGCCCGTCAAATAACTATTTTGTGAAAGTTGATTAAGGTTTGTGTCAATCGTCCATAAGTTGAATGTGATACTGTTAGTACTGTTAGGGTTTACGGTTCCTCCCCAGTCACTATATACCCCAATAATGTCAATACTTGTATCAGCGCTGTATCCGCCATAAAAATATTCAGCAAAACCATTGTCGCCATAGGCGTTGGTCCCAAATACATACCCGCTGTCGGCCGGGCTGTTCACTCCATAAGCATACAAAGCAGAGGAATCAAAAAGAAGACTGTCATAGTTATTGTACAGGTAAAAGGTGTCTGCCGTGTTTACATAAGTTGTCTTGGCCGCAGTTAAATTGTTATTCCTGCTCATCAAAGATGTTGCATGTGCACGGGTTAAAGATGGCGCAGGTTTTATAGTGCCTGGCTCAACGCGTTGTGCGAAAACTGCAAAACCGGCACACAATGCCAGTAGTGATAATAATGTTTTTTTCATGATGGTAGATTTTTGTTTGGCCGGTACTAAAAACATACCAGCTGTTTTGTGGAAATACTCCTTATACTTGACTAGGAGGGCCTTTCAAAGTTTATCATTCAGGGAAATAATTATTTCTGTCATGCACAAATCATTGTTTTTAAGTGGCAGAAGCACACTTGTTTAATAGGTATGGAGTCTGTTTTGGGTACTGTGCTGGCATGGTTTTTTATATAATGTTATAGCTATAAGTGTTACCGAAAAACGTGATCTATGAAAAAGCTAATCTCAATATATCTGCTCTCCGCATTCCTCTTAACAGGATTGGCGTCCTGTTCTTATCAGAATTATACTCCTCTTGAGGCACAATTGGCTCCGCTAACCAACAACAGCTATACTGCCAGTACGGGGTGGAATGCAGATCATTACAATAATGTAAGTGCTACACATGTGCCGTGGCAACATGCACCGGTACAGCCTACATACCAGATCATTGTAACGGCCAAATAAACAGGATAAGTCAGATTATGCAAGCTGCCAATGGGCAGCTTTTGCAGTTTACAGTGAAATAAGAAGAGATTTTATATTTTTATGGCACAACATGCTGATTCTTTTGAATTAAATTATTAGTTTTAACAATTGCATGTAAAATTTGAGCTTTCATGAAAAAAATGCTTTTGACCTTAGTAATGTTAACCCTCATCCTGATAGAATTCAGCAGTTGCAGGTTATCGCCATATCCTCGCAGGGGGTATTACTATCCGCGTCAAAGACTGTACGATGATGTAGACCACGGCCGCTACCATCCGCGCAAATACCTGCATTATCACTATCCTAATTATTAGTAGCGCTGATAATCAATGAGCCTGCGCCAGGAGCTGCACCGGTTGTGCTACAACCATATTGCAGCCCGAATAAATGATGTATATGCCGCCATGGCACAGGTACATGATGCTATGGCCAACGAAACCAAGAGCAGTGCAGGAGATAAATATGAAACGGGCCGCGAAATGCTGCAACAGGAACTTAATCTGCACCAGGCCAACCTGAACGAACTCAACAAAATAAAAGCCGTGCTCGATCACACATCCACGGCTGCTGTTACAGATACCATAGGGCAGGGTAGCATAGTGCATACCAGTCGCGGCAATTACTACATGGCTGCCGGTGCGGGAGCTTTTCAGTACAATGGTAAAAAATACCACACCATATCTCCAGCCTCGCCAATTGGCAAAGCAATGACCGGCCTTAGTGCCAAAGATGCATTCAGCTTCAAAAATCTGCAATACAATATACTAGAGGTGCTGTAAGATGCAGCATGCATTATTAACGCTGCATTTCTTTCTTCCTAAACGCTTGTTAACTCGCTTTGAATAGGTTGTTAACCTGTTTTAAAGCCCATGTTAAGCAGGCTTCATTAGTATGAAAGTATGCTGTAGTGCTTCATCTTTGTATCGTAATTAAAAACACGGTACAAATGGAAGCAATAATGATACACTACGCTACAGCAATAAAGAGCTCATTTTTTGCAGCTATCATACTTTGTGTAGTTCTTGCAGTAAGTTAATATCGTCCTATTCAATCTTTTACAAAAATATCCTCCGGTAGAGAAAGAGGAAAATTTACCCTTATATATTAAAGGATACATAGCCGTGCTGAAGCAATATTCAGTACGGTTTTTTTATTCTTCCGTTGGTCCCTTCTTTTTCCTTGCAGGCTTGGCTTTCAGCAAGCAGGCATATTCGTAGCTCAAGTCAAAATAGGGTTCCAGTTCAGCAGTTTTCTTCAGCAATATATCCGGTATCACCACATATTCTTTTAGCACAGCGCCATATTGCACCGGGTGAGTGGTCTTATATTTTTTCATAAAAACTGTCCGTGCCTCTTCGGGCAGCCGTAAGGTCACTGTGCCATCCTTATATACCACGCTATACATGTTGCCATTTACAGAGGTGTAAGGCATAGTATCACCTTTGCGTTCTATAGCAGGGTTGGTAGCCACCATTTTCTCATATAAGGCTACTTTGTCAGCATATTTTGGTATGGCCATAATAGTAATAATATGCTGTGTAATATCGATATTTCTCCCGCATGTAAAAAATACTTCTTTTATATTTGATGTCAGGTAGAGGGAACTTTTAATGATCAGCTATAAATGCAAAGAAGGCTGTCCGTTATGGGCAGCCTTCTTATTTAATGGCGGGTACTTAAGTTTATTCAGTAGCAGCCTTCACCTTGCCGCCTATTTTCTTCACCCACCTTTTAAAGCGGAAGCTCATTAAGCAAAGCACAGGTACCAGTATAAGCGTAAGGAATGTTGCAAAGCTCAATCCATAGATCATGGTCCATGCCAGCGGCGCCCAGAAGGCTGCGCTATCGCCACCAAAAAATATGTTTGGTTTCAGGTGCTGGAACAGCCCACCGAAATCTATGTTCATACCTACGGCCAGTGGAATAAGACCCAGTACAGCAGCGGTAGCGGTCAGCAGTACCGGTGTCATACGGGTACGGCCGGCTTCTATGAGCGCATCTATTTCGCTCATGCCTTCTGCCAGCATCATATCCATAAACTCTACCAGCAATATACCATTACGTACTACTACACCGGCAAGTGCTACTATACCTATACCGCTGAGCGCTATAGAGAACCCTGTTTTAAATATACCTAGTCCCAGCAGTACCCCTACCACACTGAACAGTACCTCGCTCAATATTATGATGGTCTTGCTTATGGAGTTGAACAGCAGCATCAGTATCAGGAATATCATAGCTATTGATATCATGAACGCCTTGCCCAGAAAGTTCATCATTTCTATCTGGTCTTCTTGCTGGCCACCCATGCGCACACTTATACCTGTTGGTGCTTTGTATTGATTCAGTTGTTGCTGCACGGCAGCTACAACATCATTAGGTGTAAAGCCATTAAGCACATTGGACGATAATGTGATGATACGCTTTTGATTCTGACGTTTGATGCCGCCATAAGTAACTGCATAATGTACATCTGCAAAGGCACTGATAGGTACAGTTCTTATTTGTCCCCCCATGCCCATATCCCTGAAGACTATCGGCATATTACGTATGGCATCTATATCGCCGCGCTGTGCTTCGTTCAGGCGCAGGGTTATCTTATAATCATCGTTCTGGTCGCGGAACCTGGAGATCTCTTTGCCAAACACCGCAGTACGCAAGTTGCTTACCACTGTGCTTGTAGTAATGTTCTCTGTATTCATATGCTCCCTGTCCAGGTCAAAAACTATCTCAGGGTTGCGTGCTTGGAAGTCGCTGCGCAATTCTTCCACACCAGCTATCTGCTGATTGTCCAGGAAACGTTTCAGTTTTTCAGATGTGCTTACCAATGTATCCAGGTCGTCGCCCGTCATTTCTATTACTATTGGCTTGGCCAATGGCGGACCACTGCTTTCCTTATCCACGGTCACTTCCGCGCCAGGCACACCCTGCACTGCGCTGCGCACCTTTTCCATCATTTCGGTGCTTGATATGCCTTTACGTTGCGCAAATTCTACATAGGCTACAGTTATACGTCCTTTGTTAGGGAAATCACCTATTTCACCACTGTTAGGGTCTACAGCGCCCACGGTTACGTTGGCTATCACCGATTTTACTATCGGGTTCCCCAATCCTGTTTTAGGGTCTATACCCAGCGCTTTATCTACATCCAGTTCCAGTTTCTTGAGTACCGTGTTAGTATAGGCCTGGTCTGTACCTACAGGCAGGTTCAGGTACACATATGTAAAGTTGGGGTCCGACTCTGGAAAAAACACCACTTTAGGGCCACGTATCACTACCAGCACTACAGAGAATATCATGACCAGGAACGTTATCAATATAACCGTACCTGTATGGGCCAATGCTTTTTTCAGCCATTTGGCGTACCAGTCCTGAAAGGCAGGCCAGGTCCTGTTTTGGAAAATATGTATCCAGCGCGAGAATACAAATTTTTCCAGTAGTATGAACAGGTATATGAACAGGATAAAGTTGCCTGCGCCAAACCAGCCGCATACATAAAACAACAGGATGAAGATGATGAAGGCTATCATCACAGCCCTGTCTTTTTTGGTGAATTTCTTTTTGTCCATATCATGTGCATGGTCTTCCACCTTCATAAAGTCCACCGCGAACACAGGGTTAATGATATAGGCAACCACCAATGATGCCACTAGGGTAATGATAAGGGTAATAGGCAGGTACTTTAAGAAACTACCCACGATACCAGGCATGAACACCAGCGGAATGAACGGCATGAGTGTAGTGGCGGTTCCCGATAATACGGGCATGAATACCTCGCCTGTAGCTATCTTGGCTGCCTGCTTTATGGGCATCTTGCCGTTGTCAAATATGCGGTGTGTATTCTCTATTACCACGATGGCATCATCTACCACTATACCCAGTGCCAGCAGGAAGGAGAATAATACGATCATATTGAGCGTGAACCCTACTACAGGCAATACAAGGAAGGCAATGGCGCACGAGAGCGGTACCGACATGGCTACGAACAAAGCATTGGTAACACCCATGAAGAACATGAGTATCACGGTAACAAGTATAAAGCCAATGACGATCGTATTGATAAGATCGGTGAGTGTAGATCTTGTTTTTTCACTTTGATCCCCGGTTATTACAATGTTCAAGTCCTTAGGCAGCTCATCCTTTTTCATTTGCACCATCAGGTCATTTATCTTGTCCGATGCCGCTATCAGGTTTTCCCCTTTTGTTTTGATCACGTTCAGCGTTATCACGTTTTTCCCGTTCAGGCGGGCATAGCTGGCCTGCTCTTCAAATCCGTCTTTCACATCGGCTATATCGCGCAGATAAATGGCCTTGCCTTGCGGGTTCTTTACTACTACATTGCCTATCTGGTCTGCGGTCTTAAATTCGTTTTTTACACTCAGTATCCTTTTTTGATCGTTCATAGATACCTGCCCGGCTGTAGCTGATACGTTCTCCTGCGCTACGGTATTTTCAATATCACTAAAAGTGAGGCCCGCCGCTTGCATTTTGAATAGGTCCACGTTTATTTGTATCTCCCTGTCCAGTGCGCCCACTATGTCCACGCGCTTTATTTCTCTCATGGCCTCTACGTTGTCCTTTATGCGGTCAGCGTATTTTTTCAGCTTGTTCAGGTCAAAGTTGCCCGATATGTTGAGGTAAAGTATAGGCACCTCAGAAAGGTCTATATCCTTTATTTCAGGTTGGTTAGGCAGGTTCTTGGGCAGGTCGGTCTTGGCTTTGTCCACAGCGTCTTTCACATCCTGCTTCGCCTTGTCTATCTGCACACCAGTATTAAATTCTGCAATGACCACAGAGTAATCCTGGAACGAATTGCTGGTCACCTTCTTGATACCCGTCAGGTTCTTCAGTTGCTTTTCTATGTGCTTGGTCACCAGGTTCTCCATATTTGCCGGAGAAGTGCCAGGGTATGCCGTCTGCACAATGATATTTGGTATTTTGATATCAGGAAATTGTTCCTTGGGCAATCCATTATACGCCATATAGCCGGCAATGGAAAGGAGCAGTGTTATGATATATATAGCCGTACGGTTGTCTATAGACCAACTCGACGGTTTAAACTCTTTGAATACGTCTTTCATATCTTTTCTTTTTCAAGATTGCCGGGGTGAATGGAAACTATTGTTGTACGCTTACTGGGTCGCCGTTATCCAGGTTATCATAACCGGTAACTATAACCTGGTCACCTGCATGCAGGCCCGATGTTATTTCTACCTGCCCGTCGCTGTTCTGCCCTGTGGTCACATATACTACTTTGGCCTTGTTGTTTTCGTTTACGTACAGGACGTCACCCTTGCTGGTTTTCTGTATTACAGATACCGGTACCGTAATGGCTTTGCTGTTTTCATAGTTGGCAATTTTCATGATGCAGCTCATGTTAGGGTGCAACTTTGTATTACCAGAGATTTTTACCTGCACCAGGAACGTCCGCGATGAAGGGTCTATGGCTTCAGACACATATGTAAGTTTCGTTTTGATAGAATCATTCAGGTCTGGGAATAACAGTTTTACTGCATTGCCCTGGTGTATCTTGCCCAGGTAGTTTTCACCAAGGTTGGCTTCAGCTTTAAGATATGTGGTGTTTACAACGCGTATGCCTTGGCTTCCGGGTTGTGCTGCATCACCAGTTTTCAGGGTCACCATATCCACCACACCATCTATAGGCGATGTTATGGTGTACATATTGCGCTGGGCAATTAGTGCTGATTTTTGTTTCTGTGCAAATTCATAATTGGCTTTTGCCTGCAATAACTGTACTTGCGTGCCTATGTTCTGTGCCCACAACAGTTGTTGTTTTTCGTACAGCGTCTTTGTAAGTCCCAGTTGTGCATCTTGCCCCAGTATTTGTTGTTCGGTAGCAGCAGCATCCAGCGTAGCCAGTTTCTCGCCTTTGCTTACATGTTGTCCCACATGTACCAGTACACCAGTTACTATGCCTGCCATTTGTGGGCTGGCATATACGTTCTGGTCGCCGGTTATAGCGCTCTGTACTTGTACGTAGCCTATAAAATCAACGGGTTGCACCTGCATTGTTATTACAGGAGTGGCTTTTTTAGATGAATCTCCACCTGCAGCTTCCAGCGCATGTATCTTTACCTCTATGTCAGACTTTTGTTTCTTAAGGTCGTTGAGTTCTTTTGCTTTGTCGGTATGTTTACCGCCGCATGCGGCTAGTAAAAGGGTGGGTATGATCAGATAAATAAGACGTTTCATGCTTTATATGTTTGTGTTTTTATTATTGATTTGGTTATTTTAAAAGTCCTAATGCTTTTTTAAGGTCTGCTTCTGCATTTATAAGATCTAGCAATGCGCTGAAGTAATTATTTTGGGCGGTCAATTGGTCAGTTTGTGCTTGTGTCACCTCAAGATTGCTGCCCACCCCGGCTTTATATTTTTTCTGTGCCAGGTCCAGCACATCATTAGCCAGGTCCAGGTTGCGATGTTGGTTCCTCGCTTCCAGTACAGCATTCCGCAGGGTTGTGCGCGACTGTGCTACCTGGAAATCTATAGTCAGTTTTATGTTCTCTATATTGTTCTTCGATTTTTCAACATTCAGTTTAGCTTCCCTAACCTGGTTATGGCGCATAAAACCATTAAATATGGGCAGGTTCAATTGCAACCCTACTACCGAGTTAAACAAATAACTGTTGGGAGTAAACATATCCTGGAACCTATAGGAAGCATAGTTTGCACCCGCTGCTGCAAAAAGATTTAAAGAAGGCAGCGCTGCAAATTGGTAGCGTTTTACGTTATAGCTGTTCAGCTTTAGCTGCGTGGTAAAGAAATTATACTCCGGTACGCGGCTGTAGTTCTCATCTTCGTCCATTAGGCTAGCTACTTCGTTCTTGGTATCTTCTACATTAGTGTCTATAAGTACTATAGGGGTATTTATATCCATACCCATTTGGTATTTCAGCACTTTTTCAGATACATTGAGCATGTTGCTCACTTTTATACTATCTGTACTCAGGTTATTTACCTGTACGCTGGTGCGTTCCACATCTATACGTTCTGCAAATCCACTCTGTTGTGTTACAGTTATATCATGTTCTATTTGTCGTGCATATTGCAGTGAGTTTTTAATGATGTCGTACTGGCGGTATGCAATTGCCAAAGAGTTGTACGCTTTATATACGTTATAGCGTATCGTCTCTGCGCTTATCTCACCATTCAGCCTGGCATATTCCATAATTGTTTTCTGCGCCTGCAATGCTACAAGCACGCTACCGTCAAACAAAATCTGCGATCCATTAATTGACCCCGTACCGCCATAAGGCAATGTAAATGCCACTTTTTCTATCTCCTTGGTACCAGGTGGCACAGTACCGGGTGGCGCAAAACTGCTTACATCCACAAGAGATTGTTGTGGATTCAGATAATCGTCCAGCTCTGCCTTAGCACTGATATGTGGGTATGCTGCAGATACAGTTTGCTTGTTTTGGGCGTCTTGTATCAGCACATCCAGCCTTGCATTCTTTATTGTATAGTTATGCTTCATGGCATATGTCATGCAGTCTTCAAGGCTTAGTGGCACGGGGGCATCTTGTGCTTTGCTGGGCAGGTTTGTCGCCAGCAGGGCTATAAATATAAGCGCTAGTGTATATTTCATTTGTTTATTATTTGCTTAAGTATTGTTGTTTGTATTTGCAGTATAATTCTATTCCTTTTGCGTTCATTATGCCGTATAGGAAATGTTCGGTTATTTCCAGGCTTACAGATAGCAGGTCGTTACGTTCATTTACAAGTAGGTTGGGTTGTAGTATCATCATGGCTGTTTCCAGTCTTAGTCTGGCCATCAGGTCAGGGTTTATTTCCTTGCGAAATAATCCTTCGCTTATCCCCCTGTTTATCATTTCCCGCATCATACCTACATCGTCCTTTTCCAGGCGGTCTTTAAACAAAGTGTAAGTATCAGGGTAAAAACGGCGCAACTCAAACATCGCCATCGGGTTGATCTCTTTAAACATGCTATCCATCATTACCATCATTTTCACCATAGCTTCCACAGCATCTACTGCGCCCTCTACTACCTGGTAGCATTTGTTCATCTTCTCGTCGTCATAAGATACCACCGTTTCATGCACCACCTCATCCTTATTTGCAAAATGCTGGTAAAGTGTTTTTTTAGATATGCCAGCCCTGCGCGCTATATCATCCATAGTAATTGTCTTAAACCCATATTGTTTAAACAATTCACTTGAGGCACTCAATATTTTAGTTAATGGTTCCATATTCCCACGCAAAACTATGGAAACATTTTGTATAATTATCGTTTCCATGGTATTTTATTTTTATCAATCGTAGAATTAGCTATTTATTTGTAGCAGAATAGTGCGATTTTTATTATGTTTACCCCTAAAACATATCCTTATGAGTTTTTTGAGCGACTTTAAAGCCTTTGCAGTAAAAGGCAATGTTATGGATCTCGCAGTGGGTGTTATCATTGGTGCGGCCTTTGGTAAAATTGTTACAGCCCTTGTTGAAGATTTGATTATGCCATTAGTAGGCATGATTGGAAAAGGCGAAAGCTTTACAGACAAATTTCTTGTGCTTAAACCTGGCAAAGCAGGCGAAACTGATTTCAAGTCCTTAGCTCAGGCAAAAACCGCCGGTGCCAATGTGCTCGCCTATGGCGATTTTATTCAGACCATTGTCAATTTCATCATTATAGCCTTTAGTATATTTATTTTTGTTCAGCTAATTGCTAATATGAGGAAAAGATTAGATAGAGAAGCTGCTGCAGCTCCACCACCTGCTATATCATCTACCGACAAATTGCTGATTGAAATACGTGATCAGTTAAAAAATAATAAACCCTCGTAAAAAGAGTGCAATTTTGCACCTGAGTAAATACGCGATATGGCTACGGGAAAAATACATCAGGATCTATGCAACCTTAAGAAAAAGGGTGATAGCGCATTTGCAGTGCTGGCTGATCCTGATAAAATATCTACCAGCGACATGCGCTACCTGGCAGAACTGTGTAATGATGCAGGGGTTAACTTCCTCTTTATTGGTGGTAGTTTGTTGATGGCCCACCAGCTCGATGCATCCATACAAAGTTTCAAGGCAGAGAGCGATATTCCGGTAATACTTTTCCCAGGTAGTCCTGCTCAGGTTACTCCTTATGCTGATGCACTCCTTTACCTTTCAGTAGTATCGGGGCGCAATGCAGAGTTACTCATAGGTCAGCATGTAGTATCGGCCCCGGTAGTAAAGGCCAGCGGCCTTGAGGTGATCTCTACTGGTTACATGATAATAGATGGCGGTGTACAAACCACAGTTTCTTACATGAGCAACGCTATGCCTATACCTGCTAATAAGCCAGAAATTGCCTTATGCACAGCATGGGCTGCAGAAATGCAGGGCAAACATGTTTTGTATATGGATGCCGGTAGTGGTGCGCTCAACCCGGTTTCTGCTGAAATGATTAAAAAGGTAAGCATGCATACCGATATACCCCTGATAGTAGGTGGCGGCATACATACTCCTGAGAAAGTATATGCTAACTGCCAGGCTGGGGCAAACGTCATTGTAGTGGGTAATGCCATAGAGCGCGATCCCCTGCTGATACGCGACCTTTGCCAGGCTACCAGACAGGGC
>Ga0207067_10048_pt1 | contig 39045 bp, 31 predicted proteins | sample Alteio_BWMinCont_25_FD_153484 | JGI IMG/M metagenome (GOLD analysis project Ga0207067, IMG submission 153484) | Enriched cells from forest soil in Barre Woods Harvard Forest LTER site, Petersham, Massachusetts, United States -... | ecosystem: Environmental > Terrestrial > Soil > Temperate forest >...
GTTGGGGTTATGCATTCTTAGTCAATATCTTGTGAACAGGAAGCGTTTGAACGAATGAACAATCAGCTTTCCGAAAGGAAATATGTTATTATCGGGATAGTCGCATTCCTCGGAATCGTTTATATGTTCAGGCTGTTTTATCTGCAGATCGTTAATAACAGCCTGAAACTGGAAGCAGAACACCAGGCCTTTCACTATCAGACTCAGTATCCCCCGCGTGGATATATTTTCGACAGGAATGGTAAATTGCTCGTATTCAATGATGCTGCTTACGACCTGATGGTAACCCCAAAACAGGTGTCAAATCTGGATACCGCTACATTGTGTACGATAATTGGAATTAGCCGTGAATCATTTCTCAGAAGAATGAAAAAGGCCAGGGAAAAACCTAATTCACCCCGCAGAGCTTCCATATTTGAAAAACAAATTTCGGCAGAAACATATGCTGCCCTTCAGGAAAAACTTTACCGGTTAAAAGGTTTTTTTGTTCAGTCACGCACCTTGCGAAAATACCCCTTCCCATCAGCCGCACATTTACTTGGATATGTCGGGGAGGTCGATAAATCTGTTACGGATGTTAATCCTTATTATAAAGATGGCGATTATATTGGCATCAGCGGAATAGAAAAATCCTACGAAGAGGAACTTAGAGGAAAGAAAGGGGTCAAGATATTGATGGTTGACGTTCATAACAGCCCTAAAGGAAGTTACATGAATGGCATGTACGATACGATATCCTATCCGGGGAAAGGACTTACCTGTACGCTGGACCGTGACCTGCAGATGTATGGCGAATTGCTTATGCAGAACAAAATCGGCAGCATAGTAGCCATTGAACCCTCCACCGGTGAAATCCTGGCACTGGTTACCAGCCCCACATACGACCCGAATTTACTGGTGGGCCGGGACCGTTCAAAGAATTATGCCAAACTTGCACTGGATTCAATAAATGTACCGCTCTATAACAGGGCCTTACAGGCTTCCTATCCTCCCGGTTCAACATTTAAACTGGTAGATGGATTAATTGCCCAAAACGAGGGTGTATTGCATTTGGATACCCGCTACCCCTGCGCTATGGGCTATCCGCCGGGGGGAGGTCACCCTAAGTGTGAAGCTCACCCCTCCCCCTGTAATTTTCTGACATCCATCGAGTATTCCTGCAACTCCTATTATTCATATGTATTTAAATCCATCATGGACAATAAGAAATATGCCGGAATGAATGAAGCTTTTGAAAGCTGGCGCAATTATGCATTGAGTTTTGGAATTGGTAAAAAATTAAATTCAGACCTGCCAAATGAACTGAGAGGTTTTTTACCTACAATTAAATATTACGATAAGGTATTTGGCGTAGGTGGCTGGAAAGTCTCAACAGTCATTTCCTTAGGAATTGGGCAGGCCGAACTTCTGATTTCGCCTTTACAGAATGCAAACATTGTAACGACAATTGCCAACAAAGGATTTTATTATATACCGCATATTATTAAAGCAATCGACAAGGATGAAAATCATCCGAAATTAATACGGTTTAAAGAAAAACAAATTCCACTTGTTACCGATACAGCACTTTATAACCATACCATCGGCGGAATGACACTGGTTGTTGAAAGCGGAACTGCTGCAGGGGTGAAAATGAATGATATAACAATGTGTGCCAAAACAGGAACCGCACAGAATCCTCACGGCAAGGATCATTCCGTTTTTGTTGCATTTGCCCCAAAAGAAAATCCAAAAATAGCCATCTCCGTGGTTGTGGAAAACGGAGGGTGGGGGGCTCAATGGGCTGCTCCAATTGCCAGCCTGATGATAGAAAAATATATCAGAGGCTACATTACCAGACCCGATATGGAGAAACGAATGCTGGAAGGCAATCTGCTTGAAAATGCAACGAAAGGGAAAATAGCTGAATTTAAAAGCAAGGTGATCAAAAAAGAAAAAGCGGAACTGAAAAAACAACAGCAAAATGGCAAGGAGCAGGTTAAGTAGTTCTACTCTTTTCATAAACATTGACTGGATAACAGTTGGCCTTTATTTTGGCCTTATTCTGTTTGGTCTGGCCAATATTTACTCGGCAGTGTATAATGAAGATCACCCCGCTGTTTTTGATTTCAGCCAAAAATACGGCAAACAGGTTGTCTGGATAGGCACTGCATTTGTACTCGCAATTATTATACTCATTATTGACGCAGAATTTTATACGACCTTTGCCTACCCTATTTTCGGAATTGCATTAGTTTCTTTTATTGCTGTTTTTATTCCCGGCCTGGGCAAGGAAGTAAAAGGAAGTCATTCCTGGCTGAATATTGGGAGCATTGCCATACAACCTGCTGAATTTGGCAAGTTTACAGTTGCCCTGGCCCTGGCAAAATTACTCAGCCAAATGAACATTAAAATGACAGATTTGTCAACTAAACTTTACTCGGCAGCTATCATCGTATGTCCGATTATTATTATCATACTCCAGCATGAAACAGGTGTCGCTCTGGTCTATTTGTCCTTCATCCTGGTTTTATACCGGGAAGGTTTATCCGGCAATTTTTTACTGCTTGGTGCAACTGCTACCATTCTGTTCATTGTTTCTTTATTATTCAGTCAGGTTTATATTATTTCGGCCCTTGTAATGATCGCTCTGCTTGCCTCAGCACTTGTGAAAAAGAAAAAAGGAAATTTTATTGCAATTGGGATCAGCCTTCTGATTACTTGTGGTATTGTACTGGGCACGGATATCGCTTTTCAAAAGCTCAAAGGCTACCAAAAAACCCGTATTGATGTTTTTCTTGGAAAGGAGATAGACAAGGATAAGACAGGATACAATGTTAATCAGGCTAAAATTGCAATCGGTTCCGGTGGTTTTTGGGGAAAAGGTTATCTCTCGGGCACCCAGACCAAATTTGAGTTTGTTCCTGAGCAGGATACTGATTTTATTTTTTGCACCGTTGGTGAGGAATGGGGATTTGCAGGCTCTATAACCGTCATTGGGTTACTTATTACACTCATTATCCGGGTCATATTTATGGCTGAACGACAGCGTTCACCCTTTAGCCGGATTTATGGCTACGGAGTTGCTTCCATTTTCTTTTTTCATCTGATGGTGAATGTTGGAATGACGATTGGCCTTGCACCGGTCATCGGAATTCCATTGCCCTTTTTTAGCTATGGGGGCTCCTCTTTATGGTCTTTTACTATTCTGTTGTTTATCTTTATTAAGCTTGATTCTCACAGGTTGCAGGTATTCAGATAATTCATTTTCTGTTTTTCTGTTCAAACTCCCTGATCAGCTCCTCATCGGACTTACCCAGATTATTAATAGAGGCTTTTGAATCATCTGCTATTTTGGTATTCGGATATTGTAAAATTACCTGGGTGTAGATTTCTTTGGCATGGACCATATCTTTCAACTGATTTTCATAGATAAAACCCTGTAGGAATAAAGCAAAATCTGCTTTCTTATGTTTGGGGTAAAATTCAATCACTCTTTTAAAAAGGTCTATGGCCGTGGCACTTTCATTCAGATTCATGGAAATGTCTGCTGCTTTGTACAGGTAATCTGAGGCATATGCATCGTCCGGATAATTATTAAAAAAATCAAGATAGGCAGTTACCATTTCGGCGCCCTGCTGGTGATTGATCGTCTGATCCGAACGCAACTTTTGTTCCAGGATTTGTATGTGATGGATCAGGGTATCCCGATCAGGTTTTGTTCCTGGCTTAGTTGTTGAAGATTTGGGATCATTACAGGAACAGGCAAGGATAGCAAGAGCCATTATGGTAAAAAGGGTTTTCATAATAAAATATTTACTTTTTTTTATAGAATTTCATTTTATAAGCCACGTCCACCTTCCCCTTTGAAATATCATTCAGTTTTCCTTTCAGCATTTTTCTCCGCATAGGGTTGACACGATCTACAAAAAGTTTCCCAAAAATATGATCGTATTCATGCTGGATGATTCTGGCAGCAATTCCTTCAAAAGATGCCTCATGACTTTTAAAAAGCTCGTCCATGTAACGAATTCTGATTTTGGGAAGTCGCTCTATATCTTCCCGGATTTTGGGGATACTAAGGCATCCTTCATTGAACTTCCAGGTCTTACCCTCTTCTTCAATAATCTGAGCATTAATGAACACTTTCTTAAAATCCTTTAGGCCTTTATATTCTTCGAGAGGTTTGCCATCCTCATCCTTATCTTTTGCAAAAGGGGATGCATCCACGACAAAAAGGCGTATGGACTTACCCACCTGAGGAGCTGCAAGACCTACTCCACTGGCATCATACATCGTTTCAAACATGTCAGCAATCAACTGAGTCAGGTCAGGGTGGTTTTCATCAATCTCCTGCCCTATTTTTTTTAAAATCGGGTCTCCGTATGCAATAATGGGCAAAATCATTTCAAAGTTTTGCTTTGGTTTTCCTTCATTTCCATATAAGATTGCAGAATAATTGTCGCACTGATCCGGTCAACTGTTTCTTTATTTTGTCTGTCCTTTTTCTTCATACCACCATCAATCATTGTCCGAACAGCGAGTTTTGAGGTAAAACGTTCATCCATCCGTTCAACCGGAATCAGTGGAAAATTCTTTTGTAAGGTTTTTACAAAAGAAGCAATCTGTATTTCAACATGACTTGCTTCATTATTCATTCGTTTAGGTTCTCCTACCACAATACAGGCAATTTCTTCCGTATTCAGGTACTCTTTCAGAAACGCAGTAAAATCCTTTGAATGGATGGTCGTAAGACCGTTAGCAATTAGTTGATTGGGATCGGTGACTGCAATCCCTACCCGTTTTGTTCCATAGTCAATTGCCATTATACGAGCCATGCTGCGAAGTTAAATTTAATTGTCAATTGTTAAACAGGATTTGATATATTTATGCCCCTTAGACGCAGATTTATATATGCAAAAAATTATTGAAGCTGCCTGGCAAAACAGGGAGTTGCTGAAAGACCCGAAAACACAAAATGCAATCCGGGAGGTTATTCAACTTCTTGATAAGGGCGAAATCAGGGTAGCAGAACCTTTAGCAGGTGACTGGCGACTAAATGACTGGATAAAGAAGGCAATTATTTTGTACTTCCCTATTCAGCCCATGAAAACATGGGAAACGGGGCCGCTTGAGTTTTATGACAAGATGGAATTAAAACACGACTATGAATCAATAGGTATACGTGTGGTACCCGGTGCAATAGCTCGTTATGGGTCCTTCCTGGCCAGGGGGGTTATTTTGATGCCTGGGTTTGTTAATATCGGAGCCTATGTGGATACCGGCAGCATGGTTGACACCTGGGCCACCGTTGGTTCATGTGCGCAAATTGGGAAAAACGTGCATCTGAGCGGAGGGGTTGGTATTGGTGGTGTTCTTGAACCAGTGCAGGCAGCTCCGGTTATTATAGAAGACGATTGTTTTATTGGTTCCCGTTGTATCATCGTGGAGGGTGTCCGGGTACAGAAACAGGCAGTTTTAGGTTCAAATGTCGTATTGACCAAATCAACTAAAATAATTGATGTCAGCGGGGAAAAACCAGTTGAGTATAAAGGCTTGGTCCCCCCTTCTTCAGTGGTGATTCCGGGATCCTATACAAAGAAGTTTCCTTCCGGTGATTTTCAGGTACCCTGTGCTTTGATTATTGGTAAGCGAAAAGAAAGTACTGATCTGAAAACATCTTTAAATACCGTACTAAGAGAGTTTGAAATTGTAGTTTAAAAATCTTTCCTATGAAAACTTTAAAAAGTATAATCATCATTGCCTGCCTTGCCCTGCCAGCTTTAAAAGCCGTTGCAGATGAAGGTATGTGGCTGCCGCAGTTATTAAAAGATTTGAATGAAGGGGACATGAAAAAATTAGGATGTAAACTCTCTGCGGAAGACATCTTCAGTGTGAATCATTCATCTCTGAAGGATGCTATCGTTTTATTTGGCGGAGGATGTACAGGGGAAATGGTTTCAAATGACGGACTATTGTTAACTAACCACCACTGCGGTTATTCAAGTATTCAATCACATTCCAGCGTTGAACATAATTATCTCAGCAATGGATTCTGGGCTAAAAACAGATCCGAAGAGCTTTCAAATCCCGGACTTACCTGCACCTTTGTTATCCGGATTGAAAATGTAACAAAGCAGGTATTGGAAGGCGTTTCTGATACATTGAATGAGCTGGCAAGAAATAAAATGATTGAACTAAAATGCAAAACCATCGAGGCCGAAACAATAAAAGGGACAGGATATCAGGCTAAAATAAAAGCTTATTTCTATGGCATCGAATTTTATATGGTTGTATCGGAGACGTATAAAGATGTTCGCCTTGTTGGAGCTCCCCCGGAGTCCATAGGCAAATTTGGTGGCGACACGGATAACTGGATGTGGCCCCGTCATACAGGTGATTTTTCTGTTTTCCGTATTTATGCAAATGAAAAAAACGAACCGGCCGAATATGCAGCCGGCAACAAACCTTACCATCCGAAAAACTTCCTGAGTATTTCCCTGAAAGGTTACCAGAAGGGGGATTTCACAATGACGTATGGGTTTCCGGGTAAAACATTTGAATACCTTACTTCACAGGGCATTCGTCTGGTGACTGATCAATCCAATCCACTCAAAATAAAGATCCGCGAAAAGCGGCTGGATATATGGACAAGTGCCATGAAAAGCAGTGATAAAATTCACTTACAGTATTCCAGTAAATATGCCGGCATCAGCAATTATTATAAAAAATTTCAGGGAGAAGATAAAGGAATGCGTATGATGAATACCATTGCCATGAAAGAGGATCTTGAAAACAGATTTCAGGACTGGGCCGGGAAAAATAAAAACAGGGAGTATATAAACCTGCTTGCCGGATTTAAAATGAATTACGAAAAACTGTATCCCCTGCAAATGGAAAATGATTTGTTTACCGAATGTGCCATGGGAATTGAGCTTTTAAGTTTCGCCAATAAGTTCAATAATCTGGTTAAAATAAGTAAAGATCCTGCCAGTACGGATGCACAGATTAAAACGGAGGTAGAGTTAATGAAGAAAGAGTCCACCCGCTTTTTTAAAGACTACGATGCTCCCACCGACCAGAAAATGCTTGCTGCTTTATTAAAAATGTACAGTGAAACATCCAAAACAAATCGCCCCCTTTTGTTTGACAACATAAAAATCAATTACGACAATAATTTTACAAAATATGCGAAGGAGATTTTTAAATTCAGCTGGTTGACGAATGAAAAGAAAGTTAATGACTTCCTTTCAAATTACGAAAAGGGTAAATGCAAGAAACTTCAAAAAGATTTCGGGTTCATTCTGATGGATGAACTGGTAAGCAACTTCAAAACCAATATTGCTCCGGGGTATAACAGTGTACAGGTCAAATTGGAAACATTATACCGCGAATGGATCAAGGGCCTGAGAGAAATGCAAACGGAACGAAAATTCTGGCCGGATGCAAATTCTACTCTCAGGGTGGCTTACGGAACAGTCGAACCCTATAAACCTTATGATGGGGCGCTTTATGAAATCAAAACCACACTCAGCGGAGTTATTGAAAAAATGGATAATACTAACCCCGAATTTACAGTGCCGGATAAATTGCTGGCGCTCTATAACAAAAAGGATTTTGGGCAATATGCCGAGAATGGAGACATCCCGGTTGCTTTTATAGCAACCAATCACACTACAGGCGGGAACTCTGGTTCCCCATTATTAAACAATGAAGGACAATTGCTTGGCCTGAATTTTGATACTGCATGGGAAGGAACCTTGAGTAATTATCATTTTACAGAAGAGCGGGTTCGTAATATCAGTGTAGATATCAGATATGTTTTATTCCTGATTGACAAATTTGGAGATGCCGGGTATCTGTTGGATGAAATGAAATTGGTAAAATAGTCTGTGACCGGTAAGCGGTGATCGGTGGTCGGTTTGCGGCGATTAGCAAAATAGTGGAGCATAGAGTAGTATACATTGGGATGAAAAGATTTTTTTTTATATCACTTTTAACGTTCATCTACTCATTTTATAGCTATAGCCAGACTGCTATTCCGGTATTGAATCAGGAAATAGTGGAGTATGTGACCAGCGTCATCGGAAAAAAAGTTGACAGGGGAGAATGCTGGGATCTGGCAAATGAAGCGCTGACAAAAGCCAATGCAAAATGGAATGGCAATTACAAGTATGGAAAGCCCTTAAACCCTATGAAAGACACCATATATCCAGGAGATCTGATTCAATTTGAGAACGTTTTGCTGAAATACAAGAAAGATGGAAGGCAGTATACAGAGCAAATGGCACATCATACGGCTATTGTTTACCAGGTGAATGCAAAAGGCGTTTACCTCATTGCTCACCAGAATACGGGTCAGCATGGCCGTAAAGTGGGTATTAGTGATTTGAATTTAACAGACATAACCAAGGGAAAAGCTACGTTCTACAGACCCGAATCAAATTAAAATACATTGAGAATACTTATCATTCAAACAGCTTTTACCGGTGATGTTATACTCGCTACACCGCTGATTGAACAATTAGGGGATATTAATCCAAAACCTGTTCTGGATTTTCTGCTTCGTTCCGGTAATGAAAATTTGCTTGAAAATAATCCAAAGTTAAATGAAGTGCATTCCTGGAATAAAAAGGAAAATAAAATTCAGAATTTATTTACTGTTATTAAAAAGGTACGTAGAAACAAATACGATATTGTTATAAATCTTCACCGGTATGCAAGTTCTGGCTTGATCACTTTATTTTCAGGAGCGAGTCAGAAAAGAGGGTTTGATAAAAACCCGCTTTCCTTTTGCTATTCTAAAAAAATAATTCATGAAATCGGGAACGGGAAGCATGAAGTAGAACGTAATCTCGAATTGATAGCTGATTTAGTTAACGGACGGTTTACTCCTCCTAAACTTTACCCCTCTTCAGGAGATTTAAAAGCAATGGAGCGATTCAAGGCAAAGCCATACATATGCATTGCCCCTGCATCCGTTTGGTTCACAAAACAATTTCCCCCTGAAAAATGGGTAGAATTTATCCTTAGCAGCAGCGCAGCAGTTATCTGCCTTCTGGGTGCCGCTGCCGACGCAACTGTTTGTGAGTGGATAAAAAGCAGGTCCGGGGACAAAGTTGTAGTAAACCTTTCAGGGAAATTAAGTTTTTTAGAATCAGCAGCTTTAATGAAAGACGCCAAAATGAATTATGTAAACGATTCTGCACCATTACACATAGCATCCGCAATGAATGCACCAGTTACGGCCATCTTTTGCTCCACCACGCCTGCCTTTGGTTTCGGGCCCTTATCGGACAAGTCTAAAGTTGTTGAAACATTAGAACAATTGAGTTGTAAACCCTGTGGCTTGCATGGATTCAAAGTCTGCCCTCAGGGACATTTTAAATGTGCTTTGACGATTGGGGTTAATACTATATAGAATCTGAAATGGAAGCTGACCTTCAAAATGCATATGCTGTTTTACAAAGAGGAGGGGTCATCCTCTACCCTACTGACACAATATGGGGTTTGGGGTGCGATGCTACAAATGCCTCAGCTGTTGCCAAAATAGCAGCTATCAAGCAAAGGGTCGAATCTAAGAACCTGATTGTTTTGATAGAAGATAAGAACCAACTGTTGAAATATGTATCTGAGATTCCTGAAGTTGCCTGGGATCTCATTGAAAATACCGAGCAACCACTAACGCTGATTTATGATCAGGCAAAAGGACTTGCCCCGAATATAACCGGGAAGGACAATTCAGTTGGAATTCGCATAACTACAGATGAATTTTGTAAAAAGCTAATCAGGAAATTTGGTAAGCCAATTGTGTCCACTTCGGCAAATTTAAGCGGAGAAATGGCTCCGGCCCTATTCAGTGAGATTAAGGACGAACTAAAAAAGCAGGTTGATTACATTGTTCTCCACAGGCAAAACGACGCCAAAAAGGGGCAAGCTTCAACAATTATAAGAATTGCATTAAACGGTGAGTTTAAGATAATCAGGAAGTAAAGCGGCGCTCATTGGCGCCTGATCCTATATACAGGTGCTTAGTTCAGCTCAATACTTTTTTAACAAGGTCAGCAGCCTCCTTCAATTCAACTGCAGAGAATACTTTCAGTCCGGAATCGGCTATCAGCTTCTTGGCTTCAACAGCATTTGTTCCCTGTAATCGAACAATGATTGGAATTGAAATATTGTCAATATTTTTATACGCATCCACGATACCTTGGGCAACACGATCGCAGCGGACAATGCCACCAAAAATGTTCACCAGAATAGCCTTCACGTGAACATCTTTCAGAATGATACGAAATGCTTTTTCAACACGTTCCGCATTTGCTGTACCTCCTACATCCAGGAAATTGGCAGGCTCCCCTCCTGATAATTTAATGATATCCATGGTAGCCATAGCTAACCCGGCCCCATTCACCATACAACCAACATTTCCATCCAGCTTTACATAATTAAGACCCGATTTACCTGCTTCCACTTCCATCGCATCCTCTTCCAATTCATCACGCATAGCTGCATAATCCGGATGCCGAAAAAGCGCATTATTATCAAGACTTACCTTGGCATCAACCGCAATTATTTTATTGTCCGATGTCTTCAAAACCGGATTGATTTCAAACAGACTTGAATCGGTCTGTTCATATGCTTTATACAGGTTGGCAATGAATTTAGTCATTTCCTTGAAAGCCTGACCGTCCAAACCAAGGTTGAAGGCTATTTTACGGCATTGAAAACCCTGAATTCCAACTTTAGGATCCACATCTTCTTTAAATATTTTTTCAGGGGTTTTGTCTGCCACTTCCTCAATATCCATTCCTCCCTCCTGAGAATATACAATCGTATTGTGACCCTTTTTACGGTCAAGCAAAACACTCATATAAAATTCCTGAGTTTTGCTTTCCCCGGGGTAATACAAATCCTCTGCAATCAATATTTTATGGACAATCTTGCCCTGAGGTCCTGTCTGGCGGGAAACTAGCTTCATTCCGAGAATAGCTGTTGCTTTCTCCTTTACCTCATCAAGTGACTTGGCTAATTTAACCCCTCCGGCTTTACCTCTTCCACCTGCATGAACCTGAGCCTTTACAACCCAAATGGATGTTCCGGTCTTCTGCTGCAAGGTTTTCGCTGCTTCAACAGCTTGTTCGGGTGTCTCTGCAAGAATTGCCTCCCCGGTAGCAATTCCAAAACTTTTAAGTATTTGCTTACCCTGATATTCGTGAATATTCATAGTTTGAGTTTACATGAAAGTCCAAATGCCTTTCTAATTATGCGCTCAAATGTAGAAAAAATTGAACAGCCGGATCAAAATGCACCATGAAAATTATTTCTTTTTCTTCACATACCCAAAGTATACGCTGAATCCCAATTCGACAAAACTCATATTGCCCTTTGCTTCAGCCGCGGAATAGGATGCGAACTGATTCAAAGCAATATCATTGGGATTAAACGCATGATTCAGCATAGTGTAGCTTACTGAAAAGCCGAGTCCAAAATGATCTTCAACACTGAATTGGATTCCACAGGCAGCCTGAACAAAGATTGCATTAAAAGTTTTGTTTAATTCAGCAGGAGGTACAACAGGTACAGCAATCTGAACCTCTGTAAATTTGGAAAAGCTGGGGCCCACGGCAATGGAAGTTGTCAAAAAGTTTCCGGGAGAAAAATAATACGCATGACCAAGATTCAACCCACCGGAATTCACCTGATACAAATCGCTCAGATCGTAGCCACCGGCGGCATTCACAGAAGTACTGATCACTTTATTAGTTGGCACTTTATAAAGAGAATTACTACCACAAATACCAATATAAAAATTCTGAAACAACATCACATTTGCAGAACCATTCAGGGTGTAAATTCCAACAAAGGAATTCCGAAAAGCAGTGTTCGTAACCGGACTTGGTACAAGGCATTCCACGTAGTCATTGAAACGAAAGGGTGCGTGATACGAGTCTTCCTCCTGCCCATTTGCAGATAAAAAACCTATTAGTATTAAAACAACAGAGAAGAATTTATTCACCACTCAGCTATTAAAATAAATCAAAAAGCCAATACTTAACAAGGTCTTCCTACGGTAACGAACTCTTTACGATAAAATTACTATTTTTATGTATCTTACTATGACAAAGCCACTTTTCAATAGTTATTTCCTTTTTTTTCTGATTTTGACAGCCTTTGCTTTAAGTTCCTGCAAAAAAGAATCAGATCAGCCTTCCTGGGATGTTGATATCCTTGCACCACTTATAAGCTCAAGCATGACCATCAACAATCTGGTCTCAGATACCCTCATCAAGATTAACCCTGACAGTACGGTTAATTTAGTTTACACTTCCAGCCTGATTAACTATTCGGCCGATTCTCTGGCTCAGATAAGGGATACGAATCTCGTCTCCGGATTTCCAATTTTCTCAGGAACCTTCCCTGGGGGCTATCAGATTGTTCCTTTAACGCCAACAGTAATGAATTTTCAGGTAAGTGGCGTGGTACTCAAAAAAGCTATCTTAAAAACCGAATTTATTAACATAATCATGTCCAACCCAATAGGTTGTACACTTATTTTTGACTATGAGGTTCCAGGAGCCACTTTGGGTGGTATACCATTCAGAGTGTTTGATTCCATACCCGGAAATACCAGGTACAGTAAAACTTTTTCTCTTGCAGGATATTCACTTGACCTGACCGGACCGGGAGGAACAAGTTCAAACACAATGTCCGTAAGTATTGTAGCCTATATTTCGAAAAATGTACTAAAATATACTATTCCAAATACCACAGCCCTGATTGATTCCAACAGAATTTATAATACCCAGGCTGAATATGTCCAGGGCTACCTTGGCCAGAGCACTAAGAATATAGGCCCCCAGAGATCCGCTTTTTCTCTTTTTAAATCCATCCGCTCAGGAATATTAAATTTCTCAAAAATCAATATAACACTCGATATGGACAATTCAGTTGGTGTGGATGCAACCATTAATCTCCTGAAAATAAGCTCAATTAATACAAAAACCGGAACAACCGTCAACCTTATTTGTCCTTCTGTCATTAATAACTCTATAAATGTTAGCAGAGCTTCTCAAACAGGTAATCCGGCATCTCCAGTGGATTCAACAATTAAATCGGTAGTGATCAACAGCAGTAATTCCAACATAAGCACCCAGTTCTTTGCCAACCTGCCAAATCAATTGGCTTATTCCCTGCAGGTGCTTGTTAATCCGCTTGGCAATATTTCAGGAGACAATGATTTTATTTATTCCGGCCACGGAATTAATGCCAACCTCCAGGTTAATATTCCGCTTTCAGCACTGGCCAGCAACCTCGTTTTAGCTGATACACTATTGCTTAACCTAAGCAATTCAAAGCAGATTCAGAAAGTAAATTCCGGTTCACTTTACCTCTATCTGACAAATGGATTGCCATTTAATGCACAAGTCCAGATTTATACGCTCAACAACATCAACAATAAATTAACAATAACAGATTCACTGATTCAGACGCCAAACAATACTATATTGAGTGCAAACATGGCATATATAGGTAACCTTTGGAAAGTCAGCTCATCTGTTAATAGCAAATTAGCAATTCCCCTGACAAAGAGTAAAATTAATAATCTGGTGAATGCTAAAAAAGTAATTGTTTTGGCGACATTCAATACTCCTGCACAGAATAACTTTATTAATATTTACAGCTATTACCAACTCGATTTTAAATTGGTTGCCGACTTTAATTACAACCTTTCTACCAAAAATTGAGAAAATTATTTTCGATATCGATTCTATTTTTGAGTGCAGGCTTGTTAAATGCACAGGACATGAGGGAGTGCTTCGATGCGAATTATTCAGACAAAAGATCCACCTTTAGTATTAATGCTGATGCCTTTTGCAATTCAAATTCCATTCCTGTAGATTTTGTGGATGCCCTCTACCTTGGACAAAATATCAGCAGCGGATTTATAAATAATGTGGCAGGCAATCTCAATGCTGAAAACCGGATTGGTGCTGAATTCAACTATTCGATTCATTATAGCTACAAACCCGATTCCTGCTCGCGCTACTCAAAGTTTGAATTCTTTTTCAGTATACAAAACCGTACACATCTGGATGGAAGGTTTTCAGGTGATCTTTTCAATCTGGTATTCAATGGGAATAAAATGTTTGCAGGTCAAACAGCCAATTTTGATAACTTCAATCTCAACCTGTTGCAGTATCAGCAATTTCAGATTGGAATTTGCAGTAAGATCAAAGCGGGGGGCATCCGTTACGGAATTGGACTGTCCGTTCTAAACGGACAGCAATATCAGAACATCCTTGCCAAAAAAGCTGAGTTGTACACCTCTCCTGACGGAGAATACATAAATTTCAACTCGGATATAACTTACAAACAATCCAACACCTCCAATACAAACTTAGGAAGTTCCAATGGGGCAGGTTTTGGAGTGGATGCATTCGCAGAAAAATCTTTTACGATCCGTGAAGAGCTAACAGAAAAAATAAAATTCGAACTTAAAGACATAGGAATGATTTGGTGGAATAAAAGTTCAAGGACCGCCGTAGCAGATTCACTTTACCATTACGATGGGATTTCAGTTAATAATATACTCGATCCCAAAAACTCAGCATTCAGTAAGCTTAACAGTGACAGTATTTTTAACAAAGTAGTGCAAAGCAATCCTGGCAAAATAGCTTCCGTATTACCCGGGATAATTCATTTTAATTCAGTAACTTCCTATAAAACATGGCAATTATCCAAAGGCATACGTTATATGTATGATGCCAATTATAAATTGAATGTCTATTTAACGGGGAATTATTTTATTACAAAAAGATTGATGGTTAGCCTTGGTGCAGCTTATGGAGGGTATACAGTGTTTAGTGTCAATACGGGGCTTGGAGCAGATCTTGGGAGTGGCTTTATTGTACATCTGTTTAGTAATAATATAGAAGGGTTTATTATTCCTCAGATTGCGTTGGGGCAGAGCGTTTCAGTTTCGATAATGAAACATTTCTAAAAAACTACCTATCATTTAAAATTGTTTTTCCAATTAATTCTGCTTTTAATTTGCGGCCTTCATCAGTTATATGGCCAAGGTCAATAAAAAATTCATTGTGCTTGCCAGTAATTGCGCTATCCAGATCAACAAAAGAGATTTTAGAAAGAAATTTTGCAGCAATCTCCTTCGTAATAACATTGCATTGGTCAATATTTGTGTGGCCTTCATACATTGCTATTGTTTCGTCGGTGGAGTGTGGAAGAGTTGTTAATACAACCTTAATACTATCTAAAATAGCCATCTGAATCTCAGTTTCAATATTTCTTCTGAAAGGTTTTAATTCATCAGTATTACCGTATGGATCAGCAACCCTATTTCTTTTTTTCTGAATATATGAACCCAATGTGACCCAATCCGGATTTGGATCATACTTGAATTTAAAAAATCTGTAAATTACGCTTGCCCTTATCAAATACCTGTCATAAACCCATGGAATTTCCCAGGATTTTAGAGCATGAGAATAATCACCCCTGAATTCATCTGGTTGGGCTCCTCTAATATGCTCTTCGTTCCAACCATGATGGATTATTACATAATCAGGCTTAAAATCAACAACTGTTGTCAGAAAAGTAATCATACTATGTTCTGTAGTCCAATACGCATGACCAAAATTCATAACCTCATAAGAGATTTTTTTGTCGGTTTGATGATTATTCAAATAATTTTCCAAAAGTTGAGGGTAACCGTCAGCGGTTGTTGATTCACCAAGACATGCGACACGAATTACTCCTATGGGCTTAGTATAATTAAAATCCTTTCCGACATAGCCGAAATTATTAAATGGACTTAGTTTCCCTAATGCCTTCGTGCCCTTCAATGCTATGTTTGGTTGTCCGACAAACTGTGTAAAAGGATGTCCGGTATAAGCACTTTGCAAAGGGTAAGTATAACTGCTTTGCTCACCCAGCGATATTTTCCTGCCTTCAGATGCGAAAATATTTATTCCGATGCGCGTTGATATTTCAATAAAAAGCAGAATTAAAAAACTAAAGTAAAATAAACTTCGACCAGCTGATATTTTCTTCTTTCCAAGAATAAACAAAACACTTATTAAAAGAACAATAAGGGTAACAACCCATAGGCTAAGGACCTCACTCTTCATCATTGGCCCCATTGAGAAAAGCGGTGCAAAAATAACAGGCAATAACAGAATACCTGAACAACATCCCAAAATTCCAACAAATTGATTAAATCGTGGCAGAAATGGCATTTTAGGGTTCTTGGAAACGTCCATATTATATATTTATCAAATCAAAATAGTTTTGCAGAGCAAATATAAAAAATTGAAATTCCCTTTTGAGTGTTCCTTAAATGAATATTAAGCAAAATAAAAAACATTATTTCACAGGGTATTGCGAAGGATGATCATTATACTACCGTAAAATTTATTTACCTTTAGGATAACTCGCTAATACAATGAGATTAAGACTCGTAGTCGTCCTTACGGCAGTTTGCTCTTTTACAATTTGTCAGGCCATCCCCGTAAAATTCAAACTTTCAATCGGGGGCAACGCTCCTGATGCCGGCTACTCAGCCATTCAAACATTTGATAAAGGTTATTTAGCAATAGGGTCTACAAGTAGCTATACTAAAGGGCTTTCCGATGTATATATTGTAAAAACTGATTCATTGGGCTCTCTTCTATGGGCAAAGCATTATGGAGGGGCAAATATTTATGCTGGCTACGCCGTTCAAGAAACAAATGACTCGTCCCTTATAATTGCCGGCTATACAAATAACACATCTGGCAATAATTATGAGATATTGCTATTGAAGTTGGACAGGTGGGGTGATTCCCTGTGGTCAAAAACCTACGGAGGTTCAGGGTGGAATTTTGGGTATAGTGTACGCCAAACGTTTGATGGGGGTTATATTATAGCTGGAGGTACATATTGCTATGGCGCAGGAGGAGAAGATTTTTGGATGATAAAAACAGATTTAAACGGTGATACATTGTGGACAAAGACTTATGGAGGCAGTTTAAATGATGAAGCACATTCAGTTCGTCAGACAAGTGATAGTGGCTATATATTAATCGGCACTTCTAAAAGCTTTGGAGATTCAAGTGGGAATGTTTATGTGGTAAAAACAAATGCTCTCGGCGATACCTTATGGACAAAAAACTACGGTGGACCTAAGGAGGCAGATGGTACTGACATTATTGAATGTAAAAATGGTGATTTTGCCTTTTGCGGCAGAACATACAGCTATCCACCTATTGGCTATTCAAAAATGTTCATGGACAGACTAAGTAAAAATGATTCTTTGTTATGGACAACGATTAACACCTTATACCTTCCTGATTCCTCTTATTCAAGTTTTGAGAGTATTGTCGAAACGAAGAGTGGAAATATTGCTGCCTCTGGAATAACCAAAGGCAAAGGTGGTGCTCAATATGATGGTGAATTAATTATAGTAAATGCCAACGGAAACTATTTTGGCGGATCAACCTTTGGCACCGCCCAAAACAGTGGTTTTTCTTCTTTGGCGGCCACACTGGACAATGGGTATATTTTATGCGGATATACTGACTCAACAAGTTCAGGCCCCGGGGAATCGAATTTATTTTTAGTCAAAACTGACTCTTCAGGGAACAGTGTAACTTCACCCTTCCTGCTATCCACAAAAACAATCCAAAACAGCATCCTAAACTCTGTCAGTGCCTATCCCAACCCATTCAGTTCCGACTTGAATATTATTCTTAACACCTCAGCAGAACTCAACCCATCTGAATTCAGATTTAGCATCAGAGACATAAGCGGACGATCCTGCAACGCTGACTGTAGTATAAGCTCCATATCAACCCATAGCCTTGAAATAAAACTAAACAGAGGAAATCTTCAACAAGGAATTTACTTTATTCAATACTACCTCGGCCAGCAGACAATTGGCGTATCGAAAGTTGTAATAGAATAGATATGCTTTGAAATTTTTTTGGGCAAACTAAAGAAATGAATGACAGCACTTATTTCTTATCCCGGTAGGACCTCGAAGAACTTCTCCCGCTGCCACTTCTGCCCCCACCTCCGCCATGCGAACCGGAGCCAGAACCCGACCCATAACTACGCTTGCGTTCTCCTCCGCCTGAACCGGAAGACCAGCCTTTTCCTCCACTTCGCTCTCCACCGCTTCGTTCTCCACCACTGCCTCTTTCTCCACTATTCCTGCGATAACCTCCTCCTCCATTACCTCCTCCATAACCACCTCCGCCGCCAAATGAAGAAGCTTCCCGTGGTATTCTTGCACCTGCGCCTGCAGATGGTTCCATTTTAACCGGACGACCGTTATGTTCAGCGCCAATCATTGCCGCAACCAGCTGATCATACAAAGCAGATTCCACCTCAACAAAAGAATAGGTATGTCTTACATCTGCAGCTACCACAGGGCCAGGGCTAATCTTACTGTAAGAATTAATAAATTGCTTCAATTTGGCATTATCCAGGTCATCCAATTGACCAAGGTTGACGAACATACGTTTAGTAGTGACGTTGCGCTCTTTCTTCATCTCTGAGCTGCCATGGGCATTCAGGTCAGCTGCATTTTTATAATAATCCAGAAAACGACTAAACTCATCTGTAATGAAACGCTTGATCAACTCCTCTTTGCTTAATTCTTTCAACTCCTCCATTATTTTTGGCAGGTATTGCTCGATCCCTTTTTCATTAACTTCTGTATTGTGAATTTTTTGCACCAGATGAAAAAGCTGTTTCTCACATACATCGAAACCGGTAGGAACTTTGCTTTCAGTAAATTTCTTTCCAAGCATACGTTCCAGCATCCGGATTTTGCTGAACTCCTTCATGTTTAATATGACAATGGAGGTTCCTGATTTACCAGCCCTTGCAGTACGGCCGCTACGGTGGGTATAGCTTTCGATTTCATCCGGCAAGTTGTAATTAATCACGTGCGTAATATCATCTACGTCAATACCCCTTGCAGCCACATCTGTTGCGACCAGCATTTGTATAGTCTTGGCACGAAAACGTTTCATCACAAAATCCCTTTGGGCCTGTGACAAATCTCCATGCAGGGAATCTGCACTGTAACCGTCCCTGATCAAAGAGTCTGACACTTCCTGAGTTTCAGATCTGGTACGACAAAAAACAATTCCATATACTCCGGGATTATAATCCAGAATGCGTTTAAGAGCGTTATAACGATCCCTTGCATGTACCACATAATAAACGTGCTTAATATTCTCAGCACCCTGATTGCGGTTTCCCACCGTAATTTCATGAGGAGCCTCCATGTACTTTTTGGCAATCCGGGAGACTTCAGCAGGCATGGTAGCCGAAAACAACCATACATTTTTGTCTTTAGGTGTATGCGAAAGAATACTGTTCAGGTCTTCCTGAAAACCCATGTTCAGCATTTCATCAGCCTCATCCAGCACAGCCCATTGCACTAACTTAATATCAACCAACCTGCGATCAATCATATCCACCATTCGACCCGGGGTTGCAACAACTATCTGAGATCCTTTACGAATATCACGGGCCTGACCGTCAATACTTGCGCCTCCATAGATTGCGGTGACATTGGCATTTGGTAAAAATTTCGTATAGGACTTAATGTCTTTTGTAATTTGCAGACACAATTCACGTGTAGGGCAAAGTATCAGGGCCTGAACATTTCTTTTATTAAAATCCACCAGCTGAGTTAATGGCAGACCAAAGGCGGCGGTCTTACCTGTACCTGTTTGCGCCAATGCAACTAAATCTTTGTTTTGTTTTAACAGAACAGGAATTACCTGTTCCTGTATAGGTGTTGGATTTTCAAAACCCAGTTCAGTGATAGCTTTCACAACATCCCCGCTTATTCCCAACTCTTCAAATCGATTCATTTTCCGCTATTTGATAAGCCGCAAAGGTACGAAAAAAATGCCACCCTTAGGTGGCATCCTAGTATTGCACAGATCTGTAAGCCGGGTTCTGTATCCGCTCCGCTTGTAACGGAGTAGCTTCTATCATTTATCTGGACCAGTCATTGCTGCCTGGTTCAAGCGACCTACCCATTCCGATACCCGCTTTTTGCGAATTGAAGCGAGCAGCTTCAAAATCGGAACTTATTTGGTCTTTCAACTCCCGAGGTTTTCCCTACTGTATGTTACCACAACAGTCCGTGAGCTCTTACCTCACGTTTTCACCCTTTCCTCTGAAAAAAGAGGTGGTTTGGCTTTCTGCGGCACTTTCTGTTATCCTGAAATTTCTTTCAGGACACCCCCACTATTCGCAGGGCAGGATACTCTGTGTTGCCCGGACTTTCCTACTGGTCTGCCGGCTGTTGGGCCGGCGAACCCGTCGATAGAACAATCTGTCCGGCAAAGGTAAGAAAATTAGCGGAGAATCACCTCTGTGGCTCCCTGACCGTATTTCGAATAGGGTGCATCCTGAAAACGCAATCCATCATAATTGCTCAGGATTGAACACAATTCCTGCTTTAATCTGCCGATACCAACCCCGTGAATGAAGGTAATTTTTTTCGCGCGTGAGGAAATAGCATTTTCAAGTTCCTTTTTAACATGCCTGAGCTGAATATGCAGTATTTGAGTATTGTTCATGCCGGAATGAGTATCCAGCAATTCATCAATGTGCAGGTCTACTTCTATTTCAATATCCTTTTGATGAGGTTTGCTTTTGCTTATCGGGGATAGTATGCTTTTTTGTTTTACTGCAGAAGCCGATGGAATTTCAATACTGTTATTTGCTGAAACCAATAAAAGCTGACCTACAGCAAAGGGTAAATCAAATCCTTCATCAATCCGGACTTTTACCGTTTTTTTGCCCAAAATTGCGCTTATTACACCCATCCCTTTTTCATTTAAGAAACACACCTTGTCCCCAATCTTGAATTGCATGACGCAATTTAAGCAATAACGCAATAAAATTGCATTTCTGACGTATATTTACCTATGCAAAAAACAGCACGTCTGGTAGTATTGTTTTTTTTACTGGCACCGGTTCTCTCCTGCAGAAAAGACACGCTGACACTCGACACTTCCGATAAAATTGCCTTTTCAACAAATTCCGTATTATTTGACACCGTGTTTACAACAATTGGTTCCACAACCAAATACTTCATGATCTATAACAACCATGCAAATGCAATCAAAATATCGTCCATCCGGCTTGGCGCCGGAAGTAGTTCTCAATACAGAATTAATGTGGACGGAGTACCGGCAACTTCATTTTCTGATATTACGATCAAGGGCAAGGATAGTTTATTTGTTTTTGTTGCAGTCACTGTAAATCCGAACCTGTTGAATAATCCATTTGTATTGAAGGATTCGGTAGTTTTTACAACAAACGGAAATGTCCAAAGTGTATTACTGGAGGCCTGGGGACAGAATGCCTATTACTACTATCCGAATCCGAATTATGTGCTGACTTTTTCAGATGGTACTTTTGTCAACTATTCAATTATCAGTTGCAATGCCGGCAATACAACCTGGTCCAATGATAAACCCCATGTAATTTATGGTTACGCAGTTGTTGATTCAGGCTGTACACTTACAATAGGCCCGGGTACAGGAGTATATCTGCACAATGGAGCTGTTTTAATGGTTTACAAAGGAGGATCGCTTGTTATTAATGGAGGTGGGTGCTCCTCAGGCCCAACAAATCCAGTAACCTTTCAGGGCGACCGCCTCGAAGCCGACTATAAAGATATTCCCGGGCAATGGGGGCAGATCTGGCTAACGGGGGGAAGCGTAAATAACAGCATCAGTTATGCTGTGATCAAAAATGCGATTATCGGAGTAGAAGCGGATACGATAGGGAATGCTAATCCTACGCTGGTGATTAGTCATACAATTATTAAAAACATGACTGGCGCAGCCATATATGGACAGGGAGCAACTATTAATGGGGATAACTGCGTATTTGCCAACTGCCAGCAATATTGCGGTTTATTTTCCATTGGAGGGACCTATAATTTTAACCAATGTACATTCGCTGATTACTGGAATGGCACTCCCCAGAGGACCACTCCGGCATTGCTTATAAATAACTGGTATACTGCCGCGAACGGAACGTCTTACCAAAGATCTATCGTTAGTGCATATTTTGGAAATTGTATTATTTATGGCAACCTGAGCGGTGAGATTGGGCTTGATTCCTCTTTAACCATTAATAATTTTAATAAATTCAACTATATGTTTGACCATTGTGTACTTCTGGCTGACGGCACATACAATTCCCTGAATCCAAATCACAATGACAGTATCATTGAAAACCTGGATCCGCTCTTTAAAAATCCCACTATCAACGATTACACCATCGCAGCAGGGAGTTCTGCTATAAACAAAGGAAGTATTCCTGTCGAGACTTTATTTCCTGTTGATTTGAACTGCAGAAATCGTATCTCAGATGGTAAGCGTGATATTGGAGCATACGAACATTAAGAGGCTTACCGGCTAAATACTTAAGGTGTCTTTCGTCAGCAATAAATCTTTAATAAGCCGCTCTATGTATTCAAGCTGCTGCTCCCTGTTCAAATCACTGTTATCAAGCACGACGGCGTCCTTAGCCTTTGAAAGCGGACTTTCCTTCCGGTGTGTATCATCGTAATCGCGTTTCATCAGATTGATCTTCACTTCTTCGTAGGTTACATGTTCTCCTCTGGAGTTCAGCTCATCCAACCTTCTCTGTACCCGTATATCAATGTCAGCTGTCATAAATATTTTCAATTCAGCTCCGGGAAAAACATTGGTTCCTATATCCCTTCCATCCATAACAATACCCTTTTCTTTACCCATCGTACGCTGAATGTCAACAACTCTGTCACGAACTTCTTTTATCATAGCGATCTTACTCACATGATTGGAAACCTTCATCTGGCGGATCTCCTTTTCTATATTATCCCCGTTCAGGTACGTATCGGATGATTTTGCATAAGGATTGTATTTAAAAGAGAGTTTAATTTTCTTTAAAGTGTTGACAACCTTTTTCTCATCGAATTTACCTGCAGCGCTGATCAGCTTCTTCTGCAAACAATAATAAGTAACTGCCCTGTACATGGCTCCTGAATCAACATATACATAACCCATATGAACAGATAATGCTTTGGCTAATGTACTTTTACCACAGGATGAGAATCCATCAATGGCCACAATAATTTTTGACACAGCACGAAAATACTTAAATTATTGCTTCTTGTAGAATTCGGAAAGATTACTTGTAACTGAGAAAGTGGTAGAGGCTCCTGCAATACTATATTCAGCATAAGAAATACTCATATTAAATTTATATATTCTTATACACCCTCCAATTGAGAAACCTTCCAGCCCCCCCACATTTACAACCTGAAGTTCTTTCCTGCGCTCATAATTATATCCTAAAAGAATAGAAAAACTTTTGCCAAACAGGATTTCAACACTACCAATCAGGTGCCGGGCTAATTTATCACCGAATATATTCAATGGCTTTTGCTTAATTGGGGTTTCAGTGAGAGGATCAACTGTTAGTATTGGATCAGCCGGATCATTATAAGTAAGATCCCATTTTTGCAAATGCTGGCCAACAAGGGAAAATCGGAAGGGCGCCTTCTTCACTTTTTTGGAAACACCAAGTTGTATATCAAAAGGCAAAGGCTCCTGATCTCCTCCCGAATATGTTTTCCACTGATAACCTGCTAATCCCACTATTACAGCAGATGCAGTAAATAAATACTTAGGATTGTAATAGGTACTCCCAATATCCAATGAAGAACCAATAGAGGTATATTGATCCAGGTTTGAATAAATGGTTTTTAGAGTGGCCCCCACAGAAAACATGGAATCCAGCTGTCGGCTATAGCCAATGTTGAACGAATAATCAGCAGCGGTAAAATTACCTGTTATGGCCCCGGTAGGATCTGCTTCGGTGAACTTTCCATAGTCCACATATTGGATACCGGCAACAAAATTTCCAATATTACTGAATGATTTGCTGTACGCTGCATAACCATATGAGATATCCGCTATATAACGTACGTTGCTATAAGCAAGGTTGTTATCCATAGCGGGTGTAATCAGAGAGGGATTGTGGAATGTCAGATTAATGTCATCATCCTTCACTGTAATTAAATTTCCGCCTGCGGCAGATTCACGTGCAGAAAAAGGAAGATTCAGGAATGCATAAGCAGTGCTGCCACCAATCTGTGAAAATAAAGAGTGTGTTGTAAGGAGGGAAAATAAAAAAAACAGTTTGCTACGGCTCATTCCTGCAAAATAACGAAATTTTGCCGGTATTATTGTCTTATTTGTACTTTGCTGTTTACCACTTTCAGGTTTACTGCATTTTTTACTTTTTCGCTAAGAAGGGCCAATTTTACAACGTCCATCATTTTTTCCACATAATGAAATTTAAGACCTTCCAGATAGGTTGACTTAATCTCAGTGATATCCTTCTCATTTTCTTTGCACAAAATGATTTCTTTAATACCGGCACGTTTTGCAGCCAGAATTTTTTCCTTGATTCCACCGACCGCTAAAACCCTTCCCCGAAGTGTTATCTCACCGGTCATGGCAATTTCCTTTTTCACTTTGCGTTGGGTGAAGGCACTGGCTAATGCAGTCAGCATGGCAATTCCGGCACTCGGCCCATCCTTTGGAGCTGCTCCCTCAGGCACATGAATATGTACATTCCATTGTTCAAAAACTTTTGGAGAAAGTTTCAATGTCCCACTATGTGATTTCAGGTATTCTAATGCAATAGTAGCACTCTCTTTCATTACATCACCGAGATTTCCGGTCAATGTTAATTTCCCATTGCCACGGCTTAAACTTGTTTCAATAAACAAAATATCACCTCCAACAGGTGTCCAGGCTAAACCTGTTACTACTCCGGCTACATCATTACCCTGATATTTGTCTTTTTCATGTGCAGGGCCCAGAATTTTGGCCAAATCAGATTCTTGTGGAGTTTTATTGTACAACTCTTTCATGGCAATACTTTTAGCCGCATTGCGCACAGTCTTTGCAATTTGCTTTTCCAGGCCACGGACACCCGATTCCCGGGTATAGTTTTCAATAATATTCTCAATAACCTTGTCATTCAGCTGCAATTGCTTCTCCTTAACACCATGTTCCGTTAATTGTTTCGGCACTAAATGGCGTTTGGCAATTTCCACCTTTTCTTCCACTGTATAACCACTCACTTCTATAATTTCCATACGATCCCTGAGGGCAGGTTGTATACTGCTAAGCGAGTTGGCTGTAGCAATGAACATAACTCTTGACAGGTCATAATCCAGTTCTACATAATTATCATAGAATGTACTGTTTTGTTCAGGGTCAAGGACTTCCAGTAAAGCGGAAGAAGGGTCACCATGAAAATCGTTACCCACTTTATCCACCTCATCCAGAATAAATACGGGATTTGAAGTACCTGACCTTTTAATATTCTGCAATATGCGACCCGGCATAGCCCCAATATATGTTTTCCTGTGTCCGCGTATTTCAGACTCATCCTTTAATCCTCCAAGAGACATCCGCACATATTTTCGACCAAGTGCCTCAGCCACCGACTTACCAAGTGAAGTTTTACCAACACCCGGAGGTCCATAGAGACATAAAATAGGTGATTTCATATCGCCCTTTAATTTCAATACTGCAAGGTGCTCAAGAATACGTTCCTTCACTTTTTCCAGGCCATAATGATCTCTGTTAAGTATTTTTTCAGCCCTTTTCAAATCGAATTTATCTTTGGTAAAGACGCCCCAGGGAAGATCAAGCAATAATTCCAGGTAACTCATTTGAACAGAATACTCCGCAGCATTCGGATTCATGCGTTCCAGCTTGGTAATTTCCTTTTTAAAAATATCTGCAACCTGCTTAGTCCATTTTTTCTCCTTGGCACGCTTATTCATCTCCTTAATTTCCTGCTCACTACCATTCTCTCCCAACTCCTCCTGAATCGTTTTCATTTGCTGCTGCAGAAAATATTCGCGCTGCTGCCGGTCTATATCGCCCTTCACTTTGGATTGAATCTGATTTTTCAGTTCCAGCATCTGTTGTTCCTTGGTCAGCAACTCCAATAAAAAAGAAACACGTTGCTTCAGATCAGCCAATTCCAGCATCTTTTGTTTATCAACCACAACGGCATTCATATTGGATGAAATAAAATTCACCAAAAATGAAGGACTCTCAATATTTCTGATTGCAAAACCGGCCTCAGAAGGAATATGTGGAGATAATTTTATGACAAGCAAAGCCAGATCCTTTGCGGACGATACCAGTGCTTCAAATTCCTTATCCCCCTTTTCCGGTTTAATCTCCTCAAAAGGTACAACAGAAGCTTTCAGGTAAGGTTCTGTCTCCAGCAACTCTTTAATCTCAAATCGCTTCTTTCCGCGTATAATAGCCGTTGTATTGCCATCCGGCATCTGGAACATCCTGAGTATCTGGGCAACCGTACCAATTTTATTCAATTCCTCAAGGGTAGGTTCCTCCACCTTGTCGTTTTTCTGAGCAACAACACCAATTATTCGCCCCCCTTTAAATGCCTCCTTAATTAATTTTATCGATTTATCCCGGCTGACCGTAATAGGAATGACTACACCCGGAAACAATACTGTATTGCGCAAAGGAAGAATGGCTAAGGTATCAGGAACCTTTTCCGCATTCATTACATCTTCATCATCTGATGTAAGAAGAGGGATAAATTCCGTTTCATCATCTACTACCTGACTCAAATCCAACCTCACAAAATCAAAACCCTGGTTCATATGATTTAATATTATGTTATCAATCGACGGAATAAAATCTCAATACTTGTGCCATTGGCAAATATATGTCAATATGGCACAATTCGATCTCAAATACGTATAATATTTATACCTTTAACCTTGTGCTTTTTTAAACATTAAAAATAGATTTTAAAAAGATGCCAGGAACAGAACTGTTTGGAGAAGAAGAACGTAAAGAAGTAAACGATGTGATGCAAACAGGGATTCTTATGCGTTACACAAGTGATAGCTTGCGCAATAACCATTGGAAAGCCAGGGAATTTGAAACCGAAGTAAAAAAAATTACTGCAGCGGGATATGCGCATGCGGTTTCCAGCGGATCTGCTGCGATTGCTACTGCTCTCGCCGTAGCCGGTATAGGAGCCGGGGACGAAGTGATCGTTCCACCATTTACCTTTATTGCCTCTGTAGAAGCTGTATTGTTTGTTGGCGCTATACCTGTATTTGCTGAAATAGACGAAACCCTCTGCCTCAGTGCCGAAGGAATAAAAAAAGCCGTAGGCCCAAAAACCAAAGCTGTCTGCCTGGTTCACATGTGCGGCGGAATGGCAGAAATGGACAGCATAATGGCAGTCTGCAACTCAAACAAATTAGTTTTGGTGGAAGATGCCGGACAGGCTTTCGCCGCAAGCTACAAAGGAAAAATGGTAGGCTTATTCGGCAAATGCGGAAGTTATTCATTTGATTTTTTTAAAATAGCAACAGCCGGGGAAGGCGGTGTATTGGTAACAGATGATGAAAGGACATATAAACTTGCTGAGGCTTATTCTGATCATGGACATGACCATATTGGTGGTAACCGTGGCATGGAACAACATGAGATTGTAGGATTTAACTATCGTATAAGTGAACTGAATGCCGCGGTTGGTCTTGCACAGACCCGCAAAGTACCAATGATAGTTGAAAAGAACAGGGTCAATAAAAAATTTCTGATAAATGCCTTGAACAGGACCCCTGGCATAAGCTTCAGCCGTATACCCGACCCGGGCGGAGATTCCGCTACGTTTCTGAATTTATTCCTTCCTGATACTGAAACTGCAGGGCGTTTGGTAAACGAATTGAATAATGCCGGTATCGGAGGTTTTAACTATTGGTTTAAAAATATGTACCATTTCATTAATCAATGGGATCACCTGAAAAGTATGCATACTGCCTCAAAATTAACGGTTCAGCTTTTAGATACTGCGCAGGATTATAAAAATCTTCACTTGCCAAAGTCCCAGGAGGTAATTGGACGGCTCATTTCATTCGGCATCCGATGCACCTGGACTGAAAAGGAATTAGCTGAGCTTGCTGCAAAAATTTCTGCCTGTGTTTCCAAAGCCTTAAAACCTGTTGCGGTTTAACAGATAAATGCATAAAAATTTTAAAAACATTGACAAGGTTGTTTACGGCCGCGGCAGTTTTAACAATCTGGATGTCATTCTTGCTGAAAGAAGGACTGGAACTGATGCTTTTTTCGTCTTCCTTGTAGACAATTATTTTAAGGGTAAAGACCTTGAAAAAAGAATACCGGTAAAGCCGGAAGATGTGCTGATGTTTATAGATGTAGACGTAAACGAACCCACAACAGAACAAATTGACAACATACGTGATACGATACTTAATGCAAAAGGGTTGCCATCGGGAGTAGTAGGAATTGGAGGAGGAAGTATACTTGATATCGCCAAAGCCTCCTCCCTGATGTTCACCAATGAAGGCTCTTCCACATTATATCAGGGGTTGAACCTCATCAAAAAACCCGGAATTTATCATCTGGGTGTTCCAACCATTTCGGGAACCGGTGCAGAATGTTCTATGACTGCAGTATTGACAGGTCCGGTCAAAAAGTTAGGGCTGAAATGTGACTGGACAGTTTTCAATCAGATCATACTTGATCCGGATCTTATTGCTACCGTTCCCCGGGACTGGTGGTTCTATACCGGGATGGATACCTTTATACACTGTATTGAATCTGAAAATGGAACCTTGAATAATACGTTCAGTCACGCCTATGCTGAACAGGCATTGAAACTCTGCAAGGATATTTTCTTAAATGAGGGTTGTGGCCAGAATGCACAAAATGATGAAAAGCTGATGGTTGCTTCCCTGATGGGGGGCCTAAGCCTGACCTATTCTGAAGTTGGAGTATGTCATGCTTTATCTTATGGGCTTTCAAAAATACTGGGAACCCGTCATTGCTATGCAAATTGTCTGGCTTTTTATCATCTGGAAGATTACTATCCGGAAGGTGTGAAGGAATTTAAGAAAATGATTGCCTTGCATAACATTACTTTGCCTCAGCTGATTTCAAAGGACTGGACTGAAAAACAACTGACTGAAATGGCAGAGGTTGCTTATTCCCTGCCCCATATGTGGATTCATGCCATTGGATCCGAATGGAAGCAAAAAATCACAATTGATATAATAAAGAATTTGTATAAGAGATTATGAAAAAAATTGTCAAAGTGGGAACGATTGAATGCGGTAGTCCGGAATTATTCCTGATTTCCGGCCCTTGTGTGATTGAGGAGGAAGCGATAATGATGAAGACTGCTGAAAAACTGAAAGAAGTGTCTGAACGATTGAAAATAAAGGTTATCTACAAATCGTCCTTTCAAAAAGACAACCGCAGCAGCCTGAAATACTATGATGGACCAGGGCTTGATAAAGGCCTTCGGCTATTGGCCAAAATAAAAACGCAATTCGGGTTCCCTGTTTTGACTGACATTCATTACCCGGAACAGGCCGCACCTGCAGCGGAGGTGTGCGATGTCCTGCAAATACCTGCGTACCTTTGTATGCAGTCCACCTTATTGGTAGCAGCAGCCAAAACAGGCAAAACGGTGAATATAAAACATGGGCAGTTTCTTGCCCCTGACAACATGAAACACCCGCTTCAGAAATGTATAGATTCAGGCAATGATAAAGTGATCCTCACGGAACGGGGCTATACTTTTGGTTATAATGATCTTATTCTTGATCCACGGGCATTCTACCATTTGAATAACCTGGGTTATCCGGTTGTGTTTGATGTGACACATTGCATACGTAAATATGGCATCCCCAGTGCTGATGCATCAGGCGGCGCCAGAGAATTTTTACCTGTTTTATCCCGTGCCGGGGTTGCTTCAGGTATAGATGGAATTTTTATTGAAACGCACCCTGAACCGGCAAAAGCCCTGTGCGATGCTGCCAGTCAGCTATGCGTATATGACCTGGAAGAATTCCTGAAGCCGCTTATTGAGCTACATAATCTGGAAGTTACCTTTAGAAAAAAATGATACTTTTGAAACGCTCCGACACCACTAAATACTCATAATCACTAAAATTCAAACTAATTTTTAAACAATGGAATTATACTTAGACTCAGCAAACCTGAAGGAAATTGAAGAAGGTTTTAAATTAGGATTTTTAGATGGATTAACCACCACTCCAACTTTCATGCAGCGTGAAGGCATTACAAATATTGACGCGACCATCGTTAAGCTTTCTAAAATTGTGCCTGTGCTTCAGATTGAAGCTCTGGGCAATACAGCCGAAGAAGTACTGAAGGAAGCTGAACGTCAGCTCAAACTTGGATTAGATCCCAAGAAAACAGTTTTTAAAATTCCGGTATCACTGGAGGGTGTGCGTGCATGTAAAATGCTTCGCAACAAGGGATATCTGGTTAATGTTCATCTTGTTTATACGCTTCAGCAGGCCTACATGGCCATGCAGGCAGGAGCCAGTTACGTATGCCCGCTTGTAGGTCGCTTACAGGATCAGGGCCATGATGCATTGACTTTAATTGAGCAATGTGTAGATGCTGTCAATTATTACGGATACAATACAAAAATTATGTTTTCCTCTGTCCGCACGAATGAACATGTAAGAAATGCAATAAACATAGGCGTTCATACAATTACGGTTCCGTTAAAGATTTTAAAATCGCTTACAGACAATAACTTTACAACACTTGGAACAGAACAATTTATAAAAGACACGAGGCTGATGACAGTCCGGGTACGGGAGGCAATAAATGGTGTTAATCCTGTTGTTAAGGCAGATTCCAAACTCAGTGATGCAATCATTAAAATGACTGAATATGGGTTCGGCTGTGTGACTGTCGTAAATAAAGACGGCACCTTAAAAGGCGTATTTACCGATGGGGATTTAAGAAGAAATTTACCCAAAGGCGGAAAAGATTTTTTAAACAGAAAAATGGGAGAATTCCAATACACTGCCCCCGTTTCAATCGATGCCGATTGCCTGTTGGATGAAGCCGCCGCATTATTCAAAAAGACCAATGTGGATACCATTTTGGTGACAAGTAAAGGAAAGGCTTTTGGTATGCTGGACATTCAGGATTTGAAAGGTTGATTTTGAATGAAGACAAAATTTGAATGAAGACAAAATCGGACGTAAAAAATGTTTTTACAAAGAATGGCGGAAAGTTCATTACCCCGGCTTCCGTTATTTCCACCAAACTTAAAACCATAAGAGCTTTTGTTTTTGATTGGGATGGAGTTTTTAACACCGGGGAAAAAGATGATAAGGGTAGCAGTTCTTTCAGTGAAGTCGATTCGATGGGCACTAACCTGCTGCGGTTTGCGCATTGGATAAAGCATGACCAGCTTCCTTTAACAGGTTTAATTTCAGGCGAACACAATCATATCTCATTTTATCTGGGTAAAAGGGAGCATTTCACTTCCTGCTATTATAAAATTTCCAACAAAACAGAAGCACTGAAACACATGAGTTTACACCATCATATTAAGTCTTCGGAAGTTGCTTATGTTTTTGATGATGTACTGGATCTCTCCGTTGCACAAGAAGCAGGTGTGCGGATTTTTGTCAACCGTAAAGCAAATCCTTTACTTACAGATTATGTTATTAAATATAAATTAGCCGATTATATTACAGCGAACGAATCCGGGAATTTTGCTGTACGAGAAGCCTGCGAGTTAATGATTGGATTGCAGGGAATCTATGACAAGGTGATCACCGAGCGAATGAATTTTTCTGATTCTTACAGAAAATACATAGATCTCCGAAACCTGATTCAGACCAATTTTTACACAAAACAGGGCGACGAGGTCGTCGAAGCCAATCCATAATGATACTTGGCATAATTCCGGCACGTTTTGCCTCTACCCGATTCCCTGGTAAAGCATTAATTGATATTCAGGGTAAGAGTATGATTCAAAGGGTTTATGAACAGGCCGCAAAATCAAAAAACCTTGCAAAGGTAGTAGTTGCCACAGACGATGAAAGAATTGCGGATCATGTGCAGAAATTCGGAGGCGAATGTGTTCTGACCCATTCAGACCATGCCAGTGGAACTGATCGCTGCTTTGAAGCGTTGAAAAAAATCAAAGGCAATTATGAATCAGTAATGAATATTCAGGGTGATGAGCCCTTTATCAATCCCGCACAGATTGATTTACTTGCCCAAACTTTAAACCAACCCGATACAGAACTGGCTACATTGGTCATTCCTGTTGATTCACATGAACTGCTCTTCAGCGATGGCGAAGTAAAAGTAGTATTGAACGCTAAAATGGAAGCCCTTTACTTTAGCCGTATGGTAATCCCTTTCATAAAGGGCGTAGAACAGAAACTATGGCATAAGCAATTCCCATATTACAGACACGTAGGTATGTATGCGTATCGAAATGATATTTTAGAAAAAATTACCAAACTGAAACCTTCCTTATTGGAAAAAGCCGAATCTTTGGAGCAATTACGCTGGCTTGAAAATGGGTACAGGATTAAAACTGCCGTCACCCTTCATGAAAGTCATTGTATCGATACTCCGGAAGATTTAGAAAGGGTCTTAAAATTGGTGAGCAGTAATAATTTGTAATCGGTCAACTTAAAGTCCGAAATAACAATTATCCGATCACCGATCACCGATCACCGATTTCAAATCTACTTTTCTGGTTTTGTCATATGCAACCACAAAAGCATCAGGAATTCCACTACTTACGAGTTCATCTTTCATTTTTACCGCTTCTTCATATGTCTTGAAATTACCAACAGAATAAATTGACATTCCTTTCTCGTCCTTAGTTATGTCGACACCTTTTGAAGATACACCAATAAATTTATTAGCAACCTTTATAGGAACTTCTCCTTTATAGGCACCGATCTGAACTTTAAAAACAATCCCTTTTCCTGAAATTGCTTCAGTACCAACCTTGGGCGCAACAGAATTATTGGAGATTTCACTGCCGGTTACACGTTTTCCATCTTTAAACACAATAATAAATGCATCCTTAATTCCCTTTGCAACAATCTCTTCTTTAGCCTTTAACGCGCTGTTAATATCTGTAAAGGCACCGGAAGAATAACGTTTAAGCCCGGCGTTTAAAGTCTCCGTGTAGAGTGGTTCAATATTAAACAACTGTTTGCTTGTTACAGGCTTTGAATAAACACCAACCTGTATCGTATAAATTAAACCCGCAACGGTTGCAATATCAGTGGTTTTTGCAATGCCAGCCTGTTGCTGAACAGCTGGCTGCTGAACAACGGGCTGCTGAACAACGGGCTGCTGAACAGCCAATTGCGGAGTCAGTGGAGGCTGCTTAACTTGAATAGTTGAACCCTTCTTTTTTAACAGCTCCATTGCGGCCTCAAAAGTTATTCTTTTCCCATTATAGAAAGCCACGATGAAAGCATCCTTGTACCCCATTCCTTTAACTTTGTCTTTTGCTTTTACTGCAGACGGAAGTTCACTAAACAAACCTGCCGCATATCGAATAATTCCTGTTGGTGTAGTTTCCCCTGTTATAGGGTTCATGCCCTTAAATAAATTCTGCTGAATTGCTTTCCTAAAAGCTCCAATCTGAACCTTAAAGATAAGTCCGGAGGGTAGTTTTGTATTTATAGGAATGGGGTGTTGATCAGAATACAAATTCACCTTATTCAAACTTATGCCTTCCGCTTCAATGACAGTTCCTGAGGCTTCATTATTTCTGGCAGATGCAGAAGCATTTGAAGCAACTTTCCCATTGTATGCCAGAACGATGTGCTGATATACTGACTTATTCAGTGAATGCAAATACAATTCAGCTTCACCTGATTTTGCTTTGGCCTCATCTTCTTCATTTTTTGCTATAAGCATTACGGAATCTGCTCTTAGCTGATAAACGCCACCCTCCGCTTTGAATTGAACAGCAAGTTTAGTAAGTGAATCAGGAACAACACTTCCGGCAGGAATAGAATCAATTATTTTCAAAATTGGATCAGCCAGCTTGTTCCTGGAATTAGCTTGTTTATGGAACTCTTCCGCTATTCTGTATTGCATTTTTGCACTATGCATGGTAGAATCGGACTGAACTCTTAGTTCTTTGTAATCAGCATACTCTTTAGTGCCCTGAATATCCTGCATTTGCTTTGGGGTCAAAAAATCAGAAGAAGAAGAAGAAGTTGAAGTTGAAGTTGAAGTTGAAGTTGATGCGGAAGACGCTGATAAAGCCGGAGTTGAAGTTGACGTTTGCTGAATGTCCGAACTTTGAGTTACCGGAGAAACTGCAGCCTTTTTAGACTGTGTTGTGCCAGGAGAAACGGAGTTTGTGCCAGATGATACAGATGGTGTAGTAGTTTTTGTTGTTGCAGTTCCGGTAACCTTAGCCCCTTTTGACTGGGTAATTATGAGCACATTTTTCTGAGCCTTTTGTTGTGTGCTGACAACAGGACCTGTTGAATCCGGTTTTATCTTCGAATACAGTTCCTTTGCTTTGGCTTGTTTCTCCAAAGCTGTTTTTTCATTTTCATCTGCTTTGTCCAATTGATTTTGACGGTTAGAATAAGAAATATTCTGAGCTGGTTTTGCCCTGGCCTTTTGAGCCAGATCAAAATAGTAATCAGATTCATCTTTTAACATACCGGCTCTTGTGACGTCATCAGATGAATTATTTCCAAATTCCTTAGAGTAGTCAGCAAGTTGTTCATTGTTCTTATTGAATTCATCTGTTTTTAATTTAGCTTTTGCATCTGCAACAGTTTGTTGCTTTTGAATTGCGTTTTGCTCAATTTTACCGGCCTCTTCCAATAAATGGTTTCTTTGAACAGGATCCGTTTGTGCATTGGCCTCATTCCTAATGTGAGTTGCAGAGGCCATCAAATCCTCCCCCTCTTTACGTGTTTCAGCAATCAATGATGTGGATTTAACTGTATCCTTGATAGCGGTATTCACAGGTTTTTGAGTTTCAGTTGGGTTTGAGTCAATTACTGCCGGGTTTGAAACACCACTTGCAGGGTTTGAAACAACGGTTGCCGGCTTTGGAATACTTTCCAGAGATTGGGGGCTTTTTAAAACAGTATCCTTTAATATAACCGGTTGTTCAGGTTTATTTATTACTGATGTTTTAGCTGTTCTGGGAGTGACTAAAGCAACAGTACTGGAAGTATCCTTTCCTGAAATCCTGGCAACGCTATCCGGATTGGTCGAAGAAACAACCACTACACCGCCAGAAATTGATTCCTTAGCCTTTTTCCGGCTAACCTCTGATAATTGCAGTTTCTCATCGGCTTGTGCTTCAAGTACCGTTATCTCCTGTTCCAGTTTCTTTTTCACAGTCTCATCTCTGGTCTTTCCCAATTCTGCATTTTTATCAAAAACAGTCCTGTTAATAGAATCGGACCAGGATTTATAATAAGACGCTTTCGTTGTTTCACGTGTATAATCATCATTGATATCATTTGCCTCCTTTAATTTGCTGTCATATTTCCTGTTATAGGATTGTGCAGATACCAAAGCTGTATCTTTTGGAACAGTTGCAGCAGGTGAAGTTACGGCAGCACCAGTGGTAGATGAAGAAACAGCAGATGAAGTACCGGCAATGCCCGTTGTTGGGAGAGGATTCTCCTTCATCTTATAACCATTGACCTGTTCTTGCAATTTTTGTTTATCATCCGCACTCAAATTGACCGGAGCGTCACTGCCTGCTTTGATCTGACTGATCACATTCATTACAAGCTCAGACTCATTTTTAAGGTTAGCTGCTTCATTTTCCAATGGAATAATCTTTGACTCATTTGCCGCAAGTTCTGCTTGTTTCTTGGTTTTTTCAACCTCCAGATCCTTTGCCTGACCCCTTAGACCTTCTTTCAATTGTGAATTATCGGTAACAGCAATGTCAGCATTCAGCTTATTTATCTGTGTATCCATCCCGGCTATCTCCTTTTTCAATGATTCTGATACATCCTTCGTCTGATCAACTTCTTTCTGTTTATTTTCTGCGTCAGATTTGATGCTATTGTATGCATTTTCAGTGCCTTTTGGCTTTAGATTCATGCTTTCAATGCGCTTCTTTTGTTCTTCCAGCTGTTTTAAAGCAACACTCGAATTCGATTTCGAAGCCGATTCCAATTCTTTCGCATAGTCCAGTGAAAGGTCGGCTTCATCCTGCTGAACAGAAGCATCACTTTCCAGTTTCTTCGCAAGATTAAATGAAGCCACTGTTTCCTTTGATATTTTATCTCCTTCTTTTCGCAGGTCGGCCGCATTTTCTTTATCACCTTGCCTTGCTGCAGCATCTGCATCCGAATACTTCACCTGTGCTTCCTTATTTCTCTGGTTGGCATATCCTAAAGCTAAATCAGCCTGATTTTTTATTTCTTTGGCTTCTTTCTGAACATCTGCTGCATCATCATAGGCTATTTTTACCAGTGCATTATCAGACATACTCTGTCCTGATCCAGGTTCTGCGATCCTGCTTAAAACAGAATCCTTCCCCGCCTTTAAAGTATCCTGTTCAGCAGCCTTTCTACCAATTGTTTCATTGGCATTCACATCCATCTTTGCCATTTCCTTAATATAATTCAGGGCAGACAAATAATTATTGTCATCAATTGCTTCATCAAAGAAATTCTTAACTTCCAGTTTGTCAGTCTTTTCATCATAATTCATTTCCTGCCTGAAGGGCTTAAAAACCTGCTGAAGCGGCAACACAACTACCTCCGATTGTGTCTTATAACCCTCGCTTTCAACAGTTAATAACAGCTTACTGCCACCAGGAACATTCAGGCTATACTGACCATTCTGCGGATCACTGTTTACGATTCCAATCAGTTCACCTGTGCTTGCATTTTTTACCGTCAGTTTGGATTTTGGATAATGACCCTCTGAATCTTTTCCAATAGAGCCATTGATGATAGCGACCTCGACAGGTTTACGCTCCGTATTTATCCTGTAAACATCTAGCATTCCATTCGGACTTGACCTTCTGGATGAAAAGGTCGCCGTTTTCTCCAGAGAGTCTGTTACGTACATAATATCATCATCCGGGGTATTAATTGAAAAATCCATATTTACAGGTGGATTCCAGGAGAGCGTCAGGTCATTCCAGGTTGATTTAAAGATGTCATATCCACCCATACTGTTATGGCCCTTGGAGCTGAAATAAAGCACTTTTCCGTTTGGATGAAGAAAAGGATAATCTTCATCCAGGCTCGTATTAATAGTTGTTCCGAGATTGACAGGCGAGCTCCATTCCCCACCCGGCATTTTTTTAACCACATAAATGTCTTTGCCATTCTTACCATCAACTCCATAACTGGAATAGTAAATCTGATTATTGTTTTTGGCAAGGTATATGATAGACTGTTCCTTAGCCTTTTTGTCCAATTGAGATTGGAATTCCTCAGGTTTGATTAATAATTTCCCTCCGATACTGCTCAAATCATAGGGTCTGAAAAAATCCTTATCAGCTAATCGTTTCTTATCCAGTACGTCCAGTTCGGTAATATTTCTAAGTAAGGTTTTACCATTTCTGCACATTTCCATTTGTTGATCAACCTGCAATTTTTTTTGCTGATAGGCTGAAGCTTCCTTCTTAAACCGGTTGAAAGCAGCAATAGCATCATCAAACCGATAGTTAAGGTGGTAAGCTCTGCCTAAAAAGAAGAACACATCCTTTTCGACATCAGGCTGCTTAGAGGCATATTCCAGAAAACTTATTGGTTTCTCTTTATTTTCACTTGTATAGAGCATACAGATACCGAAACGGTAATTGTAATTGGGATCCTTAGGATAAACGCTTAGTAGCTGAGAATAAAGGGGGTACGCTTCAACATATTGTTCATTATCAAAAAGTTTCCGTGCGGCCTTTTTCAGATCATCCTCAGACGAAAAGGTATTCTGACCTGCAACATCCCTTATAAATAATACTGTAAGTAGCAGTAAACAGTAAAAACTTTTATTTGACAGATTTTTGAGCAATTTTATCGGATTCTTTTATCTAAGATGCAAAAAATGAGCTTATTACATAAACCGACAAAGGTAATTTTTTTAGTCTATAAATGCTATTTTTACCTGCTATGCCTTCCTTTTGTTAAGCCGGGTTTTAGCCTCTTCCCGTTTAATCAGGCGTTCAATGTTCTTTTGATGAGTAATCAAAACAAGTACAGCTATGAACATTGAAAAAATTACGAGTGATGGTATTTGAGTTTTAAAAACAAAAATAACAACAATAGGGAAGGTTATAGCCGCAGTAATGGAACTGAGCGAAACGTAATGAGTGGCGAAAAAGACAATGCCGAAAACACAGATTGAAACCAAAGCAGCTGAGGGATCAACCGCTAAAATGATACCAAGAAGTGTGGCAATTCCCTTCCCGCCTTTAAAAGCAGCAAAAACCGGGAAAATATGCCCGAATAAGGACGCAACGCCCAAGGCCAGCTGCAGGTTCACAAATGGAACGGAAGATGGCAGAAGTTCGGACAAATAAGGCAATTGCACAGCTGCAACCCCTTTTAGAATATCAATAATTAAAACAGGAATTCCAGCCCTTTTACCCAATACTCTGAAAGTGTTGGTTGCCCCGGCATTACCACTTCCATATTCCCTGACGTCAACACTGTAAAACAATCTTCCAATCCATACAGCGGATGGAATAGATCCGATGAGATAGGCAATAACAAGCATTGCTATTTGAAGCGATTGCGACATATTATTCCCCCGTTCCCATTGCGGACCTTTTCAGGAAATCATCCTTTTTCCGGGTAGTCGATAAATTAAAAACATACGGTTCTGTTCCTTTTTCTGTTTTTAACTGGCGCTTGTCCGGTTTCAGTTCTTTGATGACATTATTGAAATTGTCATTGGAGGAAACAGCCTGCATCAGCCCCCTGGTATAATTGAAGTAATACCAGTTATTATCGTCACCTGCAATATATATGCTTAATACATCCCCCCCCTCTTTTCTTCATCAGTTCAACCCTGCCTGTTACATATTTGTTTAACTGAATTTTCCCGATATTCCCAATTCCGATTTTTCCCTGGGAAATATAAGATCTGGTGTGCGCATTCCAGTGCATTTTCAATT
>Ga0207067_10049_pt1 | contig 38994 bp, 33 predicted proteins | sample Alteio_BWMinCont_25_FD_153484 | JGI IMG/M metagenome (GOLD analysis project Ga0207067, IMG submission 153484) | Enriched cells from forest soil in Barre Woods Harvard Forest LTER site, Petersham, Massachusetts, United States -... | ecosystem: Environmental > Terrestrial > Soil > Temperate forest >...
GGTTAAGGGCGGTCGCACATTTAACCAACCATCCTCATTCTTTTTCCGGGCAATCAGTGCTTTAACCGCCGGTGTCACCGGGCACTTCAACACCGCACTGACGAGGTCGATAATCCGAGAGTTATCTTTGCCATACTGAACCAGAGGCAAAATTTCGTCCGGACAAACGTTTGCCAGCCCGGAGATGGCCCCCTTGGCCCCCAGACGCACACCGGCGGCCAGATGACGCTCATCTCCGATCAAGATCGTCAAGTCGCTGTGCTCACGAAGGAGCTTCTCGGTGTAGGCCCAATCGCCACCGGAGTCTTTCACTCCCACCACCACGTGCGGAAAAGCCGTTCTCAACCGTCCAATCAATTCGACTGAAAGCGGCGCTTCGGTGACCGACGGAATGTGATAGAGAATGACGTCGCGTGCCTGTGTTCCCAGCTTCTCGAAGACTTGTGCGAACCAGGAGTAAAGGCCTTCGTCGTTGACCTGTTTAAAATAAAAAGGCGGCGCCAGCAATACGCCGCGACAATTGCGGTCCATCAATAAACGCGCCTGCTCAACCGCATCGCCGACCGCAGAGGCCGCGACCCCGCCGAGGACCTGCTCGCTTAAAGGGATTCCAGCTCCCAAAAAGGCGTCCAAAATCTGCTCTCGCTCGCTCAGACTGACCGAAGCCCCCTCGCCCGTGGTACCGAACACCGTAACGGTGGAACAACCCGCAGCCAGCACGTTGCGGGCATGTTGGCTGAGGCGGGAGAAATCGATGCTGGAGTCCGGATTAACCGGCAGAGCCAAAGCACATGACAAACCAAATTGCGACTTAGCGTTCAAGTAACCCATCAAGCACAACAGACTAACATGTTACTTACCTGTCAAACTTATTTTCGGGGAAGGTTTTGCCCTCCTCCGATATAACATTGCGCAGGCTGACATGTTAGGATACGATCGCCGGTATTGCCGGCCATCGACACTTTGAAATCAGCTAACGAAAGCCGCGGCGCCCAGAAATTGCGGGAGAAGGCGCACGAAAGCTTTACCAATCTCTTGCTCGCCGGAAACATCCGGCCGGGACAGTTTCTTTCCCAACGAGAGCTGACTGAGCTCACCGGGCTGCCCTTGAGCGCCATTCGAGAGTTGATTCCCCGTCTCGAAGTCGAAGGACTTATCGTCACCATACCTCAGCGCGGCATGCAAGTGGTCCACGCAGACGTAAAGCTGATTCGCGACGCCTTTCAATTCCGCCTTTTCCTCGAGCGCGAGGCCGCAGCGGTATTTGCCCAGGAAGCAACCGACGAGGTGTTGGCTCAGCTGCGAAAAGAACATGAGTTGGTCCTGGCCAATTTCGAACGCGCCTCCCGCAAGGGCCGCCTCAGCGCGGGTTTGATTGCGCAGGCCCAGAGCGTGGATTGGAAACTGCATAACACCCTCGTCGATTTTCTTGGGAATGCGATCATCACCTCGGCCTACCGGGTGAACCTTCTCAAGCTGCGGATCTTCAGACGGGAACAGACGCGCCTCGATGAAGCCCACGTCATTCCCACCATGCGCGAGCACCTGGCGGTACTTGAAGGCTTGGCCACCCGCGATCCTCGAAGGGCGGCCGACGCCATCGCTGCGCACATCCTTCGGGCCCGAGACCGGGCTTTGGGCCTCCACCATGCGGTGACGGTCGATCGGACGCCAGCACGCACAAGCCGCGCCAAAAGGTGACCGATGACTAGCTCCGTTAGGAGCGAAATATTTATAGCAGCACCGATTACACACCCGCCATCAGCTCCGTTAGGAGCGGCATCGACCTACACGCCGTCTTTGTTCCCGCCAATCTGGCGGAAGACTCCAGATATCTCAATGAGGCTTCGCCCTCAAGGAACACCCCGGCGCGACGATCGCAGACCGTTAGTTTATCCTCGAAGTTAGAGATCGTTCTAGAAGTTATAGGCTATATGTACCTTAGAACTAAATAATATCGCTACAGCGGGATCTTCATCTCACCTACCTTGCGTGGGTTGTCATTGTTGAAGAATTAATAAGTTGCAGAAAGCCGGCAAATTAGCTGTAATGCAGCGCAGGATCAATTCCGAAGGAGCTTATCAGTAACCGACAACCGCGCTCTGCTAAGAGCTAGCGGCTTATTTCTCCGATCAGAGTCAGCTCCAGTTATGTTAGCTAAGTGCCGTCAGTGCGTGGCGTCCGCCGATATTCGAGAAGCTGGCATTGCTTCATCGTCAAATATTGTAAGCGGAGTAAAAAGCACTAGAAGGGCCAATCCGCGCAGCGAGTAGAAAATTTGTGGCCGTCAATCCGTATGTCTCCCCGTCCCGCGATCTTCATTTCTGCTGTCAGCCGGGAACTGAGAAGTGCCCGCCAGCTCGTGGCCAACACCTTGATCTTCTTGGGCTACGAGCCGGACTGGCAAGATGTTTTCGGCACCGAAGAGGGGGATCTGCGTGCAATGCTGCGCCGCCGCGTCGATGCTTGTAAAGGAGTGGTGCAACTAGTCGGCAACTGTTACGGAGCCGAGCCGCCAAGCATCGACCAACAATTCGGTCGAGTCAGTTACACTCAATACGAGGCTCTCTATGCCAAAAGCAAGGGAAAGAGAGTTTGGTATCTATTCTTGGACAAAAATTTTCCTAGCGATCAGCGCGAAGAGGAAGACCCGGAAAAAGGAAAGCTACAATGCGACTACCGTGCTCAAGTTAAGGCCGACAGCCATCTCTACCATCCCTTAAGCAATAGGGAAGGGCTCGAGGCCAGCGTCCTCAAGCTGCGAGATGAGCTGACTCGGCTCCGCCGAGGAGTGAGGCGTTGGGCGACCGTCGTTGCCGTGTTGCTGGTTTCTAGCGTTGGCTTAAGCGTTTGGCTACTGCAGAGCCAGCAACGCTCGAACGAACAACTACAGACCGTTCAGGAAAAACTCGAGAAGCTGCAACAAGGCGTCAATTCATTCGCTGAAGTGCAGAACAAAGTTCGCCAGGAGCAACGCGGACAGAAGCCCGAGGAAGTCGAACAGCGCACCTACGAGGAGCTTGGCAAAGAACTCGGCCTGGACCCGGCCATCTTGAAGAAACAGCTTCCCAGCTTCGCTCAAGAACTGAAGAAAGCGCCTAACGCTACTACTTACGAGAGAGCTAACGCAGCCTACGTCGCAAAGGATTACCACGAAGCGGAACGCCTTGCCTTGGCTGCCGCCGATGAAGCGCAGCGCGCTGGCCCAACGAAGAATTCAGAGGCGATCAAGGCGCTTGAACTGGCCGGATGGGCGGCGGAGCAACGCGTCGAATACGCAGACGCCTTAAATCGGCTGCGGGACGCCGAGAAACTCACGGATCGCGTCCGCGATGCATTAGAATGGGCTCGGGTACAGTTCGCCATTGCGAGGGTTTATTACGATCGAGGGCAGTACCAAGATGGCGAGGACATCCTTCGTGAAGTGCTGGGAGTGCGAGAGAGAGCACTCGGATCCTCTGATCCCGATACTTTGATAACACGCCGAGCGCTCGCCTTAGCGCTTATTGGCGAGGGTAAGTATGCCGAAGCCGAATTGGAGTACCGGGCACTAGTCACGCTAACAGAAAAGGTGCTCGGACCCGAGCATCCAGATACGCTAAAGACCCGTAGTAACCTAGCGCTAGCACTCGCCGACCAAGGCAAATACGCGGAGGCAGAAGCCGAGGATGGTGCGGTAATCAGCCTGGAAGAGAAAGTGCTCGGACCGGAGCACCCGGTTACACTCACGACTCGCAGCAATCTGGCCTTTACGCTTGACGATGAGGGCAAATTTGCGGAGGCCGAAAAAGAAGATCGTATCGTCCTGCAGCTCCGAGAAAAGATACTCGGGCCAGAACATCCTGATACACTACAAACGCACCATAATCTGGCCCTCGTTCTTTATGATCGAGGCGAGTATGCTCAGGCCGAAACCGAGTACCGCGCCGTAATCAAACTCGAAGAAAAGGCGCTCGGGCCGCAGCACCCGATGACACTGATGACACGGCACAACTTGGCAATTACCTTGGACAATCAAGGAAAATATTCCGATGCCGAAATGGAGTATCGCGCCGTTCTCAAACTTGAGGAACAGGTGCTCGGTCCGAAGCATCCCAACGCACTGGCCACGCGCACCGGGCTAGGGCAAGCGCTTGGTCACCAAGGTAAGTATGCTGACGCTGAGATCGCGTGTCGCGGCGCGCTCGAGTTAGAGGAGGAAGTACTCGGCCCTGAGCACCCTAACGTGCTCGCCACCCGTAACGAGCTGGCAGAAACGCTTGATGATCAAGGTCGGTATACCGAGGCCGAAACTGAGTATCGCACCGTGCTTCAGCTCGAAGAAAAGGTGCTCGGCTCTCAAAACCCCGATACGCTGACGGCACGCAATGGTTTGGCAGAAGTACATGTTCATCAAGAAAAGTATACGGAAGCCGAAACGGAGTGCCGCGCTGTGCTCCAACTCCGAGAAAAAGTGCTCGGCTCGGCCCATCCTGATACGCTAAAGACTTGCTTTGACCTGGCGATTTGTTTGCGTTCAGAAAGTAAACTGCAGGATGCAAGCACGTTTGCGCAGCGAGCGGCAGACGGAGCGCGTACTGCTCTTGGACCGGATCACCCGGATACTAAGAAATATGAGCAACTCCGAAAGGAGCTCTTAGCAAAAAATGCCTAACAGACGCGATGCTATCGGCGATTCTCTACTATGAGTTCCGGCTGAATGACAAGGTTGACCCGGCCTTTTTGTGCTCAATGGGCTTCTTTCATATTTCGCCACAAGCTCCCACTAACCTCTTGTCACCTTCTCGATAGTTACCTTAAGGTGCTTTCGAGTTACACCGACTCAAACGAACTCAGGCTTTTTTGGCTCAAGCCGGAGATCAGGAGCTAGAACGCAGCACGTTTTTGGTGGGGCGAGGCTCCCGAACAAGTCTATGATTCTGACGAAGCTGCTGGCGCTGCTTAAGTCCGACGTCCGGCTACACCAATACGCTCGCCGAGCCGCGGTCTATCGTGTGTTCGTTTGCATGCTGAAGCTCGTCTCAACCGTGCAGCTCGAAAACCTGGAGACTTGCAACGCGGCAGACCCGCGGCTCGGCACACGCATCGGTCTAGCGTAACCCTGGAATTCAACAACGACAGCAGTTCCGTTAAATTCTCAGGCCATTTGGGAGCCTCGCCCCACCAAAAATGAGCCGCCTTCCTAGCTCCTAGATTCTAGCCCCTAGCGCCCGCCCCGTTGACGTTGCCACACCCCCGCACTAGGCTCCCTCACACGTGGACCCCCGTATCCTTCAAGAACTGCGCGACATTGTTGGCGATCGCGGCCTGATCAGCTCACCCGAACAACTAAAGACGTATGAGTGTGATGGGTTAACCATCTTCCGCGTGCTGCCAGACGCGGTGCTGCTCCCGAGCTCGACAGAACAAGTGCAGGGAGTCGTACGCGTCTGTCATCAGGCCGGGATCCCATTTGTGGCGCGAGGCTCTGGCACTGGCTTGAGTGGAGGTGCTTTGCCGATCAAGAATGGAGTGGTGATTAGCACCGCCCGGATGAATCGGATTCTGGAGGTCGATTTACCCAATGCCCGGATGGTGGTTGAGCCCGGTGTGATCAATCTCGAGGTAACCGAGCGAGTCGCACCGCATGGATTCTTTTATGCACCGGATCCTTCATCACAATCAGTCTGCAGCATCGGCGGAAATGTGGCGGAAAACGCGGGTGGAGCTCACTGCCTGAAATACGGTTTTACCACCACACATGTGCTTGGATTGGAGGTCGTGCTACCGGACGGATCGCTGGCACATTTAGGTGGCCGCGCACTCGACGCTCCTGGCTATGATCTCACCGGTGTCTTTGTCGGTTCGGAAGGAACCCTAGGTATCGCCACCAAGGTTATCCTTCGCATCGTCAAACGTCCGGAATGCATCCACACTTTGCTGGCGGCGTTTGGCTCCACCATGGAGGCCGGAGCTGCGGTTAGCGATATCATCGGCGCAGGGATGTTACCGGCCGCTATCGAAATGATGGACAACTTGGCCATCCAAGCCGCGGAAGCCGCTGTGCATGCCAACTATCCAAACTGTGGCGGCCTGTTGTTGGTTGAGCTCGATGGCCCGATTGCAGAAGTCGAGGTTCTTATGCAGCAAGTCGATGCCATCTGCAGGAAATGCGGCGCCACGGAGATTCGAGTAGCCCAAACCGATGCCGAACGTGCCCTAGTTTGGAAAGGCCGCAAAGCCGCGTTTGCCGCTGTCGGACGCATCTCGCCTAATTATATTGTGCAGGATGGCGTGATTCCGCGCACGGCTTTGCCTCGGATTATGAGTGAGATCGAGCGGCTCGGCGCTGAATCGGGCGTCAGAGTGGCCAACGTGTTTCACGCCGGAGACGGAAATCTGCATCCTTTGGTGCTTTATGATCGGCGGATTGAAGGGCAAGAGCATGCGGCAGAAACGCTGGCTAACCGTATCCTGGAACTTTGTATCGAGGCGGGCGGTTCAATTACCGGTGAACATGGCGTCGGCGAAGAGAAAAAGATGATGATGTCTAAAATGTTTGCTGAGCCCGATCTTGAAACCATGCAACGGGTGCGTTGTGCTTTCGACCCCAAACAACTTTCGAACCCGACCAAGGTTTTTCCGCGTCCTCGACTTTGCGGCGAAGAGCCGGGCAAATATGAGCCTCACCCTTTAGAGGTGGCCGGAATTGCCGAACGTTTCTAAGATGGCGGCTCCACTTTCAACTTCGGGAGCCGGGGCCGGGCTCGCCAATTCCTGGGATCATCTGCGTACCATCGGCAGCCCAGACCAATGGCGGGAGGCTGGATCGGAGGACGCGGTTGCTGGGGTTCAGCCACGGATGATTTTTGAACCTCGCAACGAAACGGAAGTGGCGACGGCGCTGCGGGTAGCGGACAACGCCGGACTCAGTGTTATACCTCGCGGCGGCGGCACTAAGACCATGTGGGGTAATCCGCCCGCCCGGGCCGATCTGATTCTTTCAACCGTGCGCATGAACCAGGTGATCGAACATGCCTGGGCTGATCTGACCGTGAGTGTAGAAACCGGGTGCACCATCGGGACACTCCAAGACGCTTTAGCCCAACACGGACAACAGATCGCCGTTGACCCATTGTGGCCGGAACAAGCGACTATCGGCGGCATACTTTCAACGAACGATACGGGTACCTTGCGTATCCGGTACGGCGGCTTGCGCGACCTGATCATCGGCGTGACCATCGCGCTGCCAGACGGGACACTGGCATCAAGCGGCGGGAAAGTCGTGAAAAACGTGGCGGGCTATGACTTGCCGAAACTACTGACCGGCGCGTTGGGCACACTGGGTGTAATTACTCGTGCGGTTTTCCGGCTGCATCCTCTTCCCCAGCAGGTGAGGTCGTTTACCTTTGTGGCGCGAGACGCGGCCGATGCTAACCGATTGACCTTGGCAATACAGGATTCGAAGCTGGCACACACCGGACTACAGGTACGGTTTAACTCCGGCGCACAACCCGAGGTAGACATTCGCTTCGATGGAACCGAAGAAGGACTCGCAGCCCAGACCGAGACGCTGCGTAAACTCGCAGCGCCGGCTATTGAAACTCATTCCAACCACGATGTCTGGCACGCCCGCCAACACCTCTTTGGAACGGCAAGGCCGAATCGGTCGGAACCGTGGAGCGCTGCCTCGCTCCTGTCCTCCGTAGCCTTGGCGAAGGAGGATGCGAGGCCGACAGCATCGACGCCGGTAGATGCGCCGCCAACCCAGGATTCGCAACCGGCTGCCATCGCCAAGTTCAGCGTTCTTCCGGCCTCGATCGCAAACACCTGCCAGCAAGTTCGCGACTTAGCCGAACCTTTAAATGTGCACTGGAGTGCCGTCGTTCAAGGAACCGGCCTGGGTTGGATCCGCTTGGGACCGGCAAACACAAATGCCATTCAGCAAGTGTTGCAGAAGCTGCGTTCCCAACTCGAATCAGCAGGCGGCTCGCTCGTGGTTCAGTTTCGATCACCCGAAATTCCGGAAATCGAAACCTGGGGGAATCCTGGTGACGCTCTGGCTCTGATGCTGAGTGTAAAGCAACAGCTTGATGTCCGGAAAACACTGAATCCGGGCCGATTTGTAGGAGGAATTTGATGCATAAATCAGCAACTCAGCAGTTATTTCGTTCCCGTCCTCGATTTCGGCCAAGTGGAGTGGTGGAGTGTTGGAGTATTGGAGTGGTGAAATGAGTTCCAAAGGAACCGCCAGTGCCAAAGGTGAAATGACTTCCAACGGTGCGATTCAATCCACAGGGATAAGTGCCTACGATGCGCATCATCCGCCCGCGGGCGAACTCATCGACCAATGCGTCCATTGCGGATTCTGCCTGCCGGTCTGCCCGACGTATATCCTCTGGAGAGAAGAGATGGATTCGCCACGGGGCCGGATCTATCTCATGAAGATGGCGGCTGAAGGTGACGCGGCCATCAATCAAACCTGGGTAAGCCATTTCGATGCGTGCCTCGGTTGTATGGCCTGCATGACGGCCTGCCCATCCGGTGTCGATTACGGAAAACTGATTGAAGCCACAAGAGCACAGATTGAACGCCGTTATACCCGCCCATCGTCGGAGAAGAGGTTTCGCCGGTTCTTGTTCAGCACCTTTACGCACCCGGAACGGTTAAGCCTGCTAGCGTTACCGCTCCGTCTCTATCAGCAGAGCGGCCTACAAACGCTCGTACGACGGATTGGTATCCCGAAGCTTCTGCCCAAGCGCCTTCAGGCTATGGAAACACTTTTGCCACAAGTCCCAGCACCGGAAAAAGTTCCTGAGCTGATCCCGGCACATGGCGAACGCAGGCGACGGGTCGGGTTGCTACTCGGTTGTGTACAACGGGTGTTTTTCCCGCAGGTCAACGCGGCAACGGCCCGGGTATTGGCTGCGGAAGGATGCGAAGTGGTGGCGCCCGCCGCTCAACCTTGTTGCGGCGCCTTGTTGGTCCACACCGGCGAAGAAGAACAAGCGGTTCAGCTTGCCCGGCGGACGATCGATCTGTTCGAGAAAGCCGAGGTCGATACCATAATCATCAACGCCGCCGGTTGCGGATCGACCGTTAAAGATTACGGATATCTGCTGCGGGACGATCCGGAATATGCTGAACGAGCAAAAGCGTTTTCGGCCAAGTGCCGTGACATCTTGGAGTTCTTAGCCGAACTCGAGCCGCGTGCGCCGTTGCGTCCGTTATCCGCCGCCGGTTCATCAGGCGACAGGCCGATCCGGGTTGCTTACCATGACGCCTGTCACCTGCAGCACGCGCAACGCGTCCGGTCACAACCGCGCGCCGTGCTGGGCCGAATCCCAAATCTTGAAATCCTGGAGATCCCGGAAGCAGCGGTCTGTTGCGGTTCCGCCGGCATCTACAACCTTGTCCAGCCCGAAACTGCCGCTGAGCTCGGTGACCGCAAAGCAGGCCACGTCACCAGCGTAAACCCTGACATGGTCGTATCGGGAAACCCCGGCTGCCTGCTCCAGCTTCAATCTTCCCTGGCTCGCGCAGGACACAATGTAGCCGTTCATCATGGCATAGAGCTCGTTGACGCATCGATTCGCGGCGTTCGTCTCTGATTTTGTTGCCTCGCGCTTCCAAGGAACGATGTTCCTGGGATGAGTGAGCGCTCGTGGAGCGCGCCTCGCTTGCGAGGCCGAATCTGTGGGAACCGTGGAGCGTGCCTCGCTCGCTTGCGAGGCCGTGGTGAGCAAGGAGTGACGAATGGCTAGTCACCCCGCTGACCGCGCCCTATCATATGTCAACAACCGGATATGCGCGGCTTAGAGCGCAGACAGCGATGGGTTTACTTCACGGTTTCTTTCCCGCTTTATCACGGGCTTGGCAAACGAGACAGCGCTCCTTGGTTCCGACCGAATCGGCCTCGCAAGCGAGGCAGCGGTCCATGATTGGTCATCATGCACACTGCAGAATGAGTTTTATCTTCCCTGCAGATTGCACGGTGGTAAGCGCTTATCGATCAGCAGGTAAAGTAGTCGCCCTCGAGAAACTCTACGGAAACAGTAACGGCACAAAATCCGCTTGTATCGCGGCACCTAAAGATCGAAAACACCGCTCTACAAATTCACATCGACCGCCTGATGCAGGTAGCTTACAATGCTTCGCACCTCGCGGTCGCCTAGATCCAACCACCCGGATAGTAGTTTCGTACCGACCGAATGAGTGTTCAGACAACAAATCTAAAGGCTAAGCCCGTTCTACCTTCCCCTCCAAAGCGCAGTCGATTTTTTCGAGCGCTGATCTGGATCGCAGTCCTAGGGTTATTCGCGCTTGGCTTTTACCTGGTTTCCAGGCCCAAGGAAGCGCCCAAAGGGCGCGCTATTGGCACTGTCACGATCACAACCGCTACCGCCACCAAGGGCAACATCGGCGACTATCTAGACGCCATCGGAACAGTGACGCCCGTCTATACCGCTTCCATTTTTAGTCAGGTGACCGGAGTGGTGACCAAAGTGAATTATCAGGAGGGCCAGATCGTTAAGGAGGGTGACCCTCTGGTCGATATCGATGATCGCCAGTACCAGGCCCAATTGGTACAATCCCAGGGCGCACTTCAGCGAGATCAAAACGTCTTGGGACAGGCTGAAATGGACTTTCAGCGCTTTCGCGATGCCTGGGCGCGCAACGGTGTCGCTAAACAAACCCTGGACGATCAGGAGAAGCTGGTTTTGCAGGAACAAGGCACGGTGAAAAACGATCAAGGAGCGGTCCAATTTAACCAACTCCAGGTCGAGTACTGTCATATCAAAGCACCGATTTCCGGACGAGTAGGCCTGCGTCCAATTGACCCTGGTAACCTCGTAACTGCGGGAACCAGCTCCAGCAGCAGCAGCGCAACCCCGTTGGTGGTCATTACCCAGATACAACCGATCACGGTAGTATTCACGATCGCCGAAGACAATCTGGGCGCAGTCATGGACCAGCTGCGCAGCGGAGCCAAGCTTGCCGTCGATGTCTTTGATCGGGCCGCCCAAAAGAAACTGGCCACGGGTGAGTTGATTGCGGTCGATAACCAGATCGACACCACCACCGGCACCGTGAAAGTGCGGGCCAGTTTCGCGAATGATGATTACGCCCTCTTCCCTAATCAGTTTGTTAACACGCGCCTGTTAGTAAAAACGCTCCAGGGTGTGGCCTTGATTCCATCGTCAACCATTCAGCAAAATGGTCAGACCTCATTTGTTTATATCATTCAGGACAACGTTGCGCACCTGAAGAACATCAAGCCGGGAGTTTCAGACAACGGCCTCACCCAGGTCGAAGGCATCACTCCCGGGGATGTCCTAGCCGACAGCAGCTTCGATAAGTTACAGGATAACACCAAAATTGCCGTCTCCAACGGCAAGCCTGCCGCAACGGAGACACCAGGCGGCCAACAAAAGCACGGGAACCACCAACAGAAGCAGGGTAACGAAAAACCGGGCAGTGACCAACAACCGAGCGCCAGCAAGGGTACATGAGTCCGTCCAGCCCATTTATCCTGCGGCCGGTAGCAACGTCCCTGCTAATGGTCGCAATCTTCCTGATCGGTGCAGTTGCTTATCTGCAACTCCCTGTCTCCGCCTTACCGCAGGTTGATTATCCCACCATTCAGGTGGTCACATTTTATCCGGGGGCCAGTCCGGATGTAGTCGCTACCACGGTTACCGCGCCACTGGAGCGCCAGTTCGGGCAAATGCCGGGACTAAACCAGATGACGTCGACCAGTTCCGGCGGGACCTCAGTGGTCGTCTTGCAATTTACTCTCACGTTGAAACTGGATGTGGCCGAGGAAGAAGTGCAGGCAGCGATCAACGCTTCGCAAAGCCTGCTGCCTGCTAACCTACCTGCGCCGCCTGTCTACAATAAGACTAACCCCGCCGACGCGCCCATAATTACATTGGCGGTAACCTCAAACGCGATGCCGCTTAACCAAGTGGAGGACTTGGTTGATACTCGTCTCGCACCTAAGATCGCACAGCTGAGCGGGGTTGGTTTAGTCAGCATTAGCGGCGGTCAAAAACCAGCCGTCCGCATTCAGGTTAATCCAACGGCCCTATCATCCTACGGCATCAACTTGGAAGACGTCCGCACCGCCTTGGTGCAGACCAGCCAAAATGCAGCCAAAGGAAATTTTGATGGTCCTCGCCAGAACTTCCAGATCGACGCGAATGATCAGCTGGTCAGCAGCCAAGATTATCGCAGCGTAGTCGTGGCTTACCGGAACGGTGCACCGGTCATGCTCACCGACGTGGCTCGAGTGATCGATGGCGTCGAAAACAACCAACAAGCAGCCTGGATGAATAATACTCCGGCTGTGATCCTAAACGTTCAGCGCCAGCCCGGCGCTAACACGATCAGCGTGGTGAAAAGCATCAAGCAGCTGTTGCCACAACTCCAATCCAGTCTGCCTGCCAGTATCCGGATAACCACGCTGACGGATCTTACTACAGCCATCAATGCGTCCGTAGCGGACGTCGAGTTCGAATTGATGCTCACTATCGGCCTCGTGGTGATGGTCATCTTTCTGTTTTTGCGAAGTCTTTCGGTCACCATTATTCCCAGCGTTGCTGTCCCGTTGTCTTTAGTGGGGACTTTCGCAGCGATGTATTTCCTTGGGTACAGCTTGGATAACCTGTCTCTAATGGCGCTAACCATCGCCACCGGATTTGTGGTCGATGATGCCATCGTGATGATCGAGAACATCACGCGTTACATCGAAGAGGGCGAACCGCCGATGCAAGCCGCACTCAAGGGCGCGGAGCAAATCGGATTCACCATTCTGTCATTGACCATATCCCTCATCGCGGTGCTGATCCCGCTCCTCTTCATGGGCGACGTGGTTGGACGTCTCTTCCGGGAATTCGCCGTTACCTTGGCTGTAACGATCGTTATCTCGGCAGTGGTCTCCCTGACGCTTACTCCGATGATGACCGCTCGCATCGTGAAGCATAAGCCGGAAGCTCAACAGGGGCGATTTTACCGGCTGTCCGAGCGCGCCTTTGAAGGAATGATCGCTTTTTATGGGCGAACCCTGCAGGTAGTTCTCCGGCATCAGGGACTCACCCTCATCGTCGCGGTCGCGACCCTGGTTTTTACCGTTTATCTTTACATCGTTATTCCTAAAGGGTTTTTCCCAGCCCAAGACACCGGAGTTATCCAAGGGATTACCCAAGCGCCGCCAACCATTGGATCCAAGGCTATGGCGCAGAAACAACAGGAATTGGCCAAGATCGTTCTCCAAGATCCGGCCGTAGAAAGTTTGTCTTCATTCATCGGTGCAGATGGGACTAACACCACGCTCAACAGCGGTAGAATGTCGATCAATCTCAAACCGCTCGAAGAACGGATTGGCGCGGCCGATGTGATTCGCCGGCTGACTCCCAAACTCGAACAGGTTCAGGGAATCCACCTGTATATGACCCCGGTACAGAACATCACGGTTGATGACCGGGTAAGCCGGGCCCAATTCCAATACACGTTGGAGGGGCCGGATGCCGACCTGTTAACCACCTGGACTAACCGCTTCGTCGATCGCCTGAAAGCACTGCCGCAATTGGAGAGTGTGGCTACGGATCAGCAGCCGGGCGGACTTGCGGTGCGTTTAACCATCGATCGAGTTACGGCCTCGCGGCTGGGCATCGCACCGAACACCATCGACAACACGTTGTACGATGCATTCGGTCAGCGGCAGATCAACACGATGTACACGCAGGTTAACCAATACCACGTCCTCTTGGAGGTCGAGCCACCCTTCCGGATCGACCCATCTAACCTGAATCAGATCTATATCCAAGCTAACTCATCTTCTGGTACCAGCGGTCCCGCGGCGTCTACCTCTTTTGCGGCTTCGGGCTCGACTTCGGCCGGTTCAAATGCGCTGACCGGTAGCGCTCTCTTCACTCCGACAGCTAACACGTTGACCCCTCCAGGCAATGCGCTGTCTAACAAAATTGCTACCACCGGTGCCGGGTCCGCTGGGTCGACCAGCTCCACCCTCAGCAACCTCGTTCCGCTGAGCGCATTCTGCCACTTTGATAGCACCACCGAACTGCTCTCCATCAACCACCAGGGGCAATTCCCTGCCGTCACCGTTTCGTTCAACCTCTCACCCAACACCTCTCTTGGTGAAGCGATCTCGCTGGTAGAGAAAGTGCAAAAGGACATGCACATGCCGGCCAGCATCCAGGCTGGCTTCCAAGGTACCGCCGCTTCGTTTCAAGCCTCACTAACTAATGAGCCGCTTCTCATTCTGGCGGCTTTGGTCACGGTTTACATCGTCCTTGGCGTTCTGTACGAAAACTTCATTCATCCCATCACCATCCTGTCGACACTACCCTCAGCCTGCGTGGGTGCATTGATCGCGTTGATGCTCTTTCATGAGGATCTCGGCGTGGTCGCCATCATCGGTCTGGTTCTATTGCTGGGCATTGTCAAAAAGAACGGGATCATGATCGTTGACTTCGCTCTGCAAGCAGCCCGGCAGCGCGGCAAGAATGCCACTGAAGCCGCTTACGAAGCGTGTCTCTTGCGGTTCCGTCCCATCATGATGACGACGATGGCTGCCCTGTTAGCCGGGGTACCATTGGCGTTCGGCTCGGGATTTGGCTCCGAGATACGGCGTCCACTCGGTATCTCCATGGTTGGCGGACTGATATTCAGTCAGGTCCTGACGCTCTACACGACCCCGGTCATTTACATCTTTTTTGACAATCTCTCTCGTCGCTTCTCACGCAAGAAATCCAGCGCTGAAGGCGGTGCTGAGTTCGGCGAACCGGAGCAAGGATGAACCTCTCGGAGCCGTTCATTCGTCGCCCGGTCGGGACGACCTTAATCACCATCGGCATCGCGTTTGCCGGAGCGGTTGCCTACTCCGTGCTGCCAGTCTCTCCTCTGCCCCAAGTGGATTTCCCCACGATTTCCGTGAGCGCCAGCTTGCCGGGCGGCAGCGCCGAGATCATGGCTTCGTCCGTTGCGACTCCTTTGGAACGACAACTCGGCCATATCGCCGGTGTGACGGAAATGACATCGGCGAGCTCGCTCGGCACGACCTCCATCACGATTCAATTTGACCTTAATCGTAACATCGATGGCGCCGCTCGAGACGTTCAGGCCGCCATCAACGCGGCCCGGACGTATCTGCCTGCTAACCTGCCGTCGAATCCAACTTATCGAAAGGTCAACCCCGCCGACGCGCCGATCTTTATTCTGGCTCTTACCTCGGATAAATACGGTCCGGCCAAGATGTATGACGAGGCATCTACCGTCATCCAGCAGAAGCTTTCCCAAGTTAAAGGCGTTGGTCAGGTCAACGTCGGTGGAGGCGCGTTGCCATCGGTGCGCGTAGATGTTAACCCGACACAATTAGCCAACTACGGTCTGACCATGGCGAATGTGCAGTCGATCTTAAGCGTGCAGAACGCGGACGTCGCCAAAGGTCAACTCACGGACGGCAACATTACCAGGGACATCTTAGCGAACGATCAGATCTTTCACGCTAACGATTACAAACCGCTGGTCATCGGTTACAGCAACGGTGCCGCTGTGCATTTGTCGGACGTCGCCCAAGTCACCGACTCAGTTCAAAACATCCGCACCGGCGGCTTTCTAAATGGTAAACGCGCCGTCACCCTAATCATTTTTCGGGAACCGGGGGCGAACATCATTAATACGGTAAACCGGTTGTGGGAACAGATACCCTGGATCAAAGCATCTATCCCGGAGGGGATTGACGTGACCGTGGTGCTCGACCGGACCACCACCATACGCGCTTCGGTAGAGGACGTTGAACGCACCCTCTGTTTTTCGGTGATCCTGGTTGTCATCGTCGTTTTCGTCTTCTTGAGAAATCCTCGGGCCACGCTCATACCTGGGGTCGCGGTGCCAGTCTCACTCATTGGCACTTGTGCGGTCATGTATTTGTTTGGCTACAGCATCGATAACTTATCGCTAATGGCGCTCACCATTGCGACCGGGTTTGTGGTCGACGACGCCATCGTTGTGATGGAAAACATCACCCGATATCTGGAAGAAGGACTAACTCCCTTTCAGGCCGCGTTAAGGGGCACGCAGCAAATCGGTTTCACTGTCTTTTCCATCAGCGTTTCCCTGATTGCGGTTTTCATTCCCCTTCTCGCCATGGGCGGAATCGTGGGCCGCTTATTTCGGGAATTCGCCGTTACCCTCTCCACGGCCATTCTCGTTTCCATGGTCATCTCATTGACCACCACGCCCATGTTGTGCGCCTATTTTCTCAAGAGCGAGCGCGGCAAGAAACATGGCCGGCTTTACAGGGCGAACGAACGAGCGTTCGCCTGGGTGCAATCCGTCTACCGCCGCAGCTTAACGTGGGTCCTTGATAATCCTACCATTACGCTGGTAGTTCTGCTCCTGACGATTGCATTCAACGTGGTGCTAATCGTTAACATGCCGAAAGGATTTTTCCCGCAACAGGACACGGGAGCAATCGTGGGAGGAGTTCAAGGTCCTCAGGACTCTTCTTTCGGTGCAATGAATAATGCCATCCAGCAGATCGGCAAAGTGATCAAGAGCGATCCTGCGGTGGCCAATGTGATCGAGTTTACCGGGGGCTCAGGCGCAACCAATACGGCTTTTGTTTATATCTCGTTGAAACCCTTAGCCGAACGAAAAATTGATGCTGCTTCTATCATCAATCGATTGCGCCCGCTATTGAACCGTCTGCCGGTTGCGTCGGTATTCTTGCAACCAGCCCAAGACATCCGCATCGGGGGTCGTGGCAGCAACGCCCTTTATCAATACACGATTCAATCCGATAGCGCTAAAGAGCTCGCGCATTGGGGGCCCATTCTGTTGAACGAGCTGCGCCGCTTACCGGGATTTCAAGATGTTAACTCGGACCAGCAGAATGGTGGCCGCGACGAATATCTGACCTACGACCGGGCAACCGCGGCTAAGTTAGGGCTGACCGTTCAGTCTCTCGATACTGCCCTCTATAATGCTTTCGGCCAAGCACAGGTTTCCCTAATCCATACAGAACTTAACCAGTACTATGTCATCTTGGAAGTTGCTCCTCCCTATTTTCAAGGCCCGGAGAACCTCAACGACGTCTATCCGGCATCGTCTGCCCCCATCGGCAATGTCCCTCTCTTCACTGTCGCAACGAAGCAATCAAATACCATTCCGCTCGCCATCAACCATACGGGCTTGTTCCCATCGGTAACGGTGTCATTCAATTTAGCTCCCGGCATGTCGCTTAGCGATGCCACTGCCCGAATCACCGATATGCAGAGACAGCTCGGAATGCCGACCTCAATCCAAGGCTTTTATTCAGGCACTCTGCTGGGCTACCAACAGTCACTGGGCACGATGCCCCTCTTGGTACTAACGGCGCTACTCGCCGTCTACATCGTTCTCGGGATCTTGTACGAAAACCTCGTCCATCCTATCACGATTATATCAACTTTGCCATCAGCCGGGGTAGGCGCGATGTTGGCATTAACTATCGGGAACAGCGATCTTAACGTGATCTCGATTATCGGCATCGTATTGCTGATCGGGATCGTAAAAAAGAACGCGATCATGATGATCGATTTCGCGCTCCAGGCAGAGCGTCAGGAAGGAAAAGGCACTGCGGACGCGATTTTCGAAGCCTGCATGCTGCGATTTCGTCCAATTTTAATGACCACCATGTGCGCCCTGTTCGGAGCATTACCCTTGGCCTTAGGAACCGGAACCGGCTCAGAACTGCGCCGGCCCCTGGGTATCAGTATTGTCGGCGGCCTCATTGTGAGCCAACTCCTAACTCTCTATACCACCCCCGTTCTTTACCTCGCGTTTGACCGGCTCCGCCTGCGAATGAAAGGCGGGAAACCCGATGTCTTTCACCATGGAGCCGAGCGCGCGTGAGGTCGAATATTCACCCGTTGTTGGGAATTTCGTTCTCGTCCTCGTCCTCGATTCCGGCCCGAGCGCGATGTTGGCGGGCTAGAGTACCGAAGAAGAACAAAACAGATCTCGATTCTCCAATACTCCCAAATTTCGAGGACGAGGACGAGGACGAGGACGAGAACGAAGCGTCTCACGAAGATGGCATCCGACAACGCGGCTAACGGTTTTTGACCATTCACCAATCGATGACTTCACTGCGACCAACATTCAGGATCTTTCTCTGCATCGTGCTCTGCACCCTAACGGGATGTATAGTAGTGGGGCCGAAATACCATAGACCGGCTGCTACCGAAGAACCGCTTCCGTCGACTTACAAAGAGATTCCGGCTCATTACAAGGACTCCGAAGGCTGGGATATCGCCCAGCCACGGGAGGCGATGCTACGCGGTGAATGGTGGAGAGCGTTTAATGATCCGGATCTGAATGCTTTGGAAGAACAACTCAATATCAACAACCAGAATATTAAAGAATTCTTCCAAAACTTCATGGAAGCGCGCACTCTCATCGCGGAAGCAAATTCCCAGCTTTATCCGACACTGACTGCCAACGCATCCTGGACTAAGTCGCGCAATCCACTTACTGGGCTCAACCCGATTACTACCATTCTGTCCACTCTGGAAATCTCGTGGGCGCCAGACGTCTGGGGCAAAGTAAGGAACGCCATCCGTTCGGCTCAGTACAGCGCACAGCTCAGTGCGGCCGATCTGGAGAACGAGAAACTGACCGAGCAGGCTACCCTAGCGACAATCTATTTCCAGATTCGAGGACAAGACACGCTGCAGCAACTCTTCAACGATACGATCGTGGCTTTCCAGAAGGCGCTCGCTTATAACCAGGTCCAATATGACACCGGAATCACCGATAGGATTTCGGTAGTGGAAGCTCAGAATACCCTCCAAAATGCAGAGGCTTCCGCGACTAATATCGGGGTTGCTCGAGCCCAATTCGAACATGCGATCGCCGTCTTGCTCGGTCGAGTTTCTTCCAATTTCTCGATTCCGATTCGAACTTTGCATCGGTCTCCGCCGAGGATCCCGGTCGGTATCCCCTCCCAATTAATTGAGCGCAGACCCGATATTGCCGCTGCGGAACGGAATATGGCATCTGCTAACGCGCAAATTGGGGAAGCTTATGCGGCCTATTTCCCAACGTTCAATTTGAGTTCGGACGCCGGGTTTGAAAGCCAACACTTCAGCAATCTGTTTCATGCATCCAATCGCACCTGGTCAATCGGACCGTCCGCTTCCGAAACCGTATTCGATGCCGGCCTCCGCACCGCCACCGTTCATCAATTCATTGCCACCTATAATGCCGATCTAGCCGCTTATCGGCAGACCGTGCTCACTGGCTTTCAACAGGTGGAAGACGCCCTAGCCGAAATCCGGCTCTATTCCAAACAAATACTCGAACAACGCGCCGCCGAGAAATCAGCCGAAGAGTTTTTGACCCTTGAAATGGCCAGATACCAGACCGGTATCGATCCTTACGTCGATGTAGTCACTGCGCAGACCACCCTGCTCACTGACCAGCAAGCCGTGATCACCGTCCAGGTTTTACAGATGACCAGCGCCGTAGCGTTGATTGAAGCCCTCGGCGGCGGTTGGGATGTATCGGAGTTGCCGACCCCATCCCAGGTATCCAAGTGGCCGACACACGAGGAAAGTGCGATTCAGCAGTAGGTGCAATAATCGTCGTCGTCCTCGATCTCGAAGGCGGTAGATGGCGAAGAAGAACAGAAATGGCCGCAAAAACGCGCAAAGAACGCTTAGGTCCCCGCCCTCCGCGCGCTTTGTCCCGGTTTCGGCAAAAGACATTCCCGCTTTCGGTAAGCAACCGAATCTCTACAACGCTCCTCATGGCCGGGTCCGAAATCTTCGGAACAGATTTCTAACTCGAGGAATGGCACAAACGTCGGTTACCGCTGGGCTAAAAACCGGCGTGGCATCGCGGCTGCTTATCAAAATCCCAGAGTCACGAACGAGACAAATCGGAAACCCACTGAGACCAAAATATCAACCGGGATAACTAGCTCCGGTGTGGATCGAAAGTTGTCGAGACCGTGACTCAAAGTTTAGCAGCCACACATAAGCTTTTCAGCCAGAAGCCAAATGGGGAGCCGGTCGACGACGCGTTCTTCTCCTTCGCGTCGACCGGCGAAGCTTTTGGTGGCGACGTAGTTCCCTACGCCATTTTGTGCGAATCATTCTCATGCTATCGCTATCAGAATATGCGATTCGTACGCGCAGTTCCGCTAGTGCTGGCGTTGCTGGCTCCTCTGGTGGCGGTATCCCAGAAGACATCAAAAGCCGCAGAGTCTAAGACTGAAACCATCGTCTTGATTCGCCACGGAGAAACGTCTTTGCTCGGGTTAGGACAAATAACCTGCAAGGGACTGAATCGAGCCTTGGCCCTGCCGGGTGTTCTAATCTCTAAATTCGGTAAACCGGACGAAATTTACGCCCCGGATCCGACAGGAAAATCACACGATCTGGGAGGGACTTTCGACTATGTGCGTCCGTTAGCAACGATTGAACCGACCGCGATCCGGCTTGGGATGCCGGTGAATTGCGACTATCGCTTCGATCACATCAAAGACCTGGAAAACGAATTATTAGCCCCGCAAAACTCCGGCAAGCTCATTTTTATCGCGTGGGAACATAAGTATTTGAACCAAATGGTTAAAGACCTTTTGCAACTCAAGGGCGGCGATCCCAAGCAGGTACCGGATTGGCCGTGGTATGAATATGACCGGATTTACATCCTACGAATTCCGGCCGAAAGCGGACAGATTACCTTTTCTCAGGATCAAGAGAACTTGAACCACGTCAGCGACGACTGTTCAGGATCGAGTAATCAGTAGCCATTCAGTGATCAGTTTCGGTGACGAAGTTTCGGCGGCCGACTCCATTCTTCTGAACTGGTTGGTGACTACTTCCGGTCGCGAGATTTGAGCTTGAACTCGCTGGAGCGGAGCGCAACTGACGAAAGGAATATCGGCGACCGTCGGAACTCGGCTCACCCTCTTCTGGGAAGAAAAACCCGATCGCTTCTTTACTGTCATCAAGTTCTGGATGGACGAAGGCTCCGGCATTGCGCTAGCACTTGTGAACAGCGCCCCTCCCCCTACATGAAACGGTTTCCGGCCTATCTTTCCCTCACAATTAGCGTTCTTCTTTTGGCTGTCGTCGCGGCCTTTGCTTCTGACCCGCAGCGGATTGCCGTCCTTACCGCATTCGACAAAGAGATGGAGGCTGTCAAATCGTACATGGTTCCGAAATATGCGGCGGTCACGACCTCAACGATCAACGGCACCCGCTTCGACGCAGTCTATATCCAAGACCATCTCTTCATTTTCGCCCTGTCAGGGCAAAGCATGATCAACGCGGCGATGAACACCCAACTCGTGATCGACCGGTTCCACGTTGATGCAGTCGTCTTCGTGGGCATCGCGGGAGGAATCAATCCGACGCTTCGCCCCGGCGACGTCATCGTTCCTTCCGAGTGGATACACCAGATGGAATCGGTCTGGGCGAACCCCGACCCGGATCGACCCGGCGAGCACATCCTTCCCACCTGGTGGACGCCGAAGTATGGGCACTATTACGAAATCTACCCGAATGATGTCGAGGTTGTCCGCGAAGGGATGGAAAGTCCCGAGAGCATTCACGCCTTCCCGGCCGACCCTGGCCTGCTCGACGCGGCATCGCGGGCCGCATCGAACCTGAAGCTTGAGGGCTCTAACGGTCATGCGGCACAGGTCATCGTCGGAGGCTCAGGGATGAGCGGCCCCGTCTTCCTCGACAACGCCAAATTCCGCCAGTTCTGCTGGGACACCTGGCACGTCAATGGGCATGACATGGAGTCGACCGCAGTCGCTCAGGTCGGTTGGGTCAACCATGTCCCCGTCCTAGTGGTCCGTGGCCTGTGTGATCTCGCCGGCGGGCAAACGGGAAGCAATGATGAACGATTATATTTTCAAATAGCGTCGAAAAATGCCGCGATTGTCGCCGCTCAAACGTTGATGGGATTAAAGTAGTCTCTGCGGTTACTTCCTCTTTTAGTGTCTTTTGCTGGGCTTGGGCAATGTCATGCAGCTTGCTCAAACCGAAGCCGCTGCGCGCTACGGGAGGATATCACTTTAACTACCTGGATGTGACGGAAGAAATAGCGGCGAAAGAGCGCCTTGGATCCTTCATCTCCGCAAGAAACGTCAAATTGCGAATGCTATTCTTCATTGCGGCCGCAGTGATCATGGATAGCATTTCTATCCGAGCGGAGCTGCCGGTGAAGCACGCTGAGATCCGTGAAGGAGCTTACGCAGTTCTTCGCTATAAGGGGCCTTACGCCAACATGAAAGCCGCTTACCAATGGCTGTACGGGACTTGGCTCCCCAACTCCGGGAGGGACGCAGCCGATGCTCCGGGACTCGGAGAATATCTCAACAGTCCGCGTGACACGGCTCCAGGAGACTTGCTAACGGAGATTTGGCTTCCACTCCGGTGAGACTACGATGCGAAAGTCTTGGAAAGAGCGATTGGAAAACGATCTGGGATTGCCACAGGTCAAGCCTATCCCATCGCGGATGAGACGCCGCCACGGCCAAGGCACCATTGTGATTCCGGCTCCCATGGAAGTGGCTAAAGCTATGTATCAGGTCCCCAAAGGCAAGCTAGCGACCGTTGCGCGGATCGCTGAGACCTTGGCGCGAGCTCATGATGCCACCGTGGGATGCAGTGTCACGACTGGAATATTTGCGTGGATCGCTGCCTACGCGGCAGACGAGGCCGCGCGCAAAGGCAAAAAGAACGTCTTCCCATATTGGAGAGTGCTAAAAGCTGGTGGGGAACTGAACTCGAAATGCCCGGGCGGGGTCGAAAATCTCATCGGCCGGTTAGAGTCCGAAGGACATCAGGTATTTCAAAGGGGAAGGCGTTTACTTCGTCCAGGATTACGAACGAAAGCTGACGAATTTGTGACTGTCTGAGACATTCATCATAACTTTCAGTTAGGTTTAACGTAATTTACTCGTTTTCTATTTTCAGGAATTCTTTCGTGGAGACCTCGAATGCGATGGGATGATTTTTGTGCACGACGAGTACCAGCCGCTCGGTTTTGAAAGGGAATATCTGCACGCCAGCGATACTAACGGGCTCTCCTAGAATCCCGATGTGAACGACTCCCTCGACGACCGCACGAAGAATTTCGCTGCTCATTCGTTCTTCGACGTCAATGCTCACGCCTGGGTATTTGCTCAGGAACGAGCTGAGCGCTTGGGGTGGAAACTCATTGAGCGCAATGCTGCCGGAGAAGACTCGAACCAGTCCTTTGAAACCAGTGGTATGTTCTTCGAACTCGCCTCGCAGATTCTCGATCTGCTGAAAAACGGCTCGATCATAATGCGCGAGAGTATGACCGGCCGGAGTCAGATTTACCCCTCGGGGCTCGCGTAGCAGCAACGGTACACCAAAAAGCGATTCCAGATTGCGAATCCGGGTGCTGGTTGCCGCCAGAGCCAGGTGAGCGTGCCCGGGCTCCATGCGTAATAGAACCCGCCTCTGCTACTTGCAAGAACAGGCGCAAATCAATCAGATCAAGTTGCATAAGCCACTAAGTTTCATGCCGTTGTTCTCGCCAATGACCGGAGGATTTGCCTGTAGTGGGACACTAAGGTCAACTCCCGGTTTGCCTTATACAGTTTGGGGCGTAACTTTGAGGTCGGAGGAGAAAGAAGATTATGGACACGATGACTTACGCATCGGTCGCAGCACTCCCGGAGAGCGTCGCTAATTCCACCAGACGTTGTCTGGTACCAGAAGTAGAACTTACTCCTATGGATTTGTCGTATCTCGGCAAAAGTGTGCGAGCTGAAATTTCGAGACTGAAAGAACAATTGACTGAGTTAACGGACGAAGTGCGCAGGCTGGCAGGGCTGATGAAGCATCTCGGGAAAAGCAGGCCGGCAAACGAGAGCTCCGATCCGGAAAAAATTGACGCAGAATTAGCATTTCAACGCACTCTGGACCGGCTGGACTGCTAGCCTCAGAGCTTTGGGTGCCACTGCGGTGGTAACTCCATTAGCTTCGTTCTCCGGAGCTGTCTCAGGATGTTTGCCTGGTTGTAGTTCTCCGGATGACCCCTTTTTCACCTGCGCGAAGCTTTCGTTTTAGAAGGCAACGTCAGCTTCCTTCTGCCGATCCTGCTGAAGCTGGTTCGTCCACTGCGACAAGACGGAGACTATCTCCGGATTCTGCTTCGCCGGAATCAACCCGTCCACCAGCACCAAACCGCCGATTCCGTCTTCGCTAAATTGATCGACATAGCTCAGTAGCTCACCACATCCCATCGACCAGCCGATCAGCACCGGCTCCTTCAACCCAAGCTGATCGACGAGCTCCTTATAGTCGCGGGCGCGAGTCTCGGGCAGATGTCCATAAGTCGGTTTGTCGCTCTCGCCCTGCGAGCGCGGATCGACAGCAAACCTTTTCGTGGGTGCCCCACTTAATAGTGGGTTCTTACATCTTATCGGCGGGAGGTCTACGATTGCAGGAAATTGCCTATCCTTGCTCACCTTAGCGGGGAAGAGACCATGAGATTTTCCGACCTCGAACGGGCGATTCCACAAGCCTCCCAGAAATGCTCACACAGCACCTGCGTGAAACTGGAACGAGACGGGATCGTTACCCGGACGGTATACCCAGAGGTGCCACCCAGAGTCGAGTATCGTCTGACCGATCAGGGAAGAGGACTGAGGCCGGTCTTCCTGTCTCTCCTCGATTGGGCGGACGCACGGGATCAGCAGAAAGAAACGCCTTCAATAAGAACACCCTTCACATCCCCGCATGATGCGTCGGAATAAGTCGATCGATGCCTCGCTCGTATTCCCGTCGCCAACGAAGAAACTTGAGCCGATGTCCTATTGCGTAGGTCTCAACCGCTACTTCGAAGAGTAAAACAATCATCCCAGCAACGCGTTTGGGTACCGATGTGTGATGCCAGTAAATCAACGCAACGGACAAACAAATCACCACAAATTTGCCGTCCTGTGCATTGGCGGCACGCAGGATTTTTAAGCGCACGTTTACCGGCCTTTGAGGACAAACGCTGCTGTTGTGTTGTTTATAACTTATGATCGGCCTTCAGTATTTCTCCGGCGCGCTCGCCGATCATGACGCAGGGAGCCATGGTATTGCCGGTCGTTACGCGTGGCATGATGGATGCATCGGCAATACGCAAATTTGCGATTCCGTAGACTTTAAGATCGCCATCAACCACCGACATGGAATCACGTCCCATCTTGGCGGTACACGTCTGATGATGGTAGGTAACGACTGAATCCCGGATGAAGTTTTCCAGTGCCGCCCCTTTCAGGTTGCCCGGCATCACCTCGCGCTTAGTGAATGGGCGAAGAGCAGCGGAGTTGCCTATCTCGCGACAGAGTTGCACGCAGGCTATCGCGGCCTTCAGATCGTCCGGGTGGGACAAGTGGTGGGGCTCGATCCGGAGAGGATCAAGGGGATTGGGCCCCGCTAGCCGAATCCTACCGCGACTCTTTGGCCGCACGAGACCTCCGAACATCGCCCAAGAACCTGCTGGTGGATTGAACCTGGTTAACATCTCGGCACTGGTGAGCGGTATTTCAACCTGGCAGGTCTGAATGTCTGGGGTGTCGAAACTAGGATTGCTCTTCCAGAAGAAGGTTGCCTCGCCGCCGTTGTTGCGTGGCGCAAGCGGTTTTTGGTACTCCCAGATGCAGCCAATACCTGGGTGGTCCTGAAAGTTCTGTCCCACGCCGGGCAGATGCTGCACAACTGGGATTCCGAGTCGCTGCAATTCGACTTGGTCGCCAATACCGGATTGCATTAATACCTTCGGCGTCTGAATCGCACCCAGCGAAAGGATCACCTCAATCCCCGCCTCAATCCGGTGCATTTTGCCATCGTAGGTAATTTCAACGCCGGTGGCTCGCTTGGCAGCAAAGCTCAGTCGGGTGACCAGTGCGTGAGTGAGGACCGTCAGATTCGGCCGGTCCATATACGGGAAAACGTAGGCGCGGAATACGGACATGCGTTTCCCATCGCGGGCTAGCAGATCGATAATAGACGCGCCGCCGCCGCCTTCCATCATGCGACCGTTCTGGTTTTCAAAGGTCGGAATCCCGACCGACCGTGCTCCGTCAAGCATGGCCGGAGCGATCGGGTTGGGGTTAGGCGCGGGCTCGACAAAAACCGGTCCTCCGGTCCCACGGTACTTAGGATCAGGCGCGCCATGCCAATCTTCGATGCGAAGGTAGGTACTCAGCACTGACTCGTAGTTCCACGCGGGATCGCCGGCTTCCGACGCGAAGTAGTCCCAGTCGTTTTTGTGTCCGCGCGCCCAAGCCATCCAGTTGATGCTGGATCCGCCCCCCAGTACCTTGCCCATACTCATAGGAATGGAGCGTCCGTTAAGGTAGGGATTCGCCTCGGCCCGGAAGCCCCAGTCCCGTTCGCTCCCAAGGTTTAGAACACATTGGCCCGCTTCTAGAACGCTCTGCACATCATCGGTGCCGCCGGCTTCCAATAGCAGCACGGTGACGTTCGGATTTTCAGCCAGCTTGCGCGCCACAACCGCACCGGAGGAGCCCGAACCACAGACGACGAAGTCGTAATGTGGCTCTAGTTCGGACGCAAGTTTCGTTTGATTCACATGTACCCGCCGGGCGAAATCTGCTGCTTGGGTACTTGCTTCAGGGCTGGTTGGAATATTTTTATCGATCTTCATGAACGGGTGTAGCGATTCTCTTGAATACACTTTGAATAACTGGCGGAGCGTTGAGCAAACGGCTGAACACCTAACTCGGAAGCGCCTTGAGTATTACTGTTTCGCAGCAATTACCTGAAGATTGCAAAATGATTGGAGGCCCTCCGGGCCAAACTCCACTCCAAGACCTGACTCCTTATACGCGCTGGCTGGAACCAATGGATTCCGGATAGAGTGCTGGTTAATCCATACCGTCCCGGCTTCTAGTTGAGCGGCAACAGCGCGGAGCTGAACCGAATCGCTGCCCCAAACGGAAGCCCCCAGTCCGTAGGAAGTGTTATTGGCGCGGCGAATAGCTTCATCTAGATTCTTGTATTTGAAAATGGAGCGGATCGGCCCGAAGACTTCCTGGGTGACAAAGCTCGCGTCATCTGGAGGATTGTCGAGAAGCGTTATTGGGAAGAAAAGGCCTCCAGTGTTGGTTGGTACGTCGCCTTGGAAGAGGACCTTCGCTCCGCTTCGCTTGATCTCATCCCAGACTGACTGCAGCCGCTTGTACTGCAACTGATTCTGGACGGGACCTAACCTGCTGTGCGGGTCAAATCCATCACCGACCTTAGTGGCGCCAGCGATAGCGACGAGCGCCTCTATCACCCTGGAATAGATATCCTCATGAACGTAGAGGCGCTTAAGGCTTATACAACCCTGTCCGCAAAGGAGAAACATGCTGTCGAAAAGAGCTTGAGCAATTTTTTCCGGCTCAGCATCGGAGAGGACAATCCCAGGATCATTTCCTCCCAGCTCCAGCGTCACGCGTTTAAGCGTGGCCGCAGCAGATTCCAATACGCGCTTTCCTGTGAATGTGGATCCGGTGAAGGTAATAAGGTTAATTCCCGGGTGTGAGGTTATCCAAGGCCCAAGATCGTCGCCGCCGGTAACTACATTGAGGACACCCGGCGGAAGCAATTCATGAACATAGTCTGAGATGCGAAGTACAGTAAGCGGAGTAAATGGAGACGGCTTAAGCACGACGGTATTACCGGCTAGTAATGCCGGGAGAATCTTCGTGAATGAAAGGAAGACCGGCAAATTCCATGGGCTGATGGCCCCAACGACTCCGATCGGAGTGTAGCGCTTCGTTATGTGACCTATGTGTGGCACATCTTGTTCTTCCTCGCGTAGTTCCATTTGCAAGACAGCCGGTCCTAAGGCTTTCGTTATGAGATCGATTTCCCACCGCGCTTGAGCTAGAGTGCCGCCTCGCTCCGCAGCTAGAAGCACGATCAGTTCCTCTCCGTGTTCGCTTATTTTGTCGAGTAGACAGGTCAATATCGCCTTACGCTGGCTGAACGGAACTGCACGCCAACCTGAAAATGCTTTTTGGGCAGCGCTGACTGCTTTATCCAACAACGCGCGATTTATGTCTGGAACCATGGCCAGCTGATTTCCGGTAGCAGGATTGACGACAGACAATGTCTTACCAGCAAACACTCTTTCACCATCGATAACGTTATAAAAACCACTCTCGAGCTTGGCCTTTTTCAACTTGTCGTCTCTTTCTGTATCTAGAGAAATTGTATTCATTGTATCTTTGTTCTGTTTTATTGTTTCGAGCATCAGGTTGACTTTGCCGATCCACTGCCATCAAACCGCAATCCATTCGGTGAACGAGGCCGCTACCGTGTAGCGCCGCGATTGCACTTGGTCGTAGTAGTCTGACCAATGGCTGATTCTCCCATGCTCTATCTGCACGACAGATACGCCTCGCACACAAACTGACACCTTCCGGAAACTTCCGGTCAGAAAAGGTTCACTGTGCGTAGCCGTAAGTATCCATTCACTGGTGACGCAGTCCTCGCTGTTGAAGATGGTGGTGGTTCTTCTATCGGAATCCGGGAAGTGTTCACGCATCTTTGCCAAGAATTCGCCCAGGCGTTCCTTGTCCTTAAATTCGAGATCAAGCGCATGGTCGGTGAATGTGAATTGGTCGTTAAACTGATCTAGGACTTCAACGAAGTTCCCTTGTCTCAAGGCTGTTAAAGCGGTCTTTAGAACCCGATCAGGGCTAGTCGCATCAAGCGAAGCATCGTTGAGAACGGAACCAGGTATCTTCATGCGGGCAATCTAAGAACCCTGGATTTGAGAAACAATTTGAAAAAACTCGATAATTATTGATAAACTCTCAACAATGGAATTTACTTCCAGGCAACTCAGGGCTTTTCAGCTGGTTGCCCAGCATCACAGTTTCACTCGCGCTGCAGAGGCGCTCTTCATTACCGTGTCGGGATTGAGCGTGTTGATCCGAGAGTTGGAAAACCAACTCGGATACCGTCTGTTCGATCGCACTACTCGCCAGGTTGTATTAACAGAATACGGAAACGACTTACTCGCGGTTACCCGACGGACTTTACCGGAACTCGACGCCGCCATGTCGCGGATTGGACAAACGGCGAAGGCCGGCAGCCAGTCGATCTCCGTCGGAACGACCCCTCTGATCGCGGCCAATATTTTGCCGCAGGCCATCAAAGAATTCCGTGGTCAACGACCTGACCTCCGGATTGATTTGTTCGATGCTGATCTCACCACCCTCTTGGACAGACTTCAAGCCGGCAAACTCGATATGGCTCTGGGCATCTTTTGGTTTAAGAGTGTGCCTGGGTTCCGCCGCACGGCACTTTTTCGCTTCTCTCTAATGATGATTCGAGCCGACAAGATTGGTGCACCTCATCGTGCCGCGACCCCGTGGTCGGCACTGAACGGACAGACGCTAATATCGATGGCAACAATAAATCCCCACCAGCAGATTATTAACAAGTATTTAGCGAAAACAGGTGCTGTCTGCCAACGGGGTCCCGTCGTCAATTTACTGGATACGCAGATCGCGTTGGTAGAGGCAGACGAGGGCATTGCTATTATCCCCTCCTTTGGAGTGCCGGTGTGCCGCAATCGAAGAGTTGTGATGAGCCGGTTGATCAATCCCATCGTGAACTTGGACTTCTCTCAGATTAGCACCCGCGCGAGGAAACTGCCGCCCGGCGCTGACGAATTCAGTGCTTTCCTTAAAACCTATATCGCCAGGTGGGCAGGCCACGCCGGCGTCCTATACTAGTTAAGATTGTCGTTGCCAGCGAACCGGTCCACGCCTTCGGGGCAAGTCACTTATCAGCTAGACTTTGGACGGGATGGTTATATTGGGCGAAGGTGTCGGTTGTCAGTTGTTAACGGGTGCCAGCCAGGCGCCTCGATTTTGCTCCGTTACGAGTGCAACCGATCGTGTATTTTGATAGCTAAACGTCCTTTGATCTCTCGTTAGTGTTCGGTAGGCAGCTCTGAATGAAGTCGAGCAGACCAGCGAGCTAGCTCTCTCTAGAACATACCCAATCGTTAGCTAAGTCGCCATCTGATTTAGCCCTGGGTTAGGCAAGCATTGAAACCGCCCTATAAGCGCGGCCGAATATATCGGTTCGTTAACACGCCGACTGGCAATGACCGAAATCCTCTTGACTTGATATCCGTAAGCGATTACTTACGGTAAGCAATGGCTTACGTTACTGAAAAACTGGCTGCTCTTGCTGATCCTACCCGCCTGGCTGTGTTCGAACGTTTAGCCAAATCCCCCGCCGCGGTTCATCAAATCGCTGACGAATTTACCGTCAGCCGGCCTGCTATCTCCCAACACTTACGCGTGCTTAAGGATGCTCGCCTGGTCCTGGATGAAGCCGTCGGCAATCAACGAATCTATCGGGTTAATCCGAGCGGCATCGAAGAAATCCGTTCCTATTTCGACCGGTTCTGGGGCGATGCGCTTTCCTCGTTTAAGGCTTTTATCGACAACAATCCGTCCAAAAACCCCAAAGATCGCAATGCAACAGACCGAAGAACACCCCGTCGTTCGAAAGACAATCGTGGTAAACGCTGACCTCAACCGCGCCTTCGAAGTATTCACTCAAAACATGGGCCAATGGTGGCCAAAAGAACATCATATTGGCGGAAGTCCCATGGTCGCGGTAGTGGTAGAACCCCGTAGCGGCGGCCGTTGGTATGAGAAAGACGAAGATGGCTCGGAATGCGATTGGGGGGCCGTGTTGCGTTGGGATCCTCCCAACGGTCTCATACTTTCCTGGCATCTGAATGGTGATTTCGAATTCGTAGCTGACATCAGCCGAGCTAGCGAAGTAGAGGTTCGATTTACTACCGAATCCGGAGGAAGGACCCGGGTTGAGCTGGAGCATCGTTATTTCGAACGGCACGGCGAAAGCGGCGACCGACTACGGACTGAAGTCGATAAACCAGGTGGTTGGACTTACGTGTTGGGTGCGTACGCCAAACTCCTAGCGGCGTAAACGCTAATCGTCCTCGTACTCGTCGTCGTCCTCGTCCTCGATGTGCTGTTCTCTGCAGGGTTAACTAAGATTCGAGGATTGGACTTGGAAAATAACAAGACTAACCCACCATATGCACATCGAGGACGAGGACGACGACGAGAACGAGGACGAAAAAGCGTCCTGCAAACCCAGATACCAAACCCTATGAGTACTCAACCCATCTCCGTAATGTCTCTACCGAAAACCAATCGAGCATCACCGACCTTATTCCTTCGCGTGGCTGCAGTGCTCTCCCTTCTTCACTGCATCGGGCACACGATCGGCGGCGTTTTTAGCGTCGATGCGCCGTCCGGCACCAAAGAAGGTGCTGTGGTTGAGGCGATGAAATCGAACCAGTTCGATGTGATGGGAGCAACTCGATCGTACTGGGACTTCTTTATCGGCTACGGATTAACGATTAGCGTTGGTGAACTGCTTCAGGCCGTCGTGCTCTGGCAGCTGGCCGGCCTCACGAAAACCGAACCCCGCCGAATGCGACCGATCATTGTTGCATTTCTGTTTGCGAACCTCGGTTTCGTCATAATGGCCTGGAAGTACTTCTTCTTTCCTCCGCTCCTAGGAGATTTGCTCATTACGATCGCGCTCGGACTAGCTTGGGTTAAAGCGGATGGCAGAGAAACCAATTGACGGTAGATCAAACTCCAATCGACCGGAGTGCGTTACTTCGCGCGCATTCGCGACTGCCGCCGTTCGAATGAAGCCACTCTTCAATGGCCTAAGGCATGACAAAAGTCAGCCGGGGTCACTTCCAGGCGCTCTCTTCCCCTGATAATAGGCGAAACGCAAAATTCCAAAGAGCATTGTCCCTTCCCTCACTTTTTCGCAGGAGACGAATCCAGCCTGATTCATCAGGCTTAAAATTCGTTCCACCGAGTTGTCTTTCAGTTGCTCGACGCAGGTTTAGACCAACGGCTTATCGATCACCGCCAACGAATGAGCGGTCTCCACGTAGTTTACTGTGGTAATTCCCAAAACTTTCCTCGGCTGATCTGCCGAGACCTTCATCGGACCAGCTTTGGGAGCCGTGCCAGGCGCGGGTTGCGGAAACGCGGTCACATATTCGCCCAGTCCGCATTTTTCACGATTCCCGTGCCAAGTCGACGGAACTAACTATCAGATCGGGGTGCCCCTTGCACCTCACTATTGGAGCGGCTCGAGGAAGCTGACGACGCACCTGCGTCATGGAGTTCCCGGCCAATATCTTCGCGCGCTTTTCTAAACTCATTCATGCTTTGTCCCAGGCCCCGGGCCAAATCTGGTAGTTTCTTTGCCCCGAAAAGAATCAGCACTATGAGAAGGATGATTAATACGTCAGGCCCACCAAAGTTCCCAAAACCAAGTGCGAGTAGGTTCATAGCTGTATTGACTAACCAAGCCACATGATTATTCCTCGCAAACCAGCCGGAATTAAAATCTGCCGTGTCAGGTATATATCGTAAAGGACGTCATTTATGAAGATACTTGATCCACTAGCATACATTGTTGCACATAGCTTGCCGCGACTAGGCGCTTCTGCCCCGGTGCAAACGCATCCAGTTTCGAGTATCCTTAAACGAAATAGCCCTGTAAGATGCCGACCTGCCGTTCGCCTGGTCGAAAGCGCTTTCCCGGTTATCACAATTCCGGGCTTCTGGGAAACGCTGCGGAAGTTTAGATCCGAACCAGGCGACCGGGAACTTCGCAGCGATGTCGATTCCGAAGATTGCGATCGTTCCGTCCAACGCGACCGAGACTGGAACTATACGATCGTCCCTTGGGAGGACTAATTTCGCCGCGGCTGTCGCCTTCTGATTTCTCCATACGAAACCGCCGGTTTCGTCATGAAAGCTGTTAGGAATAAAACGCCTCGCCTATCAGTATATATCGGAAAGAAAGGTATTTATGATACTACATTGCCGAGCTAGTTCAGCTGTTCTGAGCGAATGGCCGCGACTGTTAGGCATAGCCTATGGAGCGGCTTTCCTAGCGCTCTCGGGATGTTCCACGATGGCTACTCCTAAGGCCCAGGCGAACTATATCGCGCCGGGGCCGGACACACCGATCCACCAGACTATCGATTCTGATCCAGGGTATGAGTGGTTCTACTGACGGATCGACCGGACGCTTCGGAGTGGAGCCTTCCGACGCTTTGAAAAGGTTATCCGAGCTCCCGTCTCGGAGAGAATGAATTCTTCCTTTGACTAGCCTGACCGCGAGCGCATTTCCGAAGTCGCTCTTCTGATCATCTCTAATCGAGACCGCTGCGGCTCCTGATTTCGCCCAGCCAGCAGCCGAGGCAAATCGGCGACTAACAGCATAGATGCTAATGCGTCGTCAGACGGTCGCATAACTTCCGACCTGAGCTGTTACTCTTTCTTGTTAATCAAGCTGCGAACGGAATAATGCCGTCTCTTTAGAAGTACATATAACAAGGCGCTGGCAGTTCGTGTCAGGCCAAAACATTAACTACACAAAAACTTATGAGAATGGGATGCTCGAATTGCCTAGCCGACTGTGTTCGTGTGCTTCTTACCGGCTCTGTCAAGGGTATCGCAACCTCTGCTGAGCCACCGTTGGCTGCTAGCCTGAGGGGTGATAGAGATTCTCGGATCTGCCTGGCGCAAGCGCCGTCAATAGAATCACGAGTAAGGAGAGCCAAAACCGGCGAACAGAGCGCTCGCTCGTGAACCCAATCGTGCGTCGAGCTCTCCTTGGTCTATTCTGCGGCTCCGCATCGAGCGTTTTTCTTTTTTCGGCCGTCGGAAACGCCGGATTTGGATTGTGTCTTGAGGCCCTACTTGGGATTGGCCAAGTCTTTGCCTTTTTCGATCTGGACAGCGGTTCGGCCATCGATCGAGCAATGACCTGTGCTGCATTCAGCCTGCCCTTTTGGGCGTCGATTAACCTCATCGTGCTCCCAGTGGCCGCAGGACAGGTCCCACAATGAACCGCTGGAGACATGCGTGCCCTTTTCCCTGCGCTAATCGACTGGTTATTATTTTTCGTCTCTCTGGTTGGTCATCTAGTCTACGGGGTGGTAACCGCCCTTGGGTTTTTGGCGCTTGAACGCCGCCATCGCGATTGGCTGTTATTGGACCCTCGTTTCGCAGCGAGACTGGCGCGCCTTCGCCGGCCCGCCGGCACACCGGCTCCAACACTCTCGTTCTTTGCCTCGGGTCTTGGGGTGCTACTCCAAATCATTTTGACGTGATTTCATGTTTTCCTGATGATCCTTACTGCCCGACTGCATGATTCGCCGGTGAACCACGAAGAGAATCTCCCTCCTCCTGCCTTAAGCCCAAAATCCGAATTTAAGATCCGCAGATTTCACAGATTACGCAGATTAACAAGGGTTAGGTCACGATTGGTTACCAATTTTGCGACGCAGCGCTTTGGTGCGCGAGCGATTCCCAGGTTAGTGAGCCACGGCAGTCGCACCCGGTGACCTCTTTCCTTTCTTGAACAGGACAATGATGGGCACTAACGCCATACAGATCAGCGCCAGAAGGCGAAAATTGTCCACGTAAGCCCATAGACCGGCTTGTTGTTGAAGAGTCCGGTACAAGACGCCGTAAGCCTGCATCAACGCACCCTGCCCGGAATGAGGCGTCAACGAATGTTGCAACGTAGCGAGCTGGCTTCGGAAGGGCGCGTCGAATTTCGTGAGGTGTCCAACCAGCAAGGCCTGGTGCGCTTGGGTACCGCGGGTCACCAGAGTTGTCACCAAGGATATTCCAACCGATCCTCCAAGGTTTCTGACCAGGCTGGTTAGGCCGGCTGCATCCCCCATATTCTCGGGCTTCAGGGTCGCGACCGCAAAAGTGAACATCGGGACAAAAATCGAAGTGCTGGCAAATCCGGTGATGATGATTGGCCAAATGATGTTACCCGGAGAGATGGTCAGGCTGACGGCACCAATCATAAACATGCTGAAACTAAGCGTTACTGCGCCTTGACCCATCCAGAGACGGCCATCGATCTTGGAAATAATGCGCCCGGCAACGACGCTACCGATAATCGCCCCGATCCCCCTTGGGGTCATCACGAGGCCGGCTTCGTAGGAAGTGTACCCAAGCAAGCTTTGCAGAAACAGCGGAAGTACTGTGGTAGTGCCGTAGAGGATTGCTCCAACCGTTAGGTTTAAGACGACCCCGATCGCCAGATTTCGATCCTTTAACACGCGCAGATTCACAATCGGGTTGGGTGCCGTCAGTTCTCGTATCAGGAAAATGACGAAACCCAGGAGTGCGAGGACTGCCAACCAACAAATAAAATTCGATGAAAACCAGTCGGCATCCTGGCCCTTATCGAGCATTACTTGAAGGCAGCCAATCCACAAAGCCAAGAGTCCAACTCCAAGGAAATCAACATTCCCGGCCGGCGTGTTCTTCAGGTACGGAGGGTCCTCCAGAAACCGGAGACACATCAGGATCGCCACAATGCCAACTGGAAGATTAATGTAGAAAACCCAACGCCAGGAATAGCTGTCTGTAAGCCACCCACCCAGAGTAGGCCCAAGAATCGGGGCCACGACAACTCCCATGGTGTATACCGCCATAGCGGTTCCCCGCTTCTCTTTAGGGAAAATCTCCAACATGACGGCTTGGGAGACCGGTTGCAGAGCGCCTCCTCCCGCACCCTGGATAATTCGGGCTAGAATCAGAAAACTCAGGCTGTCAGCCAGTCCGCAAAGCACCGAAGCAATCGTAAAGATGGTAATACAAGTGATCAGGAAACGTCTGCGGCCGAACTTTCGACCGAGCCAACCGCTGGCCGGCAAAATTACTGCATTGGAAACTAGATAGCTCGTAAGCACCCAGGTTGATTCATCGCTGCTTACCGAGAGGGTTCCGGCGATGTGCGGTAAAGACACGTTGGCCACTGAGGTATCCAGCACCTCCATGAATGTCGCCAACATCACGCCAGCTGCTATCCACCAGGGATTAGCGGCCGGTTTCCATGGCTGCTCTGTTTGAGCCGAGTTTTGATCAGGCATCGAGTCTAGACATGCCTGGCGCCGTGGCTCAATGAATGATTTATCGCGTCGTCGCGCCAGATACGCTGCCAGATCCAGCGAAATGGTCGCCAACGCCGCCTACCAGTTAAAAGGAAGGGATTGCGCTCACGAGGCACTTTCTTAGTTTTCATAAAAGGATTAAGCGTCCTTCTTTGCTTTGGGTGCCCTGGTTCCCCACCAAAGAACCCCTAGGATTGCAGCTCCGGTTAAGGCTGCCGCCATCATCAGTTGAAGAGTGGAATATTGAAAATCTTGCACTTTGACCGTCGGGACGACCGACTCACCCGGTCCGAGTGGCAAGCCCACATCGGGAATCAAGTCGAAAAGGATTTTCACCGGAACCCGCTGAACCACCTTCACATAGTTCCCGGTAGCATCTTCCGGCGGTAAGAGGCTGAACGCTGCGCCGCTACCCTTCTGAACACTTTCAACCTGACCTTTGAATTTTCTGCCCCCTAGCGCATCCACCTCGATTTCCACCGGCTGGCCAGGGCGCATCAGGTCGAGCTGATTTTCCTTAAAGTTCGCCGTCACATAGATGTTTTCACGAACTAGCGCAACCAGGCTTTGACCTACCTGGACATAGTCACCCGGTTCGACTGCCTTGTGAGTGATGCGACCGGACTCGGGCGCAAACAGCTTTGTGTACGAATAGTTTAGCTGGGCGGCTTCGACGTTAGCCTCGTTTTCTTGTTCTTGGGCAAGAACAACCCGCACAAGTGCTTGAAAGGTCCGAACCTCAGCCTGCCCTTCAAGCAACTGCGCTTCGGCCGAACGCACCTTCATTTTAGCTGAATCCAGGTTCGCTTGGGCGGCGCGATTCGCGGCCTGCGAATGGATGAAGTCCTGAATCGAGACGACGTGCCGGCTATACAGGTCTTGCTCACGGCGCAGGTCATCGACATCTTGGTCTGCCTGTGCCTGAGAAGATTCTTGATCTGCCTTGTCCTGGTCGACCGTCGCCTGCAGACTCTGGACTTTGGCAATCTGCTGGTCAACGGCGGCCTGTGCTGCTACCGCATTCGCCCTGGTGCTCTCCAATGCCGCCTGTTTCTGCCGTAGCTGAGCATCGTAATCCCGAGAATCAATCTCGGCGATCGGGTCCCCTTTCTTCACCAATTGGTTGTCGCCAATAAAGACCTGGTCGATCCTCCCGGCGATCTTCGGCGCAACCCCGGTGACGTGACCCTCTATGAAAGCGTCATCGGTTGACTGATAGCTCATTGATTGCGCAAAGACATAAAGACCGACGACGGCCAGAATCGGTACCAGACCGACTACCCAAAGCGTTCGGAAAAACCGCTTACCAAACCGGCGGCGTAACGATGCTTTGCGTCCCGTGCGCCAAAAATTCGCAGGAACGTTGCGGCATTGGAGAGCACCAGGGCGAATGCGGTAGCAGCACAGGCCGCCGTGAACAGCTTTCTCTAGGGTTTCTGGCATGCTCAGGAATCCTTTCCGTCGCTGGCTTTAATCCCCCGGTAGAAAATATCGGTGACGCCGCGCAGATGGGCGTCCACCGTCTCGGGATCCGTGTGGTAGAAAGTATGACGGAGCGTAGCGCTATGAATTGAATCGCGGATGAAATCGGCTGCGGCTGACACATCGACATCCTTCCGCACAAAGCCTTTTTCCTGGGCGCGCTGTAGCAGTGTAACAAAGCGAGCCTTCCTGATTAACATGAACTCTTGGAGTAAGCGACGGATCGATTCAGGCAAAAGTCGCGCTTCGCCGATGAACGCACGCACAATCGCTTCGCGTTGCTTCACCACCGAATAGATGTCCCGGATGTAACCCTCCAGGCCGCCAAGCAGTTCGCCTCGGCAGATTTTCTCCGGCTCGACCAGCGCATCTAAAGCTTCACAGCCGTACTCTAAAGTTGCCCGAAGAAGCTGTTCCCGACTGTTAAAATGACGAAAAAGGGTCACCTCATTAACGCCGGCCTCTCGAGCAATTTCCCGTGTAGTAGCCCCCTGAAAGCCGTCCCTGGAAAACACCAGCTCAGCCGCTGCAAGAATCCGTTTTTTCGTTAGGTCCGACGATCCACCTTTAAGGCAAAGATGTTTAGGGGTGAACTCTGATGGAGTCATAAGATTGCAAGTAACTACCTGCATTTTTATGGATTGCAAGTAACTACTAGCAAAGTTTTGATCGCCTTTTAAACTACCAGCCCCATCAACCTGCCATGCCGTCAAGCCTGGAGGAGACCTAGTCTACATTTTTACGGAGTGAAGCGCTGGAAGCAATCGACCCGGTGATCCAATAGTTCACACCGGATGTGAGCTAACGCTAACTATGGAGAATGCCAGTTAATCCGCCGGAATTATTTGACGGATTCTTGCTTAGATGCCCTAAGTCCTTCGAGGAAGACGGCGACTATTGTTCTTAGATAGGTGTCAACAGAATAGCCGCTCGTACCGTAGGCGGTGTTACGAAGCATCCCGGTATGGACAGCGTCGCGAAGCATATCAGCGGCACAGTCCAGGTCGACGTCTGCGCGCAGACATCCTGCTCTCCTCGCGGCCCGCAGACGATCTACCAGTGTCGCTCTCATAGGCGCCATCTTTTCCATACAAGCTCGGCGAACAGCCGCCGGAAGAATTCTGCCCTCACCTACCAAGGCCCTGACTAATGCTTCCCGTTTCAACAGCAGCGCATAGTATCTCTGAACATACTGCTCCAATTGTCCGGGCAAATCGTTCTTCCAGGAAGCTGGCGGCCCGATGAGTTCCTCAGGAGAAATCGCTGCGCTAAGAATGGTCTCGCGCAGCAGCTCATCCCGCGTCCGAAAGTGGCGGAAAAGCGTCGTCTCGTGCACCTTTGCTTCACAAGCAATTTCACGAGTGGTCGCACCCTGAAAACCGTCGCGGGCAAAGAGTTTTTCGGCGGCTCTCAGAATACGCTCCCGGGTCTCGTCACCGTAGGAGCGCGTGG
>Ga0207067_10050_pt1 | contig 38974 bp, 48 predicted proteins | sample Alteio_BWMinCont_25_FD_153484 | JGI IMG/M metagenome (GOLD analysis project Ga0207067, IMG submission 153484) | Enriched cells from forest soil in Barre Woods Harvard Forest LTER site, Petersham, Massachusetts, United States -... | ecosystem: Environmental > Terrestrial > Soil > Temperate forest >...
AGAGGAAGGGCCTTTTCCACCAGACTTTCATCCGGGACAGGGCGTAACCACCGAGCCCAGAAAATAATAGGACGATTGCGGTCGCCGTCCCGACCACCAGGAACGAGTTGAAAAACCATCGCGCGCCGCCTTCGCGCACAAAAATGCCGATATAGTTATTGAGTGTCCATGGGCTAGGCCAGCGCAGGAAAAGCGAGGCATTCCCATCAAAGGAGGACAGAATCACCCAAAGGAACGGAATCGCACAAAAGAGAGCGATCAGCGAAAGGGTTACATAGGCAACCCCGTCGCGATCGAAAAGCTTCGGGCCGACGGTTTTCGATCTACTCATTAACTTCAGACCTGGACTTTGAGAGCACGCACATAGACCAACCCGATAGCAACCGAGACAAGGAGAGTTACGACCGCCACGGCCGCGCCGTAACCGAGTTGAAACGCGGTGAAGGATTGATTGTAAATATAAACGCCCACAATTTCGGTCGCGTTACCTGGCCCGCCCCGGGTAAGGGCATATACGAATCCGAAGATCGAGATCGTGGTTACGGTCGACACGAGCATGTAGAGAAAAATCGTCGGCATTATCAATGGCAGGGTGACGAACCGGAAGATTTGGCGCGGCGAGGCACCGTCGATGCGAGCCGCCTCAAGGACTTCAGGCGGTACGGAGCTTAGTCCTGCCATCATCAGGATCATGGCCGAAGCGATACCCCGCCATGTGTTAGCAATAACTATCATTAGAAGGGGTAACTGTTCTAACCATCGTACTGGTGGGATACCAAGAACACCGAAGATCCGGTTCAGCGTTGAATGCTCGCCCCCAGCCAACATTGAAATCCAAATAAACCCAGCCACTACTTCGGGGACCGCGTTGGGCAGCAAGATGATCGAGTTAAACAAATTCTTGAAGCGAAGCGGCCGGCGCAGCAAAACCGCGGAAGTGAGTCCCAGAACAAATTGGCCGATCACGGCCGAACCAACCACAAACCAAAAGGTGATCACCAGCGAGTTCCAGAACTCGGCGTCCGCAAAGAGTCGGAAATAGTTGCGCATCCCAACAAACCGCGGGTGGGTCGCCGCCACGCCGACCAGCGAGGCATTGGTCAGGCTTAAGTAGATCGAGTAAAGCGCCGGATAGATAACCAGGGCGCCAAGCAGAAGAACGCAGGGCAAAAGGAGAAGCTGCAGCTGCCAGGATTTTTCTCTAGGAGAGGTCGCCATGAGCTTGGTGCCTTGTGAAAGCCGGGACGCTGGGAAGACCTGAGGCGATCGCCAAGCAATCGTCTCCGGTAGCCACTCTAAGAAGAACTACTTAATAGCGTCGTCGCCCAGGACCTGCTTGACGTACTCAACCAGAATCTTCTGAGCGCCCGCCGCGTCAGTTTGTTTGCGAAGCAGTGCCTCAGTAGCGCGGGCGATACCTTCTGAAACTGCCGAGAAACCCTCCGCGGTTTTCAAATAAGTTCCGGCTCCCGCTTTTAGAGAATCGAGGATTGGAACTAGCTCGGTGAGCTTTTGGAAGTTCGGATCAGCTGCAGCGTCGACCCGGCCCGGGATGTTACCCAGGTTTTGCGCGTAGGCTACATCCGCTTTAACCGAACCAAGCTCGAGCAAGACCTTTTTGGCCAGCGCGACGTCGGGCGATTTCGCATTGACTGCCCATGGACCATTGAGGTCAACCAGGACGTATTGTCCTCCCTTTTCGCCTGGCACTTCCCAGGTGCCCACAACTTGGGTGACATTGGGGATGGGACTTTTGCTCTGTGAACCCCAGTCATAGATATAGCCCCATGAACCTCCGGTCGTCACGATCAGTTTGCCCGCTGGGAACATCTCATATTTAGGCACTACCCAAGGCTCCGGCTCCAACAGCGGCTGGATCGGCATCAGATCGCCATTGATTAAATCCGCATAGAAACCGAATGCATCTTTTACCCCTTGCCCGCTGAGATTGAGCTTACCGTCATCACTCGCAATCTGTGGAGTCGCGGTACCGACAATCAGCAGCCTGAAACCTTCCTCGAAGGAACCAGTCCCCCAGGTTAAACCCGCCGGAAAGAGAAGACCGTACGCACCAGTCTTAGATTTGATTTCCTTGGCCCGGCTGAGAAGCTCCGCCCAGGTCTTTGGTTGGTCGGTAGAAATACCAGCCTTCTCCAAAAGGTCGCGTCTATAGTACAACTCCATCACATCCAGCATCGCAGGCAGAGCGTATATCTCGCCGTCTTTCCCGGTTACCATGCTCTTCCCGACGTCAAACAATTGCGAATAGCCGTCCCAAGCTTTGAGTTCTTTGGTGATAGGAGCCAGGTAGCCGGCGGCAACCATATCGGCGATATCCGAACCGTGGGGCGCGTTAATGATGTCCGGAGCATTGCCCGCTCGAAGTTCGGTCAAAAGCTTAGTTAAGAAATCTTTTTCTGGGGCGGGATATTCTATGACTTCGATGTGGACATTGTATTTTTTCTCAATCTCCGGAACGACCGTCTTCAGCGCATCGATTCGGGCCTGACGATGCTCAGCGATGCGGATCGTCTCAGCGTTGATTAAACCGGGTGCGAGGGCGGCGGCCAGGGTAAACCCGATCGAGATCAGTTTGTTAACATTGATCCTCCTTTTCGGTTTGCGACGCGGCATTAAGCCGGAATCGCGACGTTGTGTACACGTTTGCATAATGCGAGCTGTGTAAGCGCCGGATTGCGGGCTGTCAAACAAAAATTGATAGGGAAATATAGGTATCGACACGTAGCTTAAAGTAATGTACACGTGTGCGCTGTATGACTTGTAGCAAAAATTTGCGACTGGGCGTTATTGGTACAGGGCACATGGCGGCGCACTACGCCAGAAGCTGGGTGGCCATACCAGAAGTCGTCTTTGTCGCAGTAAGCGACGTGAACGCCGATTCCAGAAAGAAGTTCAGCGATATTTGCTGCAATGCCGGCCGGCCAAAGCCCCGAGAATTCGAGGACCTCAAGTCAATGATCGCTGCTTGCCGAGACGAACTCGACGCCGTCTACGTGTCTACCCCGCACACATTGCATGCCGAGCACGGAGTCGCTGTGGTCGAGTCTGGTCTGGATCTTTTGATGGAAAAGCCAATGGTCACTTCGGTCGAAGAGGCACAACGATTGATTTCAGCGCGTGATAAGAGTCGCTCTAGGGTTGTGATTGCTTTTCAAGGGGCTCTATCACCTTTGATTGCCAATACGCGCCAGCGGATACGGACAGGTGAGTTCGGAGAACTGGTGAGTGTCGCTGGCACAATTTGGGAAAACTGGTCCTCTCGGTACGCGGGGCATTGGAAGCAGCGATTGGAGTTGTCAGGAGGTGGTTTTATGTTCGATACCGGCGCCCACATGATGAACACGGTCTGTGTTTTAGCGGATGTGGATTGTGAACGAGTGTCGGCGTTTACGAACAACCGCCAGCGCAATGTCGATGTTGTGTGTGCCGTCGCCGGCCGGCTGACCAGCGGCGCCCTTTTTACGCTGAATGCCGCAGGCGACGGGCCAGCTGGCTGCAGTTCGCAGATAACGTTTTTTTATACGGAAGCGATTGTTCGCATCGATGCCTGGGGCGCCTGGCGCGAGATCGCTATCCCGGGGGTCCCCGTAGTCCGCGAAGAAGCGGAAATCATGGACAATCCGCTAAAAAGTTTTCTGGCGATACGGGCCGGCGAAGCGGAGAACCTCTCAACTGTAGAAGCCGGACTGCGTTTCGCGCGCCTCTGGGATGCAATCAAAGGATCTGCCGCCAGAGATGGCGAACCGATAGCGGTACGGGGGTGATACGAGGTTGTGAATTGCGTGAAGGACCGAATTACCTCTAAAGAACTGGCTAAGCTCGTCGGCGTTTCATCGGCAACCATCTCGCGGGCCTTTTCCGGGGACGCTCGAATCAGCGAGCAAACGCGCGCCCGCGTACTCGCTATGGCGCAGCAGTATGGGTATCAACCAAATGCCATTGCCCGCACGCTAAACAATCGGCGATCTCATCTAGTAGCGGTGGTAGTGAACGCTATCATCAACCCATGTGAGGCGCAGCAATTAGAAATGCTGGTACATAAGCTGCAAGCTCGCTCGCTCGTTCCGATCATTCTCTGTTGCGGTGATACTACTGAGCGTTTGCAGTTAATGCGCCTAGCTTCAACCTACCAAGTAGACCACGCGATAATCTTCTCGGATCTCGTACCGCTGAAAGACGCGATGCAGATATTCAGAACCGCGAGACTGATTATTGTCTCAGATGAACCCATCGAAGATGCCCGGATATCCTGTATCCGTTTCGACGGTGCTGAGGGGGCTGCCCAAATTGTCGAAAAGATACTTAACGATGGCCGTGAGCACTTTGCTTATCTGTGCGGAAGGAATTCAAGTTGGATCGACAAACAGCGTCGAGACTGGTTCAGTGCCGCCTTGGACCGGCATGGTTTAACCTTCGAAGCGGAAGCTCATGGCGATTATTCATACGATTCGGGATTTAAGGAAGCTTCTCTTCTCCTGCGCCGAACCAAGATTGACGCTCTCATCTGCGGCAATGACGTGATGGCGATGGGGGCACTCGACGCCGCGATGCGTCTACTCGGTCGACAAGTACCGGGCGACCTGGCCATTGTCGGCCAAGACGGTATCGCGATGGCAGCCTGGGAGTGTCACGACCTAACGACGCTTGCGCTCGACCAGGCAGCGTTTATCGACGCCATCGTTGACTTAATCGAGCGCCAGGAGACCGATAATATTGTGACTTCCACAACAGTCATGGAATGCAACCCCCGCTGGGGTTCAACTGCCTAAAGGGCTAGTATGAGTTGCTCGCTTTCTCTTTTTTGAAGGCGCTGAGCCAGTCGCTGCACGGAAAAGAACGCCCAGGCCTACTCGGCATCAAGCAACGACACGCGGACCAGGCCACGCAGCGAGTTAGATAAATAAATTGCGTCCGCGTTTATCAGATCTTCGTGATAGAGCTTTCGCTCCCGTACGCGTCGTGTGGCTAAGATTTCCGTTCGCATGACGCCGCTGAGCAAGCCGCTCCTGATTGGCGGTGTAAACCAGGCTCCGTCCTTGACTAGAAAAACGTTACTACGGGCGCCTTCTGTCAACTCTCCTTGTTCATTGAAGAACAAAGCATCAAAAACGGCGGTTCGAGTTTTGAGGCCGTCCAAAGTGTTGTCGTATAGTTTGCGGGCCGTGGTCTTGTGCCGGAGCAGCGGGTCGGTGGATTCAGTCCGCGCGGCGGCGATAATGCAGCAAAGTTGAGCGAGAAGCAGAGGCAAGGGATGAACCTGTATTTCGATCCCTCCCTCCCAGCTCAGCATCAGTTTAACTCGACACCGGTCCTCAACGATCGTCGGAACGATGCGAAAGAGCGTTTTTCGAACTGTTGATTCATCATATTTAAAACCGAAAAAACGAGCGGATTCCTTCAGCCGTTCTAAATGGGCGTCGACACGCATGAAGGTGCCGCTATCAAACAAGAAAGTTTCGAAAAGCATGAACTCGGCCTTCAACTCAGTAAGAAAACGAGCTTTTGCCCAGCATTCCGCATATTCAGAACTAGGCGATGAATCGGACACTATCCCGCTGCCGACATGCATTCGGCCGTGGTGACCAGAGTTCAATTCGATGGTGCGGATGGCGACATTGAAACTGAAATCGCCGCCTGGTCGCATGTGACCCACGCTCCCCGTATAGATGCCGCGACTAGACCGCTCGAGAGTATTGACAATCTCCATCGCGCGGATCTTGGGCGCGCCCGTAACTGAACCACATGGAAAGAGCGCCTTCAGCGTGCGATACAAAGATTTATTCGGTATCCGAGCGCTAACTTGAGAAACCATTTGATAGACCGTTGGATACTCCTCGACATGAAAGAGTTGATCTACTCGCACCGAACCGACTTCTGCGATCTTACCTAGATCATTCCTGATCAAATCGACGATCATTAGGTTTTCCGCCCGATCTTTCTCCGATCGCATTAGTGCCGCTGCTATGCCGGCCTCATCGTCGCCGTTTCTAGCCCTGGTCCCTTTCATCGGTCTTGCCAGAACTTGTTCTCCTCGCCTCTCTAGGAATAGCTCTGGAGAAAGGGAGAGGACTACCCGGTCAGGAAATTGGAGATAAGCGCCCTGATTGACTGGCTGCGATCGACGTAATTTCCTATACAGCGCTAACGGAGAACCGAAATGGGTGAAATCGGTTCTCCACGTCAAGTTGACCTGATAGATTTCCCCGGCAGCAATATGTTTCAGAGCAGAGTCTACTGATTCGAGGTACTCGGATTCACTTATCTCCGCTCGAATTCCGGCAATTCCGCTCGGGTAATTTTGTGAATCGCTTTCCTCCAAGGCTTGAGTTAGCCAAATCTCGAAACTGTCGTTTGGCAGCCAATCCACTTCATCAAATACCCAAGCCTGGAAAGGAGCCCAACGATGCGACTCCAGCGCAATTTTCAGCTTGGGCTCAAACCAAGATCCGATCTCATAGTCTATTAACAGGACGACGTGGCAAGATCGGCTCACTTCATCTATCGCCGCACAGGCGACCTCCAGCTCGGTTTGATTCGTCGCTTCGATCAAGCCAGTCGGTTCTCGAAAAATCCAGACGCCAGCTTCGGAACCCGCCGGTCCTACTCCATCGATCAGACCTCGAATCCGGGGAGCCATCCTGTAAAACTCAAAACCATGTTGGAAATTACCTGCAAACATTTGTGTTCGTGACCTGGTGGTTGCCCCGACTAAAACAACATTTTGATCGTCAGAAGTTTGGTTGGAAGCAGGCTCCGGGGTTCTGGGGCACGTTCGAAATACTTAGCGAAATCCATATGTCCTTCCGGCGCTCTACATGGCGGCCATCATCACTTCGGTACGCTGATCCGGCGGAATGTTCTACTTCTTAATCTTGGACAGACGATCGATCGCCTTCCCCCCTTGTGACCTGTTTAAGAGTCGCCGGTGAGGTGCCGACCAAGAAAGGTGGCAACCGCTGAATAGATATCCGCCTCCTGCCTTGGAAAGATACCTGGCCAGAAATAAAATCCGTGTGGCATACCCTCGACGACTGTCAGTTGCACGTTCTGTTTGCCCGAAGCTTCGAGCTTTGTTGCGAACGCCCGGCAACTGTCGACCAGCGGGTCGTGCGTGCCCACCGCAAGAAACGAAGGCGGGTATCCGCTGAGGTCGCCTCGAATGGGGCTGGCGTGCGGATGTCTCCATTGCACATAACGGCAATAGGCCCCTCTGGCAAACCCTAGGAAGGCAGCATCAAAGACGACGCCAGTCGCGGCAAGTCTCTCGAATGATTCGTACTCCTCGAAACAAAAATCGAGAACGGGACCAAACATCGCAGTCGCGTTGGGGACCGGTAAGTTACGGTCGGAAACTCGAAGCGGCAAGGCGGCGGCGAAATTTCCACCAGACGAATCACCGGCCACACCTACCCGGTCTGGATCCCCGCCGATCTCGCGCGCGTGCGATCGAGCCCATTGATACACTTCCAGGCAGTCGTCCAGGCCGGTTGGAAACGGCCATTCGGGAGCAAGTCGATAGTTAACACTTACTACAATCACCTTTGCCACCGAACAGATGCGCCGGGTCATGTAGTCGGTGTCCTCCGCGGAGCCAACCATGAATCCCCCGCCGTGGCAATAGACCACGACAGGACGAGGGCCGGAGCCGGCGTCGGGATGATAGATCCGGCATCGAATTGGGCCGGCGGGAGACTGAATACGTTTCTCACTAACTATCTGGCCCGGAAAGAGATGCTCCCACGGTGGAAGAACGGTCGCAACGTCAGGAAGGTCTTGTCCTGCATAGCCTTCCCTAACAGGACGGATCATGATGTCGCGTAAGGAGACCGGTTTGCGGAGCTTCGCAAGCAGCTCGTACATCGGAGCGGCGCGATCAGCAGCGTCGATGTGAGTAACCCCAGGGCCATCGGTACGCCGATCCACATCCAATAGCGGATCTTCTGCTGGCAAAGCCTGACTCATAATGCTGCTCCTTGATAAACGATACTGCGCGCAAAAGTCGTCGTTGGCAAAATTAATAGCTGAAATAGGAGCAGGTCTTCTCTATAGCGAAAATTGTTCGAACGAACCACCTGCAAGCAATGGTCAACCGCGGGTGGGCGTGCTGCCTATCACCAACTTGTTCTTCGAGTCAATTTTCGGTAAAGAGTGACCCTATCCCATTTCGGTTCTCTTCCCGTGGTGGCAATTCAGTTTGGCTCACTGGCGAAGCGCTGCCATAGGATCGACTTTGGCCGCTCGAAAACCCGGGAGTAAGCAGGCGATCAGCCCTGCCGTCCAGAGCACAAGAACCGCAACGCCGAGGGTAACAGGATCATCTCCCCTCACCTCATATAGTAGGCTTTCGATTGAGCGACTACAAACTAGGGCAGTCAAGATTCCGATGATCAAGCCGGTTCCCACCATCGTGAGTCCACGTTGAATTACCAATCTGAGAATGTTAGTGGACCTCGCTCCTAAGGCGATGCGAATGCCGATTTCTCGCGTTCGTTGGTTAACGGAATAAACCAATATCCCGTACAGCCCAATCGCCGACAGAAATAGCGCGGCGCCGGAAAACACGCTCACCATTAGAACACTCAGTTTCCGGGTCGAAAAATTGTCACCGATCATTTCGTCGTAAGGACAGATTGTGCCGATAGCCACGTCTGGATCGATCGAAGCAATTATTTTCCATAACTCAGGTAGTAACGCCAACGGATCGCCTTTGGCTCGGAGCAACAATGTTTCAAGAGTGTCGGAGTCGTTGGCGGCGCCATATGCTGGCGGACCACTTTCCGCGCCACCCGGACTGATGTAGAGAATGTTAGCAGCGACCCCGACGACTGTTTAGGCACCATCATCCAAGAGGTTGATCACTTTGCCGATCGCGCTTTGCCCCGGCCAATATTTTTCCGCCAGCGCCTGGTCGACGATGATTACCTTTTGATTATCGCCCCGTTCGTGCGCCGTGAAATCACGTCCTTGCACCAGCGGGATCTGCAGCGTGCGAAAGAAATCCGGTGCGACCATCTGCCAAGCTAAAACCGGGCGATGGGCCGGCCCTGGGTCAGGCTGTCCAGCGGCAGATTAATCTTTGGCTGACGTGGTCAACGCTGCTTGTATGGACGAGCGGTGGTTAAGTAATGCCCGCGTTGCTGCTGCGATAGGCTTGCGCTAATAAGGAAATGGGGTGCAGAATCTTTAGGTTCTTATTCGAAAATCTTGCCCCGGCTTCCAATTGCACCGAACAGCCAGGATTCGCCGATGCCACAATATTGACGCCAGTTTTTTCGATGTTCGCGAGTTTTCGTTGCAGGAGTTTCTCCGACATATCTGGCTGAGTGATGTTATAAATCCCGGCGCTCCCACAGCACCAAGTCGATTCCGGCAGTTCAATTAACTCCAGCCCCGGGATGGCTTTGAGTACTTGTCGAGGCTGTTCGGTAATCTTTTGTCCATGGCACAAATGGCAGGCCTGATGATAGGTGACCCTTTGGGGTATGGAGACTGTCGGAGCCTGGATACCGATCTCAGCCAGCCATTCGTGAATGTCGCGCAGCTTGGCGGACCACTGAGCTGCGCGTTCAGCATAAATCGGGTCGTCGTGTAGCAGATGCCCATAATTCTTAAGATGCGTACCGCATCCGGCTGCATTGGTTACAACCGCGTCCAAATGCTGGAGATCAAAGGCATCGAGCGTTCGGCGTGCCATTTCCTTAGCCAATTCCAATTCGCCGTTGTGAGCGTGCAGTGAGCCGCAACAGACCTGCAACCGCGGAGTGATTACCTCGCATCCGTTGGCGAGTAACACGTCAGCGGTGTCGCGGTTAACATGAGAAAAGGCGAGGTCTTGTACGCAACCAGTTAAAAGGCCCACGCGATAGCGCTGGTTTGCAGGTGTTTCCACTGGCCGGATCAACTCATCTGAAAATCGGCGCTGCAGGCGAGGTGTTAATGGTTCAAGTCTTGATAAGCGGCCGGGCAGCAAACGAGTCAGTTTCAACCTTCGCACCAGTGTTTCCAGCCTGGTAACCTGGAATAACCAGATTAGGCGGCCAAGGGTCCTTAACGCTTCTGGATTTGTGAACAACCACCGTAGGGTCAGGGTACGCACGCAATCGCGGATCGCGCTGCGTTTAACCCCGGCCTGTTCGATGTCGGCTCGTGCGAACTCAAACATTTGACCGTAGTGAACGCCGGCGGGACAAGCTGTTTCGCAAGCCAGACAACCTAGACAAAAGTAGAGCTCCTCGCCAAATGCGCGGGTCACTGCCAGCTGACCGTCCGCGATCTGCCGCATTAAAGCGATGCGCCCGCGGGGGCTGTTTCGTTCGAGTTTCGTTTCATCGTAAGTTGGGCAGGTCGGCAGACACATCCCACAATGGATACACTGCTGAAGCACCGAGTAATCCAAGCGCCGCAGATATTTTGACGGATTCTCCGCACCTTCCGGATTGGCGCGACCGACCCGTACCGCTGCCGCATGTAAGTCGTCAGAAGACCTCATCAATCGAAAATCTTACCCGGGTTCAAGAGGTTGTTAGGGTCAAGCGTCCGCTTTAGCTGGCGCATCAGCTCCAGGCTAGCGTCGCCGACCGCGTTCGCTAAGAACGGTTTCTTGGCCAGTCCCACACCATGCTCGCCAGTGATAGTTCCACCTAACTTTACCGCGTGCTCGAATATCTCGACCATCGCTTTCTCAACTTTGGCCATTTCAGCGGTGTTCTTTTCATCCGTCAAAAAGGTCGGATGTAAATTGCCATCGCCCATATGCCCGAAGGTGCCGATGGTTAGGCCATACTTGATGGACACTCCCTGAATAAACCGAATCATGGCAGCCAACTCACTGCGAGGGACGGTAGCGTCTTCCAGGATCGTTGTCGGTGACCGACGAGCGAGTGCCGAGAAGGCCACGCGCCGGGCGGTAGTCAAGCGGGCGGCTTCCTCACCGGATTTCGCGACCTGTACCGCCGTAGCTCCGTGCTCACGCGCAATTTCTTCCATTCGGCTCGCCTCCTCCTCGACAACTACGACATGTCCGTCGGTCTCAATGAGCAAGATGGCTTCGGCATCCATGGGTAGACCAATTTGGGCGTATTCCTCTACGCAATGAATGGTAATCCGGTCCAGGAACTCCAAGGTGCATGGGATGATTTTGGCGGCGATAATGGCCGACACGGTATCGGCCGCTTTATCCATCTTCTGGAAGCTGGCCAACATGGTTTTTCTGGCTTGCGGTTTGGGCACCAGCTGCAACAGCACCCGCGTGATAATTCCCAGTGTCCCTTCCGATCCGATGAAAACATCCTTCATCGAATAACCCGCAACGTCCTTGACGCATTTGTTACCGAGAGAGATCGCTTGGCCGTTGGCCAGCACCACTTCTAAACCCATGACGTAATCGCGCGTGACCCCGTACTTAAGCCCGCGCAAGCCTCCCGAGTTCTCGGCCACGTTACCGCCAATCGTAGAAATGCGCATCGAACCGGGATCAGGGGGGTACAGGAGTCCTGCCGCATCCGCTAACTCGGCTACTTTCTGAGTGATGACGCCGCTTTCAACGTGGATCGTGAGGTTCTTCGGATCCAACTCGAGCACTTGGTCCATCTGCGCCAGACACAGGACTATGCAGCCGGGAATAGGAACGCTGCCCCCGCTTAAGCCAGTGCCAGAACCTCGGGTTACTATAGGAATCTTGTACTCGGCAGCGTACTCAGCGACCTGGCGTACTTCAGCGGTCGTCTTGGGTAGGACCACGCACCCGGGCTCGCTGTAGAGAGTGGCGGTACCGTCAAAACCGTAGGTCACCAAATGCTCTCGTTCCCAAAGAACACGTTCTTGGCCGAGTATGCCCGTGAGATCAGTGGCGACTTTTTGCATAGACGGAGTGCGTTTAGATCGGCTTCAGGTGGACCTGTTTACCTTATGCCATGAAACACTAATCGTTTCTCCTGTGGTCTGCGATTCAAGGGCCGCAGCAAAAAGTTGTTGGCTCCATACCGCCTCGACTGGAGTCGCACATCCGAAACGTTCTCCGAGGGCGCCCTCCCGTTCCATCAAAAATGCTGCCCACATTTGCTGGATAATGTCAGGAAAGCCAACCTCGAAAATTCCTCCGGTGATCGTTTTGAAGGGCACCGTAAATCCGAGGTCGGTTCGTTTCCAAAACTGCTCCTTCGAGCGTTCGAATAACCACAACGTTTTCGAGCGCGGCGGGGTTAAGGTCAGCGACCCCCACCAGTTTTGGCTCAATAGTGACATCGACCAGTGCACGCCAGCGAGCGAATGCGCTGGCGATCTCGCGTCCCATTAAGCCGCCACCAATAAGACCGACACCGATTGGCCTGCGTTTCACGACGGATTCCTTTTCGTTGGCATAATCTTTTTCAAATCTCCATCCACCATGTAACCCCCAGCCTGGAGAATATTAGCAAGGCTATCCTGGACCGGATAAACATCGATGATCTTCGGCCTATCAACGATCCAGTTACCACCGGCCAGGATGCCTCTGCGCTCGGATTGGGCAGGGTTCAAGAGCTGATTCCGTTCAAAAGAGCTCTGTGATTCAGCACTATTTGCTATAGTCCCGTGACCAAAGGTTTGCGAGAGTCTTGACCGTTGCCGGCGTAACCACGCGTCCTTTCGCCAGGCAGCCGTCCGGACCGCACCCCGGGTCTTGTTGCTTCGCAATGGCGATAATCACCCGAACCGCCTCCTTGGCCTGCAAGTAAGCATCCCAGGTTGTTGAGACGTCAATGTAGCCATCCTCCATCGGCTTCACCGCGGCGGTAAGAAGGTCGCAAGTCGCCAACCACATGTGCTTTGGCTGTCCGGTCGGCGCCCAACGGCCTGCTTTCTCCAGAGCCGCTTGAATCGAGGGGAAAGCGAAATCGCTTGCTGCGAACACGCAATTGGCCTCGGGATGCGCGTTAAGCGCATTCGTCAATCCGGACAAAAATAGCTCGGGATTCCAGTTGGTCGGTATCTGTACAATCGTCGTATACTGACCGGTTTCCTTCGCAACGTCATTCCATGCCTTCGACCGGTTGACGGCGTTGATATCCGTCAGCATCCCTTGAAGCTCAATGCATTTGCCCTGGACTCCCGCCTTTTTCAGGATCGCAGCAAAGGCTTCCGCAGTTTGTTTCGCCTGATCATAGCTGTCGCCGCCAACGTGCGCCGTTGGTTTACCGCTGGTTGAGCCTCGATCAAACGTAATGAATGGGATGCCTGCATTTTGGGCAGCCTTGATTGAGGTACCGATCGCTCCGGAATCGAAAGCCCGCGCCATGATGATGTCGACGCCGCGAGTGATCAGATCATCGATGTTCGCTGCTTGGCGCGCAGGATCGGCATTGGCGACATTGATAATCCATTCAATTTTATAACCTGCGGCCTTACCTTGGCTTTCACCCTCAGATTTCAGGAAGTCCACCCAGGCTGTCTCCAGGGAAGATTCCTTGGTATCTAGCGAAAATCCTACCGTTAACGGCTTGAGATCCTCCGCGTTGGCCGCACCCTGGATACCGGCAGCCACCACCATTCCGAAAATGGCGCCAGAAATATAACGTTTCATTTTTAGTCTGTTCTTATTGATGTGGGGTTTATGGGTTACTTGTCGGACCGCTTGTGGTCCGGCTAAGGTCTTAAGCGCAGAGTTCGGCTCAGCTGACTCTGTCCGCTTTTCAGCGCATCCGCGTACATCGCGGCGAAGATGACGACACCGCCAACCAGTCGGTACGAATAGGGATCGGCCCCGAGATTGGTAAGGCCGTTGCGAATCATCTCGAAGATAAACACTCCAGGCAGGACACTGAAAAATATGGTGCCACGTCCGCCTAGAAGGCTAATCCCGCCAACGACGATAGCCGCCAGCGCCGTGAATTCCCAGCCGCTTCCCAGAAAAGGGCTGACTGCGCCATTCTGTATCGTCGTCAAGATCCCTCCGAGCGAGGCGAGCACGCCGGACAAGACAAAGCTGATAAATCCTGTCATACCCACCGGAAGCCCCAGCCTGCGGGACACGCCGATATCATTGCCCATCGCCATTATTCGGCGCCCAAAGACGGTCCGACTTTGCAGCAGATGAACCGCAATGATGATGAGAAGCATCACAAGAATATCGACCGGTATCGGTCCGATTCTGGTATTGCCGATGAATCGAATGTCGGGCGGCAATTGCACAAGCAGGGCATCGGTCAACTGCAAGGCGATACCACGGTATGCAATCATGGTGCTCAACGTCGCGATCAGCGAATTGACCCGAAGTACGACCACAAAGAATGCATTGACGGCTCCTAACAGCGCACCGCATCCAACCACGATAGCGGCGGCCACGACTGGATTTAGGCCGCCAGCCTTCATCAAAAGAGCACCGATCGCGCAGGAGAGGAAGGCGATCGATCCGATGGAAATATCAAGCCGACCGGACATCACCACCAGCGCCAGTCCCGAAGCCGCAATCGCCAAGGGAGCCATGGCGCTGAAGATATTGAAAAGGTTCCCTAGCTCGAAGAAGTGACGGGTTACAACAGAAAAGAAAAGAAATACAATAAAGAACACAACGAGAAAGCCTCGCCGCAAGAAGAATTCCGCAATGGCTCTAGATCCGTTCATGACCAGCTCCCGTTGCCATCGCTTGCCTCGGCTATTGCCGCCATGAGTTCAGCTGCTGAAGCCGACCCCGGCAATTCGTTGCGCAAAGCACCTCGATTCATCACCAGGTACCGGTCACAAACTCGCATCAGTTCTTCCAGCTCGGAGGATACCAGCAGCACGCCGCAACCCTTGCTCGCGAGATCGATAATCAAGTTCATAATTTCGTTCTTAGCGCTGACGTCGAGTCCGCGGGTGGGTTCATCGAGAAGGAACAGTCGCGGGTTTGCTGCCAACCAGCGGCCGAACACGATTTTTTGCTGGTTGCCGCCACTCAAAGTTCCGACAGTTTGATTTTGTCCAGACGCTTTAATATTTAGACGTCCGATCATCGTGTGAGCGAGTTCACGCTCACGGCCAGAGTCGATTAGCCGAAAATTGTTTAACAATGATTTGAGATTCGGTAACGCGATGTTATCGCGAATCGATAGTGGAAGGTGAACTCCTTCCCCTCGCCTATCCTCGGTCACGAAGCCCACTTCACAATGAAGTTGCCGAGGCGTGACTTTCGATAGCCCCGCCTCGCCGTTCCATAACATCGTCCCAGCCTCAATTGGATCGAACCCCACCATCGCCCGCAATAGTTCGGTGCGTCCAGATCCGAGCAAGCCCCACAAACCAACGATTTCGCCTTCCCGAATTTCGAAGCTAATGTCTTTTAGAGCGCCAGAGCGTTTCAATCCAACCACTCGCAGCAAGGGCTCTCCCGTTACTGTAATTGGTTCCCGAATACGACCCTCTCCCGCTGAAACGCCGAGCATGAGATGCACCACTTTGGCCGCATCGACATCCGTAATCGGCGAAGACCATACCGTCTCCCCATTGCGCATTACAGTCACGCGCTCGCAAATTGAGAAAATCTCATCGAGGAAATGCGTGATATAGATGATCACGACTCCTTCTGCCTTGAGCCCGCGAATCACTCTGAAGAGCCGTCGTCGCTCAGGCTCCGTCAGCGACGAAGTAGGTTCATCAAATATGATGATTCGCGGTTCGTGGCGAAGCGCCCTAGCGATTTCCACGAGCTGCCGATCGCCGATGCTAAGTTCCTCGATAGGAGATTCCGGAGAAACCGTGGACCCAAGTCTTCCCATTAACTCCTGAGAGCGGCGCCGCATTTCCGCAGTGCTGATAAAGGGTCCAGATGTCGGCAGGCTATCGATAAAGATATTTTCAGCCACCGTTAGCGTTGGTAGCATGGCCAATTCCTGATGAACGAATGCGATGCCTCTCAGCGTCGCTTCCCTGGCTGAGCGGATTTCGACGTCTGCGCCGTTAATGCTGATGCGTCCTTGGTCAGCGGCGACATTCCCACCCAGAATGTTCATCAGCGTAGACTTGCCAGCGCCGTTGGCTCCCATTAAGGCGATGGCTTCTCCTCCATAAGCTTCCAACGTTGCGCCTCGTAACACTGCGACACCGGCGAACGCCTTCGAAGTCCCTTCCATACGGAGGACGGTCCGAACCATTTCGAGACTACTCATTGCTATATCCTTTCCGTCCCTCGATGGCGATGAACGCAATGATTACGGCGCCTTTGATAATCAGGCTGAGGTAATACGATACCCCGACCAGATTCATCGCATTCGACAGCACGGTGATCAGGACTGCCCCAAACACCGCTCCCGGGACTCGTCCGGCTCCGCCGTAAATACTGACACCGCCCACTACGCAAGCAGAGACGATATCGAGTACGACGCCGTCATTGCCCATGTTTGCCGATGCAGACCCCAGTCGGGCGGTCAGGAGAATCGAGGTCAGTCCGGCCATCAGGCCCGAAATGACGTAACTTACTAAAATGACACGTTCTACGGGCACGCCGGCCACGCGGGCGGCGCGAGCGTTAAGTCCAACCGCGTAAGCCCAGCGTCCGAACATGGTGGAACGCATCACCACCGTAGCGATTACCGTCACGGCCGCTGCCAGCCAAATCGTCACCGGTATGCCAAAGATCGGAGCCGCATCGAAGAGAGCGAGAAACGAGTTAGCAATCTGAGAGATGCTCAACGAATTGGTCAGCCACACGGTCGAGCCAGACAAAATCGTCATCATCGCCAGCGTGACGACGAAGGGAATCATTTTCAGACGCGAGACGGCGATGCCGTTAACCAGTCCCACCACCAAGCCCACCGCGACCATGATACCGCAACTGACTATCCAGTTTCCGCCCGATCTCATGTACATGGCGCCAAGCACCGCCCCAATCGCCATGTTAGCCGGCAATGAAAGATCGATGCCGCCGGCGATCATCACCACCGTCATGCCAATGGTCATTAGACCAAGCAACGATGCTTGGAGAAGAATGTTAACTAGGTTTTGATATCGGAAGAAACGCGGAGCGTAGATATCGATCAATACCAGCATTCCCACGAGCAAAACGACTCGCAATCCCCATCTCAGGAGCCCGGAAGCAGTCAGTACTTTGGGAACCCGAGGCGTCCGGGCATTCGACGAATCAGAATCTTGAGGAGGCTTACGCCTCAGGATACTCGCGAATCTCCCCATCTGGCTACGCTTTACAGATAGCTCTTTCATCGATGGATTATGAAACGTTTCATCTCTGCACCATATCGTATCACTTTCTGGCTCTTCCTTGGTTGGTCACCTCAACTCATGAAGATTTTCCTTTTCCCTTTGCCGAGGGCACCTTTCCGGTCGACTGCCGAACAATCAACTGGCCACCGGCCCGAACATGGGGATGCGAAATTCGTCGTCCATCTAACTGATGAGACATTAATCGCCAAGCCTCCACTGCGATCTGATCGATCGGTTGAGCGATTGCGCTTACCGCCGGCCGAAGAAGTCTCAACCATTCAAAGTCATCAAATGCCAGAAAGGAGACCTGATTCGGGACTTCGATATTACAATCATGCATGGCGGAAATCGCACCCAGCGTCACCAAGTTATTGGAGGTAAAAATCGCGGTAGGTCTTTCCGTTTCGTTCAGCAATGACGCAATCGATGTGCGTGCGTCTTCGACCGTCATGCCGACAATTCTTACGTTGGGCTTGATTTTGCTTTCTTTGAGGGCTTGCTGAAAACCGGTAACCCGCTCTTGGGTGTTCCAAAGCCGCGGAATGTTTGCGGCAAAGACGATCTGTCTGTGCCCGAGCGAAAGCAGATATTTGGCGCCTTGATAGGCAGCATCGAAGTTGTCGGTCGCGACACTGGGGAAAGGGTTTTTAGCTGAGATGCGGTCTGCAATTACGCAGGGCATTCCGGAACCGATCTCTGTCATCAGTTTCTCAGACCCATCCAGCGACGGAATGACAATCATACCGTCAACTTGATTTTCTTTCAGCATCCTTGCGCGGTCACATGACCGCTGCGGGTCCTCTCCGGCTGTTACGATCATCACCGCGTATCCGCTGGCGGAGGCCAGATTCTCCAGCTTTTCGACGAGGGCTCCGTAAAACGTATTTAAGATGTCTGGGACGACGATCCCCACCGTACGCGTCTGCCGGCTTCTGAGGCTGGCGGCGATTCGATTGCGCCGGTAGTTCAACCGGTCGGCAGCAGCGATGACGCGCTCGCGCCGGTCGGCCGAAACGCTCGCGTTCCCGTTGAACACCTTGGAGACGGTGCCAAGAGAGACTCGAGCCTCTGTGGCCACCTCGTTCATGGTCGACTTAGCGCGCATTTTGTCCGTGGGGGGCTAACGGGATGAAACGTTTCATCGCCGCGCATGGTTCTACCAATAATATCGTCCTGTCAAGAGAGACATAGTGGAGGCAACCTTCAGCAGCGCGCGGCGTTAACCCCGACTCGTTAGCGGTCAAGGAGACCCGCAGTCGGAGGGTCAGTCTCTGCTGGTTTGTGTGGGTATCGCATCCAGTAGAAGGGTCCGCTGCAGAGCCAGACTTTTGAATTGAACAGAAGAGCACAAAGGTCACAAAGCGGCTCCGTAGGAGCGACATACATCGGCAATATTTGAACGCCCAATTCCCCTTTGATGCCGCTCCTACGGAGCACGATTTTCTTTGAGACCTTTGCGGCCGACTCCTAACAAGCCCAAATGGCTATCTTCTCGGCTCACACCGCATTGCCACCGCCCCCGAGGCGAACTCCAGACGGCTCACGAGCCTCAGGTCGACATGCTTCGACAGCCCCGCAAACAACGTCGGCCCGTGGCCCGCTAGCCTGGGGTGCACCACGAACTCGTACTCATCGATCAATCCCAACTCGGCCAAGGCCAGCGGGAGCTTCACGCCTCCCATAAACAGTCCCTTACCCGACTCCCGCTTGAGCTGCTGAACGGCATTCCCTAGATCCCCACGCACGAGCTCCGCGTTCCAATCGACCCGGTCCAGGGTGCTCGACACGACGTACTTCTTGGCCGCATCGATCGTCCGGGCGAAGGGTTCCATCCAATCAGGCCTCGCTCCCGTCCGCGCCGGCGGCCGAAATGCTGCCTCCATCATTTCGTAAGTCACCCGGCCAAAGAGGAGGGCATCGGCCTGGTCGATGTTCTCGATCGCGTGACGATGCAAGTCTTCGTCCGCGGGTATTGCCCGATGATCGCAGCACCCGTCCAATGTAACGTTGATGGAATACCGAAGGGGTCGCATTACGGAAGAGTACCGCCGATGGGGTAGATTTGGCGACGTTAGCCCGCTTCAGGGCTAGGAGCTATTCTCGTAACGCATGACGAGACAATTTGCACTTCTGAAAAGACCAAAGCCTATTACAGCCTAACCCCACCCACCAAATGGAACTGGGGATGTTATCGGCACCCCGCGGAACCATTCGAACAAGCTCTTACTCACGACAGAAGGAAAACCTGGCAATTTCTAATATCATCGCAGTTCATCATTAGGCCGATAAGACACGTCCCCTTGCTGACGGCTGCCCGGAATTTTCGGTGAGCCTTTCGTCGACGGGATGACCCTTCCGGGGAGATTTGCCAGGCCCAATGGAAGAACGAAAGCGGGCCCTATAGTCCAGCGGCTTAAATGGAATCGGAACCGGCGCGTCATGACATCGCTGCTATCGAATCCACACTGTTCAGCGATTTCACAAAGCCTTAACGACGTGAGCTCGAGCTTGCGCCGGACTGCTTCGATTCGTAATTCCTCGACGTAGAGAGAAGGCGCTTTCCCGATCTCGAGGGTAAAGATTCGTTGAAAAGTTCGGGGACTCATACCTGCGCGCCTGGCCAGCGCCGGCCACAGAAAGATCCTCGGTAAGATGGTCAGGGAACCAGGTCTGAAGCTTCCGGATGGGGGCACTTACCGCAGACTCTTCCGCAAGCAAGACACTGAACTGAGCCTGGTTGCCTGGCCGGTAAAGAAACAAGCGGGGTTAGGAGCTAACTGGCAATTGGCCTGGGTAAAGACATCGAGTACGCTTGCCAGATCCAGTTCCCGTGCGCCTGGCAGCGCCAGGACCACCACCTTCTTCGGAGAGGACTGAAGGGTCATCTAGATCGATCCATTGTAAATAGACGCCATTGGCGCAAATCGACGGGTCTTTGACGTAGCAGATAGAGCCGATCTTTGGAAGACTCATTTCGACAAACCGGAAAATGAATCCCCCTTGGCCTAAGCCCTTTTACGTCACGGGCGGATTACAGGCTCGCTCGTTACATCAACACAAAAAAATGAGCACAAAAAAATGAGTACGATTAAGACGAACGACGGCACGGAGATCTATTACAAGGATTGGGGCGAAGGTCAGCCCATCGTGTTCAGCCACGGGTGGCCGCTATCGGCAGATGATTGGGACACGCAGATGCTATTCTTTCTGGGCAAGGGTTTCCGGGTGATCGCCCACGACCGGCGCGGCCATGGCCGCTCCAGCCAGCCTGGCGACGGCCATGACATGGATCATTACGCCGACGACCTGGCGGCACTGACCGCTCATCTCGATCTCAAGGATGCCGTGCATGTCGGCCATTCGACCGGCGGCGGCGAAGTGGTGCGCTACCTGGCACGCCACGGGGAAAGCCGGGTGGCGAAGGCGGTGATCATCAGTGCGGTGCCACCGCTGATGGTAAAGACGGCGGCAAATCCGGGAGGACTTCCCAAGGAGGTTTTTGATGGGTTTCAGGAGCAACTCGCCGCCAACCGGGCCCAATTCTATTGCGATGTGCCGGCTGGACCGTTCTATGGTTATAACCGGCCTGGTGCGAAACCCTCTCAAGGGGTGATCTGGAATTGGTGGCGCCAAGGCATGATGGGAGGCGCCAAAGCGCATTATGACGGCATCGTCGCCTTCTCCCAGACGGACTTCACCGAAGACCTGAAGAAGATTACCGTGCCGGTCCTGGTGATGCATGGCGATGACGACCAGATTGTGCCCTATGCCGATTCCGGACCACTGTCGGCAAAGCTACTAAAGAATAGCACATTGATAACCTATAAGGGCTTTCCGCACGGCATGCCCACGACAGAGGCCGGTACCATTAACGCAGACCTGCTGGCCTTCCTGAAAGCGTAGCGTCTGAGCGGAAAAAACGTTCGGATACTCCGTCAGAGTAGCTGCCTGCAAGACTAACCCTTCCTGGGTTCGTCGTGACGGTAGCGATTCCCGCCAAAAGCAAAACCGGATCCTCTCGGAAGGAGAAAAGATCGCAAGCGCTAAACTTTTCCACCATGACTCAAGGGTCGTGGCCCGAAGGGAGGATACCGGTGTTACCCAGATCAAAAGGAAATAGGACACATGAAAATTGCCTACTACGGGCACTCGAGCTTTGCCGCCGAAATCAATGGGAAACACCTTGCCAAAGAAAGATTCCGGTCGAAGGGATTGACCTTGCACCTGCTTCCGATTGGCGGCACGCAGGATTTTTAAGCGCCCGTTTACCGCTCTTTGACCGCAAACGGCCTAGTTGTCCTCACCCCCGGAAACAGATTGAAAAGGGTCAGCCAACGATTCTGACAGTTTTCGGTTGCTCCAGAATTAGTGAGGCATCTCCCCTTCGCGTTCGACATTCGCGCAGTGTGAGATGACTTGGTTTTATGAGCCAGAGTCAGCTTGATAAAATTGAGGATACTCTTAATGACCTGAGAGACGACTTAGCGGTTTTGATCGCACTGAGCAAATCGGACGTTGTTGAGGAGGCATCAAAGATCGTCGTGAACGAGGCCTACTCAGACAAGAGCTTTCAAGATAGGTGCCGAAAATTCATCGGGAGACATACCAGGCGAGTGAGGTCGGGCGAATAGTCCCGGACTTTTGCTCTGGAAAGTGTTCAAGGGCGACGTTGCCGGGGACGGGAGATCGCTGAAAAAAGACGGCCATTGGCGTTCGCCAATTCCTTTAAAAACGATATTGTGAATAGTTATATACGGAATCTTATTGCGCGGCGCAGTTTGATTTAAAGTCATCAACAACGTACCTTCCTCGCGTGTCGTTACCTACAAACATGTACGTCGGGGAGGTTTATTCTCAGATAGAACAAAAGACCTTCACCATGTACGCCGATACTGTAGATCGTGCAGCAGCCTGGAAGGCAATGGTGAAGATCAGGGCGCAAAACGGGAACTTGGTTGCTGGTCCGAGTTTCGGTGAACGCCTTGCCCGGCGGCAAGTTAATCCTGATAGCTTAGGACAAGCAACGATGGTCGACGGTATCGCGTTCTACTTCACTCCGCGGGACACTCAGGAATTTGAACCTCGGCCGAGGTAAGCGAGGAGCTGCAGGAGCAATCGGGCGCAAGGCCCACCGTGGAGCGGATAAGGAGTTTCTGCGGGTTGCGGGATGACACCAGCAGCAAACTGAAGCGAGCGTCTTTGAATTATGGATTCAGCATCACCGGTGATTTCGACAGATCGGCACCCCACGCCTTACCTTCCAGGCCCGTAGGTTACTTATGCCCAGTGCTCACTGCTGACGGAAAGCTCGATTGCGCGCCGAAATAACACTCAATGGACTGCAACTTTCCGTTCTTGATTTGGAGATACTCCACGTTCCGGAACGATTTACCATCCTTGGTGTGGCAAAGATACTTCACAAAAGCATCCTCCGCGCCAGTGGTGATTCGCTCCAGATCAAAATGTTCAATGAAATCGATCTGTGTTTCCCAGCATTTCGCTTTGAAAGTGCTCTTGCTGATGTGGTCGTCGCCGGCCGCGCTCGTAAAGGTGAAGTTATCGGCGAGCAGGCTATCCACTGGGCCCCAGTCTCTCTTCTCCCAGGCTGCATACCACTTCCGGACTAGCTCCTCGTTCGTTAAGTTCTGCTCTCCCAATGCGCTGGCACTTGCCGGTCCCAGCAGGCTCACGGCACCCACCAGCGCCCAGGCTCCCGTTGCGAGCAGATTCCTGCGCGACACTGCGATCTTTGTCATCGTTCGTTCTCCTTTTCATGATGTAGTTCGAAGCGCTTCGCCCGATCGCGGTTGCCCGGTGCGCGCAGGGACTGCAGCCACGCCACGATATTTCTGATTCCCACATTCCAGACCTTCACATCTTGGGCATTCTTCGCCAACACTTCGTAGCCCTCGACCATCGCGATCAGAAAACTCGCGGTCTCGTCCGGAACCAAGTCGCGGCGGACTGTTCCTTGAGACTGTCCCCTCCGCAAAGCCATGGCAACGCCCTCTTGCCAGGCACGGAAGATTGTCTCTAACCGCTTGCGGAATTGTTCGTCGAGCTGAGACATCTCTTGGGCCAAATTGACAAGGGGACAACCGCCCTTCAAGTCTCTCGGCCTAGCTGGTATCGCCCGGACAATGCCGATCAAAGCATCGATAGGGTTCTTGTCCTCGCTTCGTTGGAGAGGCAGCAACCACCTGTCACGGGGGAATGTTGCAATGACCTCGTCGATAATGGCGTGTCCCAGAGCTTCCTTGCTCTCGAAATGGTAGTAGAGCGCTCCTTTGGTCACGTTGGTGGCAGCCAGAATCGTATCGATGCTGGCGCTCTGGAATCCAGATCGGTAGACCTCCCGATAACCCGCTTTCAGCAAGCGCTCCCGCGTGCGCTCAGAATCGCGCAGCCTGGTCGCTCTACGTTTCGGACTTTTACGTCCTGTCAACATACCAACCAGTATGTATGTTAAATATCCGAAAGTCAATCGCAATGATCGGCCCGACTCGTGGCTGCTCGATGACCTTGAAATTTAGTGGCCTCTCGCCCGTGTGTGTATGAAAAGTCGGAGAAACAGTCGCTCTAGCCGTTTTGGGATCGTCCCAGGAGGTAAGCTCGTTAGTCCGGACGAATTGAAGGCGATCTTAAATCGAGTTCTCGAACCTTTGCAATGACCCCGGACGAGTGGCGCTTTATTAACGACGTCCTATCGCAGTCGCAGCACTTCCGCGATTGCCACGGTTTACAAAAGTCCGACTCCGAACTCGACGCGCTCCCTTATAAAGGCCAACTCCTGCTCGATATCCATCGTCCGCTTTTATACCAAGCCCAATTTCGCGGACATTCGCAGAGCGACAATTAAGCGTCGCCGTTCCAAGTAGCTAGTAAGTTTGATGTGTCACAGTTAGAGCCGGTTCGTAACCTGGAAGTCAGCGGACGGCTCTTTGCTTTTTCTAAGGCCGTCTCCGCGGCGAGCGCAGAGTGCGTCTAATTCCGCCGGTTAATCCTTGCAGTTCCGGAAAAGGCTCCAATCCGATAAATACGCTCGTTTCCTCCGATCGGGCCGCTTCGTAATCGGAAGCCGTAGGCGTTTCGTATTCTCCACTTTCGATTTTGGCTTTCCATTTTTGAAAGATTAGCAGCGCTCTCTCGATATCTTCGGCGACATCGACGTACTGGCCGAACCCGCCCTCGTGTTCCTTGCTTGGAACAATGCGCTCCGCTGACACGACAAACTGGAAATCCGCTATGGCGACGAGTTCCAGCTCGATGCCGAAAAGCTCTTCGCTTTTGATTTTGTAATCCATGGGTCCGAAAACATAGCGCTTTTCCGACGAACGCCACTCTTTTCCGGGTCTGTTGAAAAGGGGTCAGTCAACGGGTCAGTCAACAATTCTTGACAGTTTGCTATTGCTCCAGAATTACTTGGTCGGTCATAATTTCTCATGCTATGCGAATTACAAATGGGCGACTAAGAAAGAGTTCTTCTTCTCTTAATTAATCTTACGTCCGACGATTCGGAGACCGCAGAATTAGCGCCCAGATAGTTCGCTAAAGCCGTCGTCACAGACCGTGGCTCTCTGTGTCCATGCGAGAGACTCTCCTGTTGACGCCGAGCATACCAGGGCGTTTCTTTGTAAGTCGCTCAGAGGCCTTGACTAAGGCGTTCCCTCTGACCCCTCGCGACACGGACGTTCCTGGAGCCAGAGAAATCCCGAAGCAGGGTCGTTTGGTCGACCATCAAATCTAAATCGCGGGAGGAACGACAGCGAAGAAACCAACCAGAAACCTATTCAACTTGGTAAAGGACCAAAAAAATATGAGCGAACCGACGAAAACTAAATGGCGGATCGCCGGTGAAGAAGTGGTGAGCTGCAACTGCAGCTGGGGCTGTCCGTGCCAGTTCAATGCGCTGCCGACGACTGGGCAATGCGAAGCCACTGGAGCATGGCAGATCAACGAGGGATATTTCGGCAACACCCGGTTGGACGGCGTGCGTTTTGCTGCCGTCGTCTGGTGGCCGGGTCCGATACACGAGGGCAACGGCGTGTGGTGTACGATCATCGACGAACGGGCGACCACGGATCAGCGCGAGGCACTGACCGCTCTGGAGGGCGGTCGGAATGGTGGGACGTACTGGGAAATCTTCGCGTCCGTCTGCCCCAACAGGATCGGGCCGCTCGTGGCTCCGATCACCTTCAATGTCGATCGTGAGAAGCGGCATTCGACAGTCAGGATAGAGGGTATCGTCGAGTCCGATGTAGAGCCCATCAAAAACCCTGCGACCGGCGAGGAACACAGGGCCCGCATCGCGTTGCCCAATGGTTTCGAATATAAAGAAGCCGAGATGGGTAATACCGTGCATTGTCGCGTCGCCGCCGGCGACAAGCTGACTTTTGAGCTGAAGAACACCTACGCACAGTTGAACGCCTTTGATTGGAGCAACTGACTATTAACGACAAGCGCTTCCGAGCAACCGTTTCCTTTGAAGTCGAAAACGCGCTTACGGCGACAAAACTTTTGATGCCGCGGCAGGCACATCTGTAACCCTCAAGAAAGGCAACTCCCACGCCTGGCGCAACCCTTCGAATGCTCCGCTCCGCATGGCGATAAACGGCTTCAGCCGCCACGCACGGCGGAGATATTCATTGTGCTGGCGAAATCCCGGGGTGGAGCTCGGTCGAGGGACCGAGCGATTGGAAAATGACGCAGGTTGAACCGCTGGTGGATTCACCCTGAAAACCACGACCTTCGCCATCTGAATTATTTCTCCAAAAAAGGTTGCGCGGGCGCTGCGCCTCATGCATTGTTCCCTTCCTCAAAAACGCGGGGTGGAGCAGCCTGGTAGCTCGTCAGGCTCATAACCTGAAGGTCGCGGGTTCAAATCCCGCCCCCGCAACTAACCTAATTCGCTCGGATTAAGGCACTTACCCTAGAGAAGCAGCAAAACTAGGAGCTTGACCTCGTGCAGCAAAATGCAGCTAAAGTGACCCGAAATGCAGCTTTTTTGACCCGAGTAATGACCCGTGGAGCATCGTCCGCCAATGTCTACTGATTTTGGTCCGGCAATGATTAAAGAAATGGTTGCAGGGCGACTGGGCACTATGTTTCGGCTACCTGTTCCGCCGGTCACCGTTGTGAACGTTCCATCGGAGCTTATTTCGGACAGCAGCTTTCCAGAAATTGCTGATCTGGGGAGTGGGCCAGCATTTGCATCGCAGTATGTTGAGTACGCTCAGGAGTTTTCGAGCATCAATTCTCCAAGAGTTTCCCAAGCGCTTCGAATGAGGACATTTTTGTTCGATTTGTGGATTCAGAACGAAGACCGAATACTGGTGAATGGTGCCGGGAATCCGAATCTCTTGTGGAAGGCTCAGGATGAGGCAATGCACGTCATTGACCATACCTCAGCCTTTGATTTGCATTTCGACAAGCGCCGTTTTGTCACTAGCCATGTGTTCAGAGAGGACCACGTTCTGCTTCTGGGTCAGAACGTTCGGTCGGAAATGACTCAGGCAATGCAGGAGTTCATGCAAAACCTTACCCAGATTTGGGATAGTCTTCCTGAAGAGTGGACCGATCCGGACATTCCCTTAGACCCCGAATTTGTGCTTGACGAAACAACTGTCCGAAACATCCTCCTGAGATTCGAAACCGACGATTTTTGGGACTTCTCACAATGAGCCTGCCTTGTGACTACGCAATCCTGCGGTTCCTTCCGTATCCCGAAACGGAAGAGTTTGTGAATGTCGGCATTGTCCTTATTCAGGCCAAGGCGGGCTTCTTCGACTTTGCTATCGCTAAACACTGGAAAAGAGTCACCGGATTCTTTCCTGAGTTGGACGCGGATATTTATCGCGCGGGCCTCCGGTTCGTTCGACTCGAACTAGAACAGTTCAAAAGCTACTTTGGCGATGGGGCAAACGTACCACGTTTGGCATTAGAATGTAGCGGGATGGGAGCAGCATTCGCAAACCTCGTCCGTCCGAGAGAATCCATCTTCCGGTATAGCGGGATACGGACAGTAATGGCGAATGATCCAGCGGTAACTCTTCAAGCTCTTTTTGGTCGTCACGTGACTCGTCAATTTGCCGTTACAAAAGAGTATCAAGAAACCGTTATGACGAATCGCCTCCGCGCGATTTTCATACAGACCAAGCTTAATCTGTTCTATCGCGAATCGGGTACCTTGGGACGTGATGACTACAAGGTTACCGTTCCCTTCGTGTATGAAAAAGAGCAGAAGGTAATTCGAGCAATCAAACCTTTGAACTTAGACCAGGAAAGCACGACCAAGGTGGCCGACCACGGGGACTTGTGGGTTAGCAGGATGCGTCGGCTCGAGGCATTAGGGGCTTGCCAGAACGGATAATTTTCCCTGTAAAGAAGCCAGGTGAGGGCACGAGACGAAAAGAAGCTGCACGCGGAATAGTGAAGGATTTAGAAAGCTATGGCGCTGTTGTCGTCCCTTTTGAGTCCACTGAAGAAGTGATCGCACTAGCCCGCCCGGCCTAGTTAGGCGAAAGCATTATTCATGGGCAGCCTTACGGTCACCGGGATAGTTGCCCCTCGGATGAGTGGTCACTTCAAACCCCTAATGGAACGTTTTTCTGAAGTGTTCGCAGAGGCGACCGGAGAAAGGTTAATTCCGGGCACTTTGAATGTTAGGGTGGAGACGCCCATAACAATCAAAGAGGATTTTAGAATTCTGGCTTCTAAGCTAGACGGTGGAGAACAAGATCTGCTATTTGAAAGGTGCCGGATTGATGGTATCCCGGCTTATAGACTCCGGCGCTTTAATCCTTCCACCGGCGAAGGAAACCATGGAGATCACATCCTTGAGATTTCCTCTTCAACGTGGATTCCAAATAGCAGTCCCGAAAGTAGGGTAACGATCGAGTTTTTCAGATAGAATTTCATTCGCTGACCAATCTTGAGCGAATGTTCAGTTTCTCCCATTCCACGCCCTCAACGCCTCATCGTGGCTTTCTCGCCACGGGCCGGTCGCTCCACAATTCGGGCAAATCCCTTGAAACCCGCCTCTGGCTTTCCGGATCTCGCCTGCCGCTTGTTTGCAGAACGGGCACCCCCGCGGCCGCGGCTTAGGGGCTCCCGCGCCAGTTCTTGTATTCGCGGCGCTCGTACCCGCTCGGAGCGACCAGACGTTAATCCGAGTCGGTGCGTGCAAGCTCCTCCGCAGCGCGCTGAGCATCCGTCAGAAGCTGGATGGCCTTTTCGAGTTTCTCAGCTGTCTCCAGCTCCCCGGCGGATTCGAAATACCGCTTGAGGGTGCTTATGCGGTCTTGTAGTCCGGAGAGATCTACAGTCACTCGATTCCAGAGCAGTTCTGACGGCATAGCGGCTATTTGTTAAATCCTGATCTTAATGGTGCCGGCGCTGCTTTGCTAGAAATTCAAACTCCTCCCGTTCCAGGCCTTGGCGCCACTCTCTCGCTTCGACGCCCTCGTTCCGCAATTCGGCCATCCCTTGTTCGAGACTTCCCGCATCATTTTGATCGGCGCTTGCCGTTATAAATCTCTGTTTGGCTGAGGAAACGGTTCAGCTCGGCAGCACTAACCATCATTCTCCCAAACCCCTTCAAAACCTTAATCTTTCCCTGGCATGCCGCTCGCCAAATCGCCGAGTATGAAACACCGCATTTTCCAGCAATCCCACCCAAGCTGAATGCTCGTCGATCCTTCTGGGGTTCTGGAATCGGTGCCGGATGGGCCGCGCGGGTTCCAGCGATTCGTAAAACCATCAACTTTTTGCCGCAGTCTGGGCATTCAATTTCAAGCCGTTCTTCATAACTCATTCAGTCACCGTACGGATAAACTCAGCCATCGCAGCTCGGCAAACGAGGCGAACTCAACAAAGCGTATTGTAAACGCTCAGGTTGCTTTCATAGATGAGTACTGAATGCTGGCCGACATCCGGGTATCGTTCGGAACGCAGAGCGTCCCGTCATCTGACGGATGGCGTGGTACTTGCATACACATGAATGAACCCCAACAATTCCGAGATCGCCGAGATGCTCGAGAAAACTTGTGGTCGCCTGCCTGGCTGGGCTTGAGGCAGGCCGCGCCACGAGCAACCGGATGGTATCGCCGCATCTAACTTCGCGCCCCATATGCTTCCTGACTGTGTGAAAGCACGGATTAGGCTCGCCGCGAATTTGCCGCTGCGCTAGAAAAGCGGAATGAGAAGACCTAGGCCAATCTGGGCAAAGCTATTTGCTCCGGCGCCGTCGCTTGTGCTGGGAGTGCTCTGTTTAGTCTTGTCTGTTGCGGTTCACGCCGAGACCCTCATCGTGGCACTAGGGGCCAGCAACGTCGCTGGAAAAGGTGTATCGAGCGCTCAGGCTTGGCCGGCACAGCTCGAAGGCATGTTGAGAGCGAAGGGAAATGACGCCTGCATAAAGAATGCCGGCAAGTCGGGTGACACCACCGCGGGGATGTTGCATCGACTGACCTTCGCGGTTCCGTGAGCACGAAGATAGTAATTTTAGACATGGGAGGGGGCTATTATAATAATCGCAAGCTCACCGCTGCCAGCCAACCCAGGGGACACGCTGACATGGAAGAGATCCAAGCTAACCTAAAGTCGCGGGGGCCCAAGACCTACTGGTAAGAATATGATACCAAAGGCCATGAGCCTTGCTAGGGCGTAGCCGGCGCCAGCAATCGATTTTAAGGAAAGCGATCCGCCAGGAGGCCGCCCGAGGTAGGAAAATCTTGCATAGAAAACATTGTGTAGAACGTAGGGGCTACCGCGGCGGTTGCCGCTCCTGACACGCCCAGACTTGGTGTTGGTCGTTGCGTGGCTAAAAGGATCAAGAGCGTGTGGGCGAACGCACCCGCGCCGAAAATGCCAACGGCCAACAGCAGGCGTCGGTGGGCTGACGGCAACAGTCCTAGTCGTTCGCTAAAAAATGCGTGCGATACCGGTGATCGGGCCCTCTCCTGCACGACTATCGCGATTAACGCAGCTGCCACCAGTCCCGGTAGAATCGCTATCGCAAACGCAGTGCGATAGTTTCCCGGTGACGCCGCCAACAGTCCAGAGAGTAACAGGAACCCAAAACCCTGTAACAACCCAGCTGGCAATTTGGCCGAAGGTGGGGCCAAACCGGCCGTCCACAAATATCTCTGCGATGTAACGAAGTATGTATTCGCACACCAAGGATGAGTTGACGCATTGAAGTCGCCGTTGGTCGATCTGGAGCCCAGACTAGGCATGCATTCCCAAGCCCAGCGCTCGAGAGAACGACCGTGATAGGGATTGCGAGGTTGGCGCCCCGGAATAATATTGTTTTAAATCAACCTGGTTGCTTCTGGCGTATGGCCCAACCGGACCGAAATCCCCAGATTGCGAACCGCGTTTGAGGAATCAAACTCGCTAGTCGTATGGATAGCTCTGAGAGCGGTAAGCGGCAGTTATCAGGGCGTCTTGTTATTTCCAGGCAACAGCTTAGCGAGTCTTTCAAGGATTTCCGACACGCGTTCACATTTGATCGCTACAGACGTTCCTTACGGAAGTCGATAGGCGAAAACATATATGCATGGATGGGGTCCGCTGCAATCCTCGGATGGGTACTTTCAAGAATTCCGGCGAAAAAGGAGAAGGTCTATCTACACCCGCACGAAAAGAGCCATCATCTTCGGGAGCAAAGAATCAGGAAGTGGAATCAGAGACCTACGTCCAAAATTCTGTCTTCAGCAGTAGAACTTGTTTTAGCGATAAGCCTGAAACTACTGCGGCAGCACTTGAAATCATGGACCCGTGCTTTCACGGAAACGAATCCGGCGACCAGAGAAGCTGTCGCATCCAGACCTTCAAGTAAAACCGAGCGGGAAACGCTTACCAACCCGTTTGACAGGCCCCGAGAGGCGAGCGCTGACACCCATCGGGCAAGTAAGTCTGAACCCGCTGGGATGGTAAGTCTTTTCAGAAAGACCGCTGAGGAATGGATAGAAGATAAATGTCCGCAGTTGGGCGCTGCCTTAGCCTACTATACTATTTTTTCGTTAGCTCCAATGGTGTTGGTGCTTTTGGCCGTTTTTGGACTAATCTACGGAGGGAGTGAGCAGGCTCGAGAAAGGGTTACCGATCAATTGCGCTACTTCCTCGATCCGAGCGGAGTAAAGGTCTTCCAAGACATCGCGGCTAATGCGTCGGAGCCAAAGGGGGGCATTCTAGCAGCCGCATTCGGAATCATTATTGCTCTATTCGGCGCGAGCGGCGTTTTCGGTCAACTTCAGGACGCCTTGAATACGATTTGGGGAGTTAAGACCAAACCAGGCGGAGGGATTTGGGGCTTCTTGCGGGCCCGATTCCTATCATTTGCGATGGTAGGCGGCGTTTGTTTCCTAATGCTGGTGTCTTTGACAGTGGAAAGCGTATTAAGAGGCCTAAACACTTTCCTCGAAAGCATGTTTCCCGGAGGTCATTTGTTAACATTGGCGATCTTTTTCGTCTTCGACCTTACCGTCATTATACTACTATTAGCCATGATTTTCCGCTATCTGCCGGATGTGAAGATCGGCTGGCGAGATGTTTGGCTTGGTGCGGCCTTGACGGCGGTCCTGTTTGCCATTGGTAAATTCATTCTGGGACTATACTTGGGGAGCGGCGCAGCCGGCTCGGCATACGGCGCAGCTAGTTCGCTGATTACCTTGCTACTCTGGATCTTTTATTCTGCCCAGATCCTCCTCTTCGGCGCAGAGTTTACCCAGGTCTACGCCAACGCCTACGGCTCACAGGTGAAGCCGCAAGAGCACGCAGTCATGGTGGAAAGAAGAGAAATCGAGGTGCCGGCGAGTGATAAGGGTGATGAATCAATCTGAGATCACGGGTCGATAAAGCAGACTTATTGCCAGCTGATTTTGCGCGCTCAGTGGCTTAAAATGGCTTAAAAAAGACACCATCCCCTCGATCTGCAGCGCGTTGCAAGCCTTCTGGATCGGCGTCACAGAGACCGAAGCACGCTAGTATGCCGTGACACCTCGATTGATTTCTTCGGTGATAACGCTAAAGCTCTCGAGCAGATGGTCACCGAATGCCATGGTGATCGGGACATCGCTCGCGTCGCGCCCGCGTCCGATAAGGATCCGGCCAATGCGGCGGCGATTATGCCGCGCGTCGAAGGTGTGCCAATGTCCTCCTAGATAGGCTTCGAACCAGGCGCTAAAATCCATCGGATCGGGTACCGGAGGGACACCAATGTCGCCGAGATAGCCGGTGGCGTATCGCGCTGGAATATTCAGGCAGCGGCACAAGGTAATCGCGAGATGAGTAAAATCGCGGCAAACACCAACGCGCTCGCGAAAAGCATCAAGAGCGGTGCGATTAGCTCTCGCCTGCATGTAGTCGAAACGGATATGACCGTGGACGAAGTCGCAAATGGCCTGCACGCGTGGCCATCCAGTTGGGGTCTGGCCGAACGTTCGCCAGGCGAAATTAAGCAGCTTGCTATCGACTTCGCAGTAGCGGCTCGGCAAGACAAACGACAGCGTTTCCACTGGCGTCTGGCGAAGGTCGAGTTGCGGCGCCTCGGGTGCGTAGGCGTCTAGTTCGCCAGGATCGCGAATGACTGCGTCATTGAGAAAACGGATGACGCCTGCAGGGGCATTGACGCGGCCGCAATGGGGTTCCCCTTTGCTGAGGAGGTCCTCATTGAGGGCATCCAGCATCTCAAGGAATGACATGTCCGGTGTTACCTCCTTTACCTGATAGGTGACAAACTTCCCCGGGCGGTCGCGTTTTGCTGGCGCCAAATTCTAAGTGAGAAATTCATGGTTATTTGTAGCTCCTCTGTGAAAGCGGAACGTACTCGAAGGTGAGTGGTTCCTTGTGAAGTGCAGGCGTTTTGCCTAGACCTTTCCACTCCCAGGCCGCAGTGTAACTGAAGTTTGCGTCATCTCGTTTGGCCTCGCCCTCTCCCGTTTGGCTCTCGATGCGGAAGTGCCCACCGCACGATTCCGTGCGATCTAGGGCATCGATACACATGAGCTCGGCGAGTTCGAAAAAATCGGATACGTTTGCCTTCTCGAGAGCCTGATTCACCTCGTCCTCCCCGCCAATGATGCGGAGGTTATCCCAGAACTCCTCTCGTAATTCTGGGATGCGAGCGAGTGCTTTTCGTAACCCCGCCTATGAGCGGGCCATGCCGCAGTTATCCCACATAATCCTGCCGAGCTCGCGGTGGAACGAATCGGGGCTACCTCCCTAAACTCTTTAAGATATTCCGGCGAGCTGCTGGGATCATTTTTTGCGTTCTCGATTCTTTTTTCCAATGCGGATGCGCCGTACTTGGCCAGAAAGCCCCCGTACTAGCTTATACAACGCAACAAAAAGCAATCCAGTCCCTGCCGCGACTACCACGGGCACAACGCTTAAGGGAAAGGACACAAAAAAAAAAGCGATCCATAGAAGCAAGAAGTTTCGAGGTATCCAACGAATTGTCGGGTGACGGTCAAATTCCTTATGCCAAAGGATGTAGGCGCCTAGGAAGAGCCCAGAAAATACGATAACGGCTAGGAAGACCAGGTATCCCCATGAAGGTGCAGCTGCATCTGCCAAACAGGTTGCCGGGGTAGCTGCGAACTCAAAATCAGACCAGATGAGTAGCGGTCTGTAATCCATGCGAAAATGATTTTACGACAAGGTTCGTCGGCCTGTGCTACGTAGAGGGGTGTGCCAACGCATAGCTTAGTATTTGTGGTCCCCACGTTCGTCACGAAAAGTCGACTGTTCAGACTAGCATTTTTGGAATATTATCAATCAGTTCCAGAAAGTGGGGTGTTTGTTTGCACGGGTCTTAACATCCAGCAAAATCTTATATTTGTTCCTGCTGTGACTAATAAAATCTAGGGTCGCCTCCCGTGGATCACCCCCATTAGTATCGTCGACCAGAATCACGCTGTTATTCGCGAAGAACGGTTCAGCCAACTTCAATCCCATCATTTGGTTTTCATAACCGTGATGTCCGTAGTAAATGTAGTGACCAATTTCGCCCGCATGGATTTTCACGAAGTACTCCCGATAGTCCATTTCGTAAAACCGATGGTTGTCGCTCTTCATTTCATTGAAGCGTCGGATAAACTCCTCTTTTGGGTCACCGAACTCTGAAAAATTATCTACACCAATACACTGCTTGTCTGGGTTCCCGGCCATACCACAAAGCAGAGTAAATCCGTTCCACACTCCTATATTTACGAAGCACGTGTCAGGAGCCATGTCGGTGACCGTGCGGTTGATGATCGCACCGACGGCAAACGTAGACATTCGCGGAATGCGGCACAGCGCGTTCAACCTTTGCTTCATGTCATGGCTACCTACGGGCAACCGGGTGTTCACTATCTCAAACAGAACGTTAAATTTCGCCGCCAAATCGGATAATCTGCGAAATCCTTTCAGGCGGGAAAGCGGACCATAAAAATAGAACCCGACCTTTCGGACATACTCAGAGTAGTCCATCGGTCTCTCTTGTTGGGAAAAGAGCATGTTGTGCCTGCGGGCAGTTGTCTGTACGACAAAATGACTTCATGTCGCAAGAAAGCCGCCAATGATGCAAGCGCCTCCGCTACAATATCGAACGAACTTGCCTTACCGCGAACGAATCAAATTGACAGGAAACCTATCTGTTATGGGTTTTGCGCTAGAGCCTCAGCTTAAGAAGCGATTTCTTGAGATTTAAGCAACTGACTCACAATGTGCTCAAACCAGTCCCTCTCGGTTCGAAGTAATACCCCCCGCAGCGTTAAGGCCTAGCTTTAGCGAGGGTACATGCACCCCGGCAAGGGAGTCTTCTGGTACATATCATCGCACGGTCGCGTCGCCGACTACGAGTTTTACGAGCGAGTTATTACATTTTGACGCTGGTACACTGCAACATATGCCGAGCATGTTATTAAGCAAATACGACTGTCCCCAGGGGGGGCAGCGGTCCCCTTTTCTATCCACCATATGGTGGTGTAATAACCCGACGCATTGTCTTTGCTTTATAACGCGCGAATTTCCTCGAGTTGTGAGGCTTGTAGGTGTTGGGTTTCTCCAAGAGAAGAAGCTTGCACTTTTGGCGCCTTACCGATGAGGCAGACCAGTTGATGTGCTTTGACTACTACATGTAGGTTAGCTAGCTGAACTTAGCTAAGTACGCACGTTTCCGCGTCCGTCTTGCCAACTATACAGTTGACAACGCTTATGATTCTCCTCAGAACGTGTTGCACGAATGGTACATGCGCGACTATCTCAAGCGAGGAGGATACCACAAAGTTTCTTTCACTCTGCAAATCCGCAATCCTTCGAAGCCTTGGGACATTACCGTCGCGCTAATTCGACAAGATCCAACGAATAAAACTGAGGAGCTTTTGAAATCCATCCAACTTAATCCGGATTTTGGCATCCGGCAGCAACGGCTCTTTTGAGCGAATAACAGGGGACATCAATAGACTGGCCTGTGAGCAAATTATGGGGCCCCCCCGGAGGGGTAGATAGTGTGGTCCCAATTTTCTAAAGCTTCGTAGAGTCGCACGGTACAATCCGAACCGCCGACTGCCGCCTCGACAAATTCAAAACGACCTTCTAACCCGTTAAGTAACGCATTAGTGCGGCACAAGCGCATTGAGTCTCGATCGGGCTCAAAGGCTACTACCCGACATCCTCGAGTATGATGCCAAGATTCCAAACGACCCAATATGAGCACCCAAATCCAGAACAACGTCGCGCGACCCTGTAGCGCTTTCTTCAAACAGTTTCCAGAATAACGACTCACCCATCCAGCAGACGTTTTCACGATCAACCGTCTCACTCCTTATTATGAGCTCAACACCCTTCCATTGCATAACTGCATGATTCACAGGGATACGCCGGCGGACGTTGAAAGCAGATCTTACTCTGGCGGGAGCGGAGTCAGGGGATTCTATCACCGCCGCAGGAAGGGAATCAGGCGCCGTCACAAGGTCGTGCAGGCGAGTAGCCAAGCCGGAGAATGGCTGCAATACGTTGCGGCCGAACGCCTTCAGAAATGGTTGCTTCATAGGACAATGGAGCAATTTGCTCGCCAGCCTTTTGATGAGCTGCGCAAGCCCACCTCCGCTCAACCGGTTGGTTCGAAGAGCATCAGCCATCCGCTTTGCACCGCGTTACGGCTCCACTGCCATTTACAAGGTTGCGTGAGTTCTTCTCAACAGCCCGCAGACGCATAACGTCTGCTTGCAAAGTAGCCACTTGTTTAAGCACACTATCCATCCGAAGATTTACATCCTGAAGGTATTTAGGGTGCACAATAGGTAACGGGGTTTTCACAACTGCGGCAAAATGATACAGCCGGGAGTAGGTCTTCGATTCAGAACGTGCAAAAATCAAAACACTTTTGTGCATACCGCCAGTCCACGTCCGGATTCATCCATACGCGAGCGCAATAGGTCGAAACAGAAGAACTTGTGCTCCGCGAATAGGTCCGCCCACTGAGCGGGCCATGCTTCGTTAATATGATTGCACCCTCCCTGCCCGGGAATTGCAAGCAGAAAAAAGGATCACATCCCCGAGTTCGCACAGTAAAGAAATAAACTGGCTAGCCTTGTCAGCGTTACAGTCGATGAAGCATCGGCGAAGAAGGCTCATGACGCTACTTGGCAGGCGATCAGATAGGACACCTCAAAATGATCCAAAAATTGTCAGGGCCGGGCGGTCACTCTTTATAACCGATTTGGTAAGCTTTTAGCGCAATGCGGCTTTAGGCCGAATGTGCCCCATGATATCATCGTCGGGCACGGCCGAGACGGCCGCCGGCGCCGTTACGACTTGTCCTTTCATTCTCTAAGGCACACCGCCGTGACTGAAGCCGGAACACCTCAGGCGGTTGCCATGGAGTTCATTGGCCACGACAGCCCGGCAATCTCTATGAGCTATACCCATGTTGGGGCCGAGGCGCTAAAGAAGGCGGCTGCGGCGTTGCCGGAGGTTTAGTCCCAAAGCACTAATCGGCTAGCGCCTAGGTGCAATTGCACGCTCTAGTGAACGTTATAACTTCCCGCCGGGAAAGAGAATAGCTGAGTAGCATACTTAACAGCCAGCGGATAAGTGCGAGGGCTTATCCGCACTGATTGCGAATGAAACGGGTTCGGTTGTTCGCAAACTTCCGGACAAAGACGATAAAGACCGCAATTGAACCTTAGGCTGTGATAACTGGAAGCGGGCCGGATCCATCGCAGGAGGAATCACGGATGGACCGGCCAAGCCCTATTTTCCTTAACACTCAACTTAGGATCGGGCAGCACAGTGACAGCGCGGTCCTACTACTTATAAGAGATGATCATCTGCTGAAAGTTATTCACCAGGGGGCGAAGCTCGCAACGCACGAATCCTGCGTTGCTGAGCATTCGCTTGAATTCATCATAGGTATATGCGTCGCCGTTCGGCGTGGTACCGAGCATCGTCATACAGAAAGCCGCTGGTCCGGGAGGGGAAACGTGGCCCGCATCGGGCACGAAGTCAAGCGTGACCGCTCTACCGCGCGGGGCAAGAGCCGCATGGACTTTTTCGAGCAGCCTTTCGCAAGTAGTCATATCAAAGTGATGAAGGAAGTTTGTGAGAAGTATCAAGTCGTAACCCCAGCCGTAATCGACCTCGAAGGCGCTGCCAGGGATTGTGCTATAGCGATTATCTATTCCCGCTTTCAGAGCATTTTCCTTTGCTACGGCGAGAACGCACTCCCAATCAATTGCAACCACTTCAGCTCGTTTGTTGCGTCGAGCAATCTCAATCCCATACATTCCATGACTGGCAGCAACATCCAACACCTTCAGCTTCTGTTGCGGCCTCTTATCGACAAGTCTGGCCATCTTTTTCGCCGGGACTGCGGTCATCGGAGCCATTGCCCGGGCAAATTTGACCCACACACGATGGTCAGGCATGGTTGTTCCAGCTTCTGGAAGCAAAGTCCCACCCTTGCGAACGACGGCCGTGACGTCTCTAAATCCGTCGGTCACCATCGGCGAGAGGAAGAACTCCATTGCATCCGCCAGATACGCGGGAGAGCGACGATCCAGCAGCATTGCGGAATCAATGGTTAGACCGTATCTACCCCTTTTCTTCCTCAAAAATCCCATGACCACTAAATAATCGGAAAGGATACGCATGCCGCGTTCGGAGGCGCCGCAACTCAGAGCAAGCTCCTGAGATGTTTCGTGCCCTTGCCCGATGGCTGTGAAGAGATCGAGTTCGATAGCAGCTTTGATTGCCGCAGTGCGCTGATACGAGTTGACCGCATCAAGGAACAGGCCAGGCGAGAGCCGGTTCATCATTAGCGATTGAATACTCGAGCGTTGACCAACGCGGCTGGAGGCTAGCTTCAGAAGGCATCTGAGAAAATGTTTTCTCATACAAGGGTCTAAGCCTCTTTAAATTGAGTTTGAAAGGTGATCCTCGGATCGGGCCGACGCCTTCGTTTAAATTCGGCCACCCACCCGGAGACGCTACAGATCAAGTCGGCCATCGCATCCTTCTTTTGCCTCTCTTCTGACACCGCTTTCGACTCAGGGATACTGCCTGCCATTCCTTGCTTGATGATTCTTATTTGTGTCTTTTTATCTGTTCCCATTTTGCCGACCTCGATCGCCTTCTCAGACTACGGAATCTCTCCTTTACTACCGCGTTTTGTATCTAATTATTCCCGAAGTCCATCGGAATTAATGAAGGCAACCAATAGCAGCTTCTCGTTACTTGCGGTCCACATCATTTCAAAAAGGTTCCAAATGCCCTTTCTCAGGGGCTCGACAGG
>Ga0207067_10043_pt1 | contig 38687 bp, 30 predicted proteins | sample Alteio_BWMinCont_25_FD_153484 | JGI IMG/M metagenome (GOLD analysis project Ga0207067, IMG submission 153484) | Enriched cells from forest soil in Barre Woods Harvard Forest LTER site, Petersham, Massachusetts, United States -... | ecosystem: Environmental > Terrestrial > Soil > Temperate forest >...
AAGGGAAGTAAATTTAGTTTTTCTTTGAAGGTCTGAATCGAGAGGCCAAAAATCTGAAATTCCTTATGGTAATGCATTGCCCGTCTGAAGGAAATGCAATCATCCTCTGATGTAAATAATTTTCCATTGGAGGAGATAATTTATTTCGTTAACTTGGCTTTATGGAAACAAACAGAAGAGACTTTATCAAGAAAAGTGCAGCACTCACAGTGGCTGCTATGGCCACTACCGCCCTTGCGAAATCCCTGAATAAGGTAAATGATATTTTAGACAAGGAAGAACTGATACAGGCTGGAACACCTTTTACTTTGCCAGCCTTGCCTTATGGTTATGATGCGCTGGAGCCCCATATTGATAAAATGACGATGGAAATCCATCACGACAAGCATCACAAAGCATACGTGGATAATCTGAATAAGGCATTGCCCGGAGGAGGCAAGGTGGAGGAAATTCTGGCGGAAATATCGAAACAACCTATTGCAGTACGTAATAACGGAGGCGGTCATTACAACCACAGTTTATTCTGGCAGCTTATGAAAAACGGCGGTGGAGGTGCCCCATCCGGCGCGTTGGGGGATGCGATCAAAAAACAATTCGAGTCTTTTGAAAATTTTCAGAAGCTTTTTAGTGATGCGGGTAGCAAACGTTTTGGTTCTGGCTGGGCATGGCTGGTTGTTGAATCCGGCTCAGGGGCTGATAAGATTCTGAAAATTGGCTCTACTCCCAATCAGGATAATCCGTTAATGGACATCTCAGATTTTAAAGGCAAGCCCATCCTGGCACTCGATGTATGGGAGCATGCTTATTATCTCAAATACCAGAACAAGCGGGCCGACTATATGACTAGCTGGTGGAATGTGGTGAATTGGGATAGAGCGAATGAGTTGTTTGTTGCCGCTTAATAATTAATAGTATTCTGTTCCTGTAGAATTCCTACCTCTGTTCTTACCGACATTTACCTGATTCTTACCGACTTTTTGTTTCCGCCAGCCTATTTGCCCTTTCCTGGGCAAAGCATGCCTCATACATTTGTTTCATAAATTTTAAAGAAATTGAATTATGGAAACAGGAACAATAATTAACAGAAGAGGTCGCCGAAAAGTTTTGGCTGGCCTGATAGTAGTGGCCGTTGGTACGGTTTTATTACTCAAAGAATTCGGAACAATTTTCCCGGCCTGGCTCTTTACCTGGAAAGCATTATTGATTGTCATCGGGTTGTATCTTGGTGCGAAACGTGGATTCCGTGGAGGAGGATGGATGATTGTCACGCTGGTTGGTGCTGTTTTTCTTGCAGAGGATTTTATTCCAGGTCTGAATATCTCGAATATCTTCTGGCCGACACTTTTAATACTTTTTGGATTGATAATGATCTTCAGGCCTTCGCGTCACAGGGGATGGTGCGGGCGCCACCATGGCTGGAACAGACATAGGCTTCACAGGGGCTGGAACAGTGAAAAATGGGGAAGTAAATGGGAAGAAAAGGGAGTTGGTGATCAAGCCGGAGAGAACCCGTCTTTTAATAAAGAAGACTGCATCGATTCCACTAACCTGTTCGGAGGAGTCCGTAAGGTGATTTTATCCAAGGACTTCAAAGGTGGCAGGATTACCAATACTTTTGGCGGAGTGGAGATTAATCTGAGTCAGGCGGATATTAGTGGAAAGGTCATCCTGGATATTGAACAAGTATTCGGCGGACTGAAGCTCGTTATTCCTCCACACTGGAATGTGCAGTCGGAGATAAAAGCGGTTTTTGCCGGAACAGAAGATAAAAGACCTGCAGCCAGCAGTCCGGTAAATCCTGATAAAATATTAGTTTTACAAGGATCATCTCTTTTCTCCGGGATTGAGATCGTGAGTTACTAATGAGATACATTTTCAATTTTTGATGAAAGGTTTGCCATTTAGTCTGGGGTATGGCATTTGCTGGTTGGTTTGGATTGTTTTGCATGCATTAATCCTGAGCCGTCTGGGGTACACATGGAAGGTAGCGGCGATGGACAGTACAGTGAATAATGTTCTGTTGGCGCTGAGCGGATTTATTCTGAGTACTAATCTGCGTTATTACCGTCCGGACAAAAGTGTTTCGGTGTATGTTATTGCAATTGGACTGGGGTTTGTAAGTGTTCTTGTAGCAAAATGGGTATTGACGCAGCTTATCGTAAATGATCCTGCCTATCTGTTATTCCTGAATCAATCATTGCCGGTGCGTTTTTGTATAGCTTTTTTACTGACGGGTTGTGTTACTATGCTGAGCTGGATCTGGTATACATTGGAAGAACAAAAAGAAAATGAGAAAAGAAGAACATTAACCGAACAACTTTCCAGGGAAGCGGAATTGTATAACCTGAGGCAACAGATCAAGCCCCATTTTTTATTTAACAGCTTGAATTCAATAAGCGCGCTTGCCGGCTCCAATCCGGAAGAAGCAAGAAAAATGATACAAACCCTGTCAGATTTTCTGAGGGGAACTTTAAACAAGGAGGAGCAAAATCAGCTGAGTTTAAAGGAAGAAGCTCAGCACCTGCAATTATACCTGGACATAGAAAAAGTAAGATTCGGACATCGCTTAAAAACCGAAATTAAGTGTGATGAATCCTGCCTGGAAATGAAACTCCCTCAGTTAATACTGCAGCCCATTGTGGAGAATGCGATTAAATTTGGATTATATGATACAACAGACGTGGTACGCATAACTATTCGTGCAGAAAGCCTGGATGGACAACTGCAAATAACCGTGCAAAACCCTTTTGATCCCTCCACATCAAAATCCGGAAACGGGACAGGATTCGGCTTGCGTTCGATACAGCGCAGATTGTATTTGCTTTTTGCCCGTAACGATTTATTGGAAACAAAGGAAGATGGTTCGGTTTTTACAACAATTGTTAAAATTCCTCAGCAACATGGATAAAACACCCGCGTAAATATGATAAAAGCTGTACTTATAGATGATGAGCCACTGGCAAGGTCTATCGTGAAGGAATACCTGTTGGATTATCCGGAGGTTGTTATTTCACAGGAATGCGGAGATGGATTCGAAGGCGTAAAAGCAATTGCAGAGCATAGGCCGGATTTAATTTTTCTTGATATTCAGATGCCTAAAATTAACGGATTTGAGATGTTGGAATTAATTGAACAGGAGCCTGCTGTGATCTTCACTACTGCTTTTGATGAATATGCGATAAAGGCTTTTGATGCGCACGCTATTGATTACCTCCTGAAACCTTTCAGCAAGGACCGTTTTGGCAAGGCTATGGAAAAGCTGATCAATCAGCATAAAGCCCATGTCGGTGGAACAAGCGAAATGCAAGGATTGCTGGAGGAGGCTGCACAACAAAAAGTGCAGCAGGAGCGGGTGGTTGTTAAAACAGGGGCGAAGATTAAAATTATTCCGGTACAGGATATACATTACTTTGAGGCGGATGACGATTATGTGAAAATCTATACGCTTGAAGGGAGATTTTTGAAGAAAAAAACGATGAGTTATTTTGAAGCTTCATTGCCTCCTCCTCAATTTGTCAGAACCCATCGTTCATATATAGTGCAGGTACAGCAAATTACACGGATAGAGCCTTATGAAAAGGAAAGTCATATTGCTATTCTGAAGTCCGGGGCACGAACACCGATTAGTGCTGCCGGGTATGCTAAGCTGAAGGTTGTATTGGGGTTGTAGAAGATGCCAATATAATGGATCAACTGTGATCCTTGCCGCTTGCCGTTTGGTTTCAACTAAAACATTTTATCTTTGGTAGAAATAATCCTCTTGTTATAAATGGAAAGGACGTCTTTTTTTGAACGATTAAATAATTGGGCCAGGCGATCGGTTACATTGAAGCTTGTTTCCGTAGGAATTTTGATTTTGATTCTTTTGATCCCGACTTCCATGCTTACTTCCCTGATTTATGAACGCCAGGGATTAAGGGACAATGCAATTGAGGAAGTCAGTTCGAAATGGGGAGCACCGCAGACAATTGGAGGTCCGGTACTTTCGATTCCCTACCGTACTATTATTAAAGATGATAAGGGCCAATCGGAAACCGTCCTGCGTTATGCGCATTTTCTTCCGGATGAACTGGAGATAACAGGCATAGTGACACCTGAAAAGCGTTACCGGGGAATTTATGTAGTGGTTTTATACACCAGCAAACTGCATATCAGCGGGAAATTCAGCTATCCCAATAAGAAAGCACTCAGCCTGTCCGAAAGTTCCTGTGAATTGGGTGCCGCTTCGGTATCAATCGGGATTCCGGACATGAAAGGTATTCATGAAGCCATCAATTTCAAAATGAATGACACGGTTTATTCTTTTAACCCCGGTTTGCCTTCCTATGATATTTTTGCATCTGGGGCAAGTTTTGAATTCAATCTGCTGAAAAAAGGCGAATACAAATTTGAATTTGATCTTTTGCTAAATGGTAGTTCTTCTCTTGATTTTCTTCCGTTTGGTAAAGAGACAAAAGTTTCTTTGCAATCGGGATGGGATAGTCCGAGCTTTGATGGAGCATTTCTGCCGGAAAAGCGCGAAGTGAATGCTCAGGGTTTTAGTTGCGACTGGAAAGTTCTGCAACTCAACCGGAATTATCCACAGCAGGGACTGGGGAATTACATTGCCAATAAAGATGCATCTTTTGGTGTGAAACTGATGCTCCCTATTGACGAATACCAGAAGACTACCCGTTCAGTCAAATATTGCGTTATGTTTATCATCCTCACTTTCCTGACTTTCTTTTTTGTAGAGGTCTTAAATAAGACAAGGATACATCCGATACAATACCTGTTGGTTGGGTTTGCCATCTGCCTGTTTTATGTGATCCTGCTTTCTGTTTCCGAACACCTGAAGTTTGACGCGGCTTACCTTACAGGTACCGTGAGCATTCTTGCCTTGATTACATTTTATGCGAAAACCATTTTTAAGAATGGGAAAATGACTGCTGTTTTCTCTGGCCTGCTGGCTTTGCTGTATGGGTTTTTCTACTCCCTGATGCAATTGGAAAATTATTCCTTGCTTATGGGAAGTATTGGCTTGTTTATCATCCTTGCTACTATTATGTACCTGACCAGGAAGGTCGATTGGTATGGAATCAGTTCGGGGGAAGGCAAAGAATAAACCTGACGTCAGTCAGTTTCCGCCTGACTCAAAAAATCTTCTTAACTTAGTTCTCCACAAAATCTGAACGAAAATGCCGACACTAACGATGAAATATCCTGACATAAAAAATTATGTTGGTGGAAAATACATTCCTTCGAAATCAACCAAATTTCTAGATGTGATTTCTCCTCTGGACGGAAGCCTTTTATCAAGGGTTCCGGTATCCACCAAAGAGGATCTAAATGATGCGGTGGCGGTAGCTAAAAAGGCTTTTACAACCTGGTCTAAGGTGCCCATCAAGGAACGGGTGCAGGTTTTCTTCCGGTATAAGACTTTGCTTGAAAAGCATATCCTGGAATTGTCCCAACTGGTGCAGGAAGAAAATGGAAAGACGTTGGATGAAGCCCGTGCAGAGGTTGAGAAAAGCATTGAATTAACAGAATTTGCCTGTTCTCTTCCTCAATTAGTTGGGGGAGAAATTCTGGAAGTTAGTAAAGGGGTGGAGTGCCGGACGGACTTCTACCCGGTTGGTGTTGTTGCCTGTATCGTTCCTTTTAATTTTCCAAGCATGGTCCCGAACTGGACCATACCCAATGCTATTGCACTGGGAAATACCATGATTCTGAAACCTTCGGAGGTAGTTCCTTTAAGTTGTATGCGAATTGTGGAATTATTAAAGGAAGCGGGATTGCCGGATGGGGTTTTGAATATTGTGAATGGAGACCGTGAAATCGTGGAAGCGATCTGTGATCATCCCGGTATTGATGCTGTTTCTTTTGTTGGTTCTACCAAGGTGGCCAAATTGGTTTATGCGCGGGCTTCTGCAAGTTTTAAACGTGTATTGACCCTGGGAGGAGCCAAGAATCACCTGTTGGTTTTGCCAGATGCCCATGTTTCCATGACTGCTTCCAATGTGGCTGCTTCCATGTCTGGCTGTGCCGGGCAACGTTGTATGGCCGCTTCTGCTATGGTTGCTGTTGGAGCTGTTGATCCAATCATTGCTCAGATATGTGTTGAAGCCCGAAAAGTAATACCTGGAGTTAATTTAGGTGCTGTTATTTCCGCAGCGGCTAAAGCCCGTATAGAGCGCTATATTACAGAAGCTGAACAACAGGGAGCCAAAATATTGGTGGATGGTAGGAATACTGTAGTGAAGGGAAAAGAAAATGGCTTCTATGTTGGGCCTACGGTGATAGATTATGTGACACCAGATATGAGTGTCGCGCGTGAAGAGATATTCGGACCGGTCATCTCTATCATTCGTGCGAAAGATGTTGATGAGGCTTTGGCGATTGAAAATGCCAATCCGTATGGGAATGCAGCGGCTGTTTTTACACAAAGCGGAGGGGCAGCAAGATATGTGATCGAACGTGCGAGTGCAGGTATGATTGGAGTAAATATAGGTGTTCCTGTTCCTCGTGAACCTTTCTCTTTCGGTGGATGGAATGATTCAAAATTCGGTGTTGGGGATCTGACCGGAAAGAGTTCCATTGGATTCTGGACTAAATTAAAAAAGACGACAACCAAATGGAATGCGGAGAGTAAGACGAACTGGATGTCGTAAATATAGAATGTAAAGCCAGATCTGACAAAGCAAGGGCAATGTGCCTGGGTCTGATGAGCCGGTAAGTGTGAATGGAAATTTTAAAATTCTAAAAATGGATACATTGACAATTTCACCCAAAGAGAAAGAACAAATCTTAAAAAACAACCTGGATTATACGTTGTTTTCATGGAGCAAACAGGCTGGGCTCAATCCGATTATGGTGGAGCGGGCGGAAGGAGTTTATATTTATGACTATGACGGGAAGCGCTACCTTGACTTTTCTTCCCAATTGATGAATGTGAACATCGGGCATGGGGATACCAGGGTGAGGAATGCGGTTGTGAAACAAATGGATGAGGTGAGTTATGTGTATCCAGGAATGATTACTAAAGTAAGGGGTGAACTTGGAAAGAAGTTAGCAGAAATTGCTCCTGGAAACCTGAAGAAAAGTTTTTTCACTTTGGGAGGGGCTGAAGCAATTGAAAATGCGATAAAATTGGCCCGTGTATATACAGGCCGGTATAAAATCATTTCTCAGTACCAGAGTTTTCATGGAGCTTCTTATGCCGCTTTTTCAGCGGGCGGGGATCCCCGTAAGCATGGGGTGGACAGTCAGGCGGCTCCGAATTTTATTCATGTGGAGAATCCTTATTTCTACCGTTGTCCCTGGAACAGTAAGACCTGGGAAGAGTGCGGGGAGAACTGTGCAGCCCATGTGGAACGGATTATTAAATATGAGAATCCTGAGAGTATCGCAGCCATTTTACTGGAAGGGGAATCAGGTTCTTCGGGTTGCATCAAATACCCTCCCGGATACTGGAAAAAGATTAAAGCCCTGTGTGACCGATATGGAATACTGCTGATTGCAGATGAAGTGATGAGTGGATTTGGGCGGACAGGAAAGATGTTTGCAGTTGAACATCATGGAGTGGAGCCGGACCTGATTACAGTTGCCAAGGGACTTACGGCAGGTTATATCGCGATGGGTGCAGTACTCGTTTCCGAAAAGATTGCGAAGTATTTTGATGACAAGGCGCTTCCTCTGGGGTTAACTTATTCTGCGCATCCTGTGGCCTGTGCTGCTGCACTTGCTGTCCTGAAAATTTATGAGGAGGATAATCTGGTGGAGAAGGCTGCTGCAATGGGGAAATACATGGATGCAAAAGTGGAGGAGATGAAGAAGAAACATCCTTCTATCGGTGATTTCAGGAATACCGGTTTGCTGGGATGTATTGAATTGGTTAAGAACAGGACAAGCAAAGAACCTATGGCTCCCTGGAACGCCAAACCCAATGAAATGGAAGTGATGAATAAGGTGGCTGCTAAAATAAGAGAGTTGGGAATGTACACCTTTGTTCGCTGGAACTGGATATTTATCGCTCCTCCTTTGACAATTACCAAAGAACAGGTGAACGAAGGGTTGGATATTATTTCCAAGGCAATTTCCATTGCCGATGAATATTGCAATTGACAGATAAACTTCTCAATTGACAGATAAGCCGCTCATGAGCGCTGCAAGTAAATCCCTTTATAGTGAGGACCTGGCTCCGGTGCCTCTTTCCAAACGTACCTGGAATACATGGAATTATTCGGCGCTTTGGATCAGCATGAGTTTGTGCATTCCTACCTATATGCTGGCCAGTTCACTGATTGACGGTGGAATGAACTGGTGGGAGGCGATACTTACGATTTTTATCGGGAATACGGTTGTGCTTGTTCCAATGATTTTGAACGGACATGCCGGAACCAAATATGGGATTCCATTTCCAGTAATGGCACGGGCCAGTTTTGGAGTACGTGGCGCGAATATTCCTGCTATGCTCCGGGCTATTGTTGCCTGTGGCTGGTTTGGAATACAAACCTGGATCGGAGGATATGCTATTTTCCTGATGCTGAAAATCTGGATGCCTTCTTTGGGAACAATGTCCCAGCTATTCCCGGCATGGGTTGGATTACAGACTGGTCCGGCAATTACATTTATTTTATTCTGGCTGCTGAATATGTTCGTGGTCTACCTCGGAGTGGAAAGCATAAAAAAACTATTGGTGTTTAAAGCGTTTTTTCTTCCTCTTGCAGCATTGTCTCTTTTATTGTGGGCCATTTCAGCCGGACATGGATTGGGGCCGATTCTGGCGCAGCCTTCAAAGTTTACATTGGATTCAGATTTCTGGAATTATTTTTTTCCGGCCTTGACCGGAATGGTTGGATTTTGGGCTACCCTGTCACTCAATATACCAGATTTTACCCGTTATGCTAAATCGCAGCGTGCCCAGATTATGGGGCAAGCCATAGCACTCCCGGCTTCCATGACTTTGTTTTCTTTTATTGGTGTAGTAGTAACCTCGGCTACTTTAATTATATACGGGCAAACTATCTGGGATCCATTGGTATTGGCAGGAAAATTTGAAAGTAAATTAATTGTGAGCATTGCGATGATTGCCGTGGCCATTTCTACCTTAGCGACCAATATAGCCGCCAATATTGTAAGCCCTGCAAACGATTTTGCTAATCTGTCTCCAGCCAAAATTAATTTCAAAACAGGTGGATACATTACCGGTATACTGGGAATATTTATTTTTCCCTGGAAACTGATTGCGGATCCGACCGGGTATATTTTCACCTGGCTGATTGCCTATTCCAGCCTCCTTGGGCCGATTGGAGGCATTATGATAGCAGATTATTATTTTTTGCGGAAGCAGAAACTGGTGGTGGAGGATATGTACGAGGAGCAGGGGCGATATACTTATTCAAAGGGTTTTAATTATCTGGCTATTATTGCCTTACTACTGGGAGTATTGCCGAACGTCCCCGGATTTTTAACGACTATTGGTCTCGTCGGAAAGGATGTCTTCTGGCACTGGATTTCGGGATTATATAATTACGCCTGGTTTGTAGGTTTTTTTGTTTCCGGCTTTACGTATCTTATTTTTATGCAAGGGGAAAAACGCAGTGTTCAACATGGATAAATTTCTGGATGCCGCAATCGCGGAAGCAAAAGCCGGATTAGGTACAAAGGGTATTCCCATTGGCAGTGTGCTTGTGAAGGACGGAAAGATTGTCGGACGCGGGCATAATAAACGAGTGCAGGATAATGATCCTATGACCCATGCAGAGATTGACTGTCTGCGTAATGCCGGGCGTATCGGAAGCTATAAAGGAACGGTGTTGTATTCTACCCTGATGCCCTGTTATTTGTGTGCAGGTGCCGTGGTTCAGTTTGGCATTAAGAAAGTGTATGCAGGGGAGTCTAAAACTTTTCCAGGTGCAAGGGCGTTTATGGAATCGCATGGAGTGGAGGTGATAGATTTAAATAATGCGGAGTGTATTCAGATGATGAATGATTTTATTGCAAAGAATCCTAAGTTGTGGAATGAGGATATTGGGGTTTAATATAGTATCGGACTTCAGGAACGTTTAAGATTATATAATTGTGTGTGGCAAGAGGATAAAGTGGCTGTGGCTTGAGCCTGAAAGCTCTAAAGTAATTCGTATTTATATTTTGAATGAAAAAAATAAAATATCATGTCCATATTAATTAAAAACGGAAGAATTATAACCGCAGCGGACGATTACGTTGCAGACATTTTTATTCAGGAGGAGAAAATAACAACTATTGGCAAAAACCTTGATGTGAAAGCGGATCAGGTGATCGACGCGAAAAACAAACTGGTTTTTCCGGGTGGGATAGACCCACATGTGCATCTGGATATGCCTTTTATGGGAACCTATTCGAGCGATAACTATGAGACTGGGACAAGGGCCGCCCTTTTTGGCGGCACGACTATGGTTATTGATTTTATACTACAGACTCAAGGCAAATCATTGCATGATGCGCTTAAAGAATGGAAAGGGCGTTCGGATGGAAATGCTGTAGGAGATTATTCTTTTCACATGGCGGTGACGGATTTTAATGATACTACAAAGGCTGAAATAAAAGATATGATTGAGAAGGAGGGGATAACCTCTTTTAAGACATTCATGGCTTACAAGGGTGCCCTGATGATTGATGACAGGCAAATGGTTGGCCTGATGAATGAAGTGAAAAAACGGGGAGGGATGGTAACCACGCATGCTACCAATGGAGACATGATTGATTTTCTGGTTGCCAAAAACAAATCCGAAGGAAAGTTCTCCCCCTTGTATCATTATCTTTCTCAACCTGAAATTACTGAATCCGAAGCGTCGGGTCGTTTTGCAGATATGGCTTATCATACAGGAGTACCGGCCTATATTGTGCACATGACCTGCGAGGGTGCTTTGAATCATATAAGGGATGCTGCAAAGAGAAATCAGAAGGTGTTTGTGGAGACCTGTATACAATACCTGGTGCTGGATGCATCACTATATGATAAAGGTTTTGAATCTGCAAAATGGGTGATGAGTCCGCCATTGCGTGAGAAGAAGGATCAGGAAAGTTTATGGGCCGGGATTGACCAGGGCTCGGTACAGGTTGTTGCGACTGATCATTGCCCTTTTATGTGGGAACAAAAGAAGATGGGAGAGAAGGATTTTTCTAAAATACCGAATGGACATCCAGCCATTGAAAACAGAATGGAACTTTTGTTTTCGCATGGAGTAAATAAAGGAAGAATCAGCTTGAATAAATTTGTGGAGCTGACATCAACGAATGCAGCAAAAATATTTGGGATGCACCCCAGAAAAGGGTGCATTGCTGTGGGTACTGATGCTGATCTTGTGATTTTTGATCCCAATGAAAAGCATATGCTTTCAGCTAAGACGCATCACATGAATTGTGATTATTCCGGATACGAAGGATGGGAACTTACCGGAAAATGCAAGACTATACTTCTCAGAGGCAAGGTGGCGGTTGATAATAATCAATTATTGGTTAAAAAGGGGTATGGGCAATTTATCAGGAGAAATAAATTTTCCTAATGAATCATGTAATTGGTTTACAACCCGGATTTTCTAATAAAGCATCAGTTTAATTCCTAAAGAAGGTTACCTTACCAGCGTTACATTGCCAACTTCATTGTGGGCTTTACCGAAAACATCTGTAAAAGAAACTTTCCATTCATACACATCCTGCTGTGCTACATTGCTTCCATGATTGGCTTTTCCATCCCAACCAGCGTTAATGTCCTGTGTGGTATAAACTAAATTACCCCATCTGTCAAAAATCTTCAGGTTGTAATTAATCAAGTTAACACCCTTAGCAAAGAATGTGTCGTTTACCCCATCCCCATTGGGGGTAAATGAATTGGGAATGTAAAAGGTCCAGTCGTAGCCTATGACAACGTTGTGGGAAACAGTGTCTGTACAGCCGTTGGTATTTATTACAAGTAAATGGGCAGTGTATATTTCCGGGTTGGTAATATTGGGATACATGTGAACGGGATTGATCTCATTGGGGTTGATGGAATCACCGTCTCCAAAATACCAAAACCATTTAGTAACATCTGCCGAAGATCCATTCGTGAATTTAACGGTCGGATCTATAATCGTTTCGACACTTTGCCAGGTCGTAAAGGCTGCTTTAGGAGCCGGGAATACAGTTATCATGTTGGGTTTTATCAAGGTGTCTGTACAGCCTTGATCTGAAGTAAGGATAACTGAAACCGTAAACCGACCCGTGTCGGCATAACATCTTGGAGGAGATTGAGCCCCGGAACCCGCTCCCCCGTCTCCAAAATCCCAGTTCCAGCTTGTGATAGTGCCAGTAGCAATGGTGCTGGCATCAGTAAAGTTAAGGCAATAATTCTGGCATCCGGACAATTGACTTCCGCTGAAATTTGCGACAGGGACGGGATTTACTTTGACAGGTTTTGTCAAAGAATCAATGCAACCATTGTTTGTTTCTACATAAAGTTTTACACTATCCTGACCAGGTGTTGTAAAAGTGTGAGTTGGATTTGGAATGGTATCAAATGTGCCGTCACTGTAAAGCCAAATCTGAGCGAAAATCGTTCCGCCAGGTACCGCTGACTGATCGACAAAGTTCTCCGGAATGCCCTGACAAATATTTTTTGGTGTGAAGGCGACTTTAGGTAAGGGGAAAATAGTGTCTTTGAAGGGAATTTTTGCGACACAATTGTTATTAGTTGTTACAGTGAGCGTAACGTTATAGGGCCCGGGAGCAGTATAAATGTGAGAGGCAGAGTCCAGAGCTGAAGTATTGTTGGCGGATGTCGGATCTCCAAAATTCCAGCTGTTAGAGGCGATGGTTCCGGTTGTGACCGTGGATTTACTGACAAATGTTGCCGGAACTCCAAAACAAGCCGTAGTATATTCAACAAAAGGTACTGGCAAAGGGTAAATAGTGTCCCTGACAGTCAGTGTGGAATCACAGCCACCTGTAGAGGTTACGATTAAGGTAACTAAGAAGGTGCCGGTATCAGGATAGGTATGATGCACTGTCGGGGTCCCTGCTGCACTGGTGGCTCCGTCTCCAAAATTCCAACTCCAGCCTGTTATTTTTGAAGGAGCTGTTACTGTGGAGGCATCGTTAAAAGATAATTGGTTGCCAAAACAAGCGTTGGCAACCGTGAATAAAGCAACAGGTTTTGGGTTAACGGTAACCGGAACTGTTGTTGTACTCTGGCAATTAGAGTCTGATGTAACTGTCAGCAATACATTGTACGTTCCTGCAGTAGTGTAAATATGAGATGTGTCCTGATTTGAAGAAATGTTGTTAGCTCCTGATGCAAGATCGTCAAAATTCCAGGACCATTTCGAGAGTAGTCCACCTGCCGCTATAGTTGATTTATCGATAAAGATAACCGGAGCCGGGAAACACACCGGTGCGGTTAGCGCTTTGGCAACAGGTAAGGGGTTTACAAAAACTGTTTTGGTAACCGTATCGGGGCAGCTTGCTGCAGATATGCTGATCAGGGAAACCTGAAAAGGTCCGGCAGTGCCGTAGGTATGCGTTGGATTTTGAATAGTTGAAATATTGTTCACACCGGAAGATGGCTCTCCAAAATTCCAGGCCCAATTTGTCACAGGTCCGCCTCCCAAAGTGGAGAGGTCATTAAAAACGCTTGGGTTATTCAGGCAAACAATTGTTGTCCCAAAATTAACAATTGGGCTTGGATTTAAAGTTGCAGTTTGTGTACTTGTGCTCGAACAGCCAAGTGCATTCGTGACTGTTTGTGTTACAGTAAAAGGGCCAGCAGTAGTAAAGATATGTTTGGGGCTTGTAAAATTGGAAGTATTATTTGCACCTGAACCAGGATCCCCAAAATTCCAGTCCCAATGAGTTGCCCCTGTAGATAGGTCATTAAATTGCATAGGTTGATTTGTGCAAACTGGGATTGCGCTGAAGTTGGCCGTAGGTGGGGGATCCAGATTGAATGAAATAACAATCACTCCGTTACCACCTGCGGTAGACGTTCCTCCTCCAACAGCAACTCCGGCCGGAAGCGCAGGATCGGCACTGTTGCCTGGCACTTGTCCATTTCCGTTTGAGATGGTGGTATTTATTCCAGAAGAAAAACTTGAGCCCCCTCCTCCACCGCATGCGCCACAATCGCAAGCCCCAGCCACGCCACCTCCAGAGCCGCCATGAAACCCACCGCCGCCTGCGCCACCCCCTCCACCATCTCCTCCACCTTTATTTAATCCTACAGATCCTATACCATTGCCATTTGCTCCTGTGATGCCTGGAGTGGCGCATGAACCAGGGGATGGGTTGCCATCCACACCACCACCGCCTCCAGTGGCTCCGCTGCTAAATTGACCACCTCCGCTGCCGCCTCCGCCCCCTCCGGCTACCAGCAATACCGTAGCACCATTGTATAATCCAGATCCGGCACCGCCACCACCTCCACCACCTGATGAGGGGGAACAACCGGCGATCCCTCCTGTTCCTCCGTCAATAACACCATTGCCCCAACCTGAAACCCCACCACCAGTGCAGGCGACATGGTTTCCTCCGGGACCCGCCCCTCCGCCAACTATAATCGTTAAAACCTGACCGGGCACAACAACGAAAGTGCTTACTACGCAAGCACCTGCTCCGCCCACTGCGCCGCCAAAAGAATCGGCACCACCACCGCTTCCTCCTCCACCCCAGGCTTTAACCGTAATAGTATCCGTACAAGGAACGGTAAATGTTTGAACAGCTCCCGTATAGACAAATGTAGTCGATCCCGGTTGGGCTGAAACCATCGGACATAATGCAAGCAGGAAAGCGCAAACAAAAAACGGATAACAGTTAATACACTTCTGCATTTTACCCTTGTTTGATAATCACCCTTGTTAAAAACAGATTTGTTACTGCCAAACAGCTAAGTTAGTTAAGAATCTCAAGGCAACCAAAAAAAATCGCTTGATAAGCAGAGGTAATGTGTGATATATCTTCTTATTTTAGGAGATTCATTTTCCCCTCACAAGGGGAAACACGGTGAGCAGATGTTTATTTGTAGTTAAAACTATTTTAGTTAAATAAAATTCGCATACATATTATTTAAACACCCAAACCAAAATTAACTATGCCCAGAATGATCAAGTCAGGACTTATCCAGATGAGTCTTCCAAAAACTGAAGGAGAAGGAACTATACAGGAAATCTGTGATGCAATGGTGCAAAAGCATATTCCCTTTATTGAAGAAGCCGGTAAAAAAGGTGTTCAGATTTTATGCCTTCAGGAAATTTTCAATACTCCTTATTTTTGTCCGGGACAGGATAAGAAATGGTATGCCTCTGCAGAGACTGTCCCAGGTCCGACTACTGAGCTAATGGCAAAATATGCCAAAAAATACAACATGGTTATTATTGTTCCTGTTTATGAAAAGGAACAGGCGGGAGTGTTGTACAATACAGCTGCAGTTATCGATGCGGATGGTACGTATTTGGGCAAGTACCGGAAAAATCACATTCCTCATACTTCTGGTTTTTGGGAAAAATTTTTCTTTAAGCCTGGCAATCTCGGGTATCCTGTTTTCCAGACGAAGTATGCTAAGGTTGGAGTTTATATTTGTTATGACCGTCATTTCCCGGATGGTGCGAGGTGTCTGGGTTTAAATGGGGCAGAGATTGTTTACAACCCATCCGCTACTGTTGCAGGTTTGTCACAGTATCTGTGGAAGTTAGAACAACCGGCACATGCAGCAGCTAATGGATACTTCATGGGCTGTATCAACCGGGTAGGGCAGGAGAAGCCCTGGAACCTGGGTAAATTTTATGGATCTTCCTACTTTGTGGACCCCCGCGGGCAAATATTTGCGTGTGCTTCAGAGGATAAGGACGAATTGTTAATTGCAGATTTTGACCTGGATATGATTGAAGAAGTGAGAAATACCTGGCAATTTTTCAGAGACAGAAGGCCTGAGACGTATGGAGCAATAACGGCGCTTTAGATTTTGAATAATTCGGGTTGCTATGATTTTTGTGTCAGGATGAGTATTGGATAACGTAAATGGAAAAGTCTAAATGAGTGAATATCTGAGTGCAGAAGAACTGAAGCAGCATTTTTCTGACATACATCCTCCGTTTGAACATGCGGAGGGTGCAATACTGGAAGCCAACAGGTGTATTAACTGTTACGACGCTCCTTGCACAAAGTCCTGTCCTACAAGTATTGATGTGCCTTTGTTTATCAAACAGATTTCTTCCGGTAATATCAAAGGGTCGGCCAGAACTATTTTTTCCTCCAATATTATGGGTGGCGGATGTTCCAAAGTTTGCCCGGTTGAGAAGCTCTGTGAAGGTGCCTGTGTTTACAATTTGCGTGAGGAAGAGCCTATATCCATTGCCAAACTTCAGCGTTATTCAACGGAAAAGGCGATTCATGAAAAGTGGAGCCTCTTTGAACGCAAACCTTCTAATGGAAAAAAGGTTGCTGTTGTCGGTGCAGGCCCTGCAGGATTAGCCTGCGCACATGCACTCTCGCTTGAAGGAATTGATGTGACGGTATTTGAAAAGGAGGGTAAGGGAGGAGGCTTGATGACTTATGGAGTAGCGGCTTATAAAGTTACTCCGGAATCCTGTCAGGATGAAGTGGACTATATTACTTCTATCGGAGGTATTGACATTCAATACAATAAGGAATTAGGCAAGGATGTGACACTGGCTGGTCTTCAAAAAGAATTCGATGCGGTTTTTGTGGGCATAGGTGTTGGAGTTGCAAGGGAGTTGAACATTCCCGGAGAAAATCTGAAAGGCGTAGTTGATGCGATTTCATTTATATACGATCTGCGGACAAATGATTATTCAAAAATTACGGTAGGAGATAAAGTGGCAGTCATTGGAATGGGGATGACCGCAATAGATGCCGCTACCCAATCGAAAAGGCTGGGGGCGAAAGAAGTGACGATGATTTACCGTCGTACAGAACAGGAGAAGCCCTGTACAGATGTGGAGCTGGATCTGGCGAAACTGGACGGTTGTCTGTTTGAGTGGCTGGCTTCCCCTAAAGAAATTATCGGAGAAAACGGGAAATTGAAAAAGTTAGTCTGTTCTAAAATGAAACTGGGTGAGCCGGATTCTTCCGGAAGAAGAGCTCCTGTTGATACAGGAGAAATATTTACGATCGAAGTTGATATGATCATCAAGGCTGCCGGACAAATTCCTTTTGAAGAGCTGGTGTCCGGATCCGCTTTGCAAAATAAGGGTGGAAAAATTTCTATTAATACTTCCGGGGAAACAAATCTAAAAGGTGTTTTTGCAGGAGGAGATGCTGTGAATGGCGGCAAAGAAGTGGTGGATGCTGTGCAGGCAGGTAAAGACGGAGCGAAAGGAATTCTTCAGTATTTAAAATTGTCTTACTAGTATTGGTGTTTTTTGTTTTAAAATTTTAGTGTAACTTATTTTAATTTATCAAAACGTGGCTAATTTACAATCCAACTTTTTAGGAATTAAGTCTCCCAACCCTTTTTGGCTTGCTTCGGCTCCTCCAACAGATAAAAAAATAAATGTATTGAGGGCATTTGAGGCCGGATGGGGCGGGGTTGTTTGGAAAACGCTGGGTTCACAGGTGAAGAATGTTTCTTCCAGGTATTCTACTCTGGACTATAACGGACAAAAGGTCATGGGGTTTAATAATATAGAGCTTATTTCTGACCGGCCTCTGGAAATAAACCTTCAGGAGATACGTGAAGTGTTAAAATTGTTTCCGGATCGTGCCATGGTTGTTTCCTTAATGGCCGACAATGACAGGAAGAGTTGGCATGAATTGGTTAAGAAGACACAGGACACAGGTGCCCATGGAATTGAACTGAACTTCGGATGTCCCCATGGAATGGTTGAAAGGGGTATGGGTGCTGCTGTTGGACAGGATCCGGAAATTGCAAAGATGGTAGTAGAGTGGGTGATGGAGGTTGCGAAAATACCGGTCATTACTAAGCTTTCACCCAATGTTCATTCTGTTGTTCCAATCGGAAAATCGGTCATAAAGGGCGGAACAAATGGACTTTCGCTAATCAACACCATACAATCCGTTACAGGAATCGATCTTGATACTTTAGTGCCGAACCCAAATGTTGGAGGGAAATCAGTTTTTGGTGGCTATTGCGGACCTGCAGTTAAACCCATTGCACTTAAGATGCTGACTACTCTGGCTCAGGATCCGGATACACGGAATATTCCTGTTTCAGGCATAGGTGGGATAAGTACCTGGAGAGATGCTGTGGAATTTATGTTATTGGGTGCAAGCAATGTACAGGTATGTACTGCCGCCATGCATTATGGATTCAGGATAGTGAGAGACATGTGTGATGGGCTGAGTAATTGGATGGATGAGAAAGGTTATACTTCTACTTCTGATTTCATCGGTTTATCGGTTCCTAAGATAACCCGCTGGGAAGAGCTGGATATCAATTACCATATCATTGCTAATATTGACCAGTCAAAATGCATTCACTGCGGATTGTGTTACATTGCCTGTGAAGATACGTCCCACCAGTCTATTTCTATTGAGAAAGGTATGCCTTACAATACATATACAGTCAAAGATGAAGAATGTGTGGGATGTAACCTGTGCAAAATAGTCTGTCCAGTGGACGATTGTATTACTATGGAGGAGCATCGCAAGGGCCCTGAATACCTTAACTGGATTGAATTCCAGAAAAGGGGACTTCCGTTGAATGATCATTGATTTTATTCGTTTTCGCTCCAATCGTGGACGGGCCTGTGCTTCATACCTTTGATTATTTTAGCTGAAGATTATTTTCCTTTTCCAGATAGGATTGAACCAGCTCAATCGCATTGTCAATTACATCACTAAGTGCGGTAATGAAAGTTCCTGGTTTGGCTATAGACAGTGCATGCCGGAGGGCTTCTATTTCCTTGGGAATATATTCATACGATTGATTCGGATTGCTCTGGTGTATTCCTTCTTCCAATAACTTCACTATATCTTCTGCTTTACGGCCGCGGAGGAATTTATCCTGACGGATGATGATGTGATCAAACATTTCAGCAGAGATACGTCCCAGATCCCGGATGTCTTCATCCCGCCGGTCTCCTGTTCCTGTGATGATTCCTATTTTATAGGGGGATTCGACAGTTGACAGAAATTCTTTAATGCCTCTGAAGCCATCTGCATTGTGAGCAAAATCGATTAATACTTTGTATTCTTTAAACGTAAAAATATTCATCCTTCCGGGTGTCTGGGTTGCAGAAGGAATAAAAGTCTCCAGACTCATCCGTATGTCTTCTACTTTAAAACCATATACATAAGAAGCTAATGTTGCCGCCAGTACATTGTAAATCATGAATTTTAATTTTCCTCCAAATGTGAGCGGAATCGTAGCTACTTTTTCAATTCTGAATTTCCAGTCTCCTTTTTTAATCGTGATGTATCCGTTTTCATAAATGGCTGCAATCCCTCCCTTGCGGCAATGCTCGCGTATGACAGGGTTGTTCTCCTCAAATCCGAAATAAGCAATTTTGCAATCCGCGCCTCTGGCCAATTCAACACAATAGGGGTTGTCTGCGTTCAATACCGCATAGCCATCCCGTTTCACACTTTTGACCACTACTCCTTTTACCTGAGCCATTTCTTTTAATGTATTGATATCCTGAAGGCCCATGTGATCTTCCTGCACATTGGTAACAACAGCTACATCACATATTGAGAAACCCAGGCCGGAGCGCAATATTCCACCTCTTGCAGTTTCCAGTACAGCAAACTCAACTGTAGGATCTTTTAGAATAAATTCTGCACTGACCGGGCCGGTGGTATCACCTTTTGTCAGCATTGAATTTTGCACATAGATCCCATCTGAGGTCGTAAAGCCGACCCTGTACCCGTTATTTTTTACAATATGGGCTATTAATCGTGTGGTTGTGGTTTTTCCGTTTGTACCGGTAACAGCAATAATGGGAACCCGGCAGGACTTTCCTGCAGGATAGAGCATATCAATAACAGGGGCGGCCACATTACGTGGTAAGCCCTGGGCCGGTGCCAGATGCATTCTGAATCCGGGAGCAGCATTCACTTCCAGCACTACACCCCCTGTTAGTTGCAGAGGGTCGTTCAGGTTGGCTGCCATGATATCTATACCGCAGATATCCAGGCCTATGATCCTTGAAATGCGTTCGCAGATAATGATATTGTCAGGATGTATAATGTCGGTCACGTCTGTAGAAGTTCCGCCGGTACTCAGGTTAGCCGTACCCTTCACATAGCAGAGTTCACCCTTATTCAAAACGGTTTCAAGCGAATAATCGTGCTTGGCCAGACAAGCAAGCGTTTCTTTATCAATGCTGATTTCTGTCAGTACGTTTTCATGACCATATCCCCGGCGTGGATCCAAATTCTCCTGTTCTATTAATTGCAGGATGGTAGAAATTCCATCCCCCTTAATATGTGCAGGCTCCCGCAATGCAGCTGCAATAAAGCGATGATCGATGACCAATATCCGGAAATCAGCGCCGGAAATAAATTTTTCCACAATTATTTTTCTTGAAAACGATTTGGCATGTTCAAATGCCAGTTTTGCCTCTTCGATCGTTTTGACATTGATAGAAGCGCCGTTTCCATGATTGCTGTCCAAAGGTTTAAACACCAGCGGAAATCCTAATCGCTGAATGGCCTCCTCTACCTCTTCTTCATAAACAATGCAGACTCCCTCCGCTACCGGAATAGCAGCCTCTTTCAGCATGCGCTTTGTTTCCTCCTTATTGCTTGCCAGATCTACTGCAATAGAACTTGTGCCGGCTGTCATCGAGGCACGGAAGCGAACCTGATTTTTTCCATAGCCCAGCTGAACCAGGGATTGTTTATTCAAGCGGATAAATGGAATATCCCTCGCAACAGCCTCGTCAACAATTGAGCCGGTTGTTGGACCAAAGCGATCCTGCTCCCGGATTTCACGCATGGCCTTTATATCACTCATCAGATCGCAGGGCGTATCTGCAATAAGTGCCTCAGCTATCTTTACGGATGCTTTTGCTGCATATATTCCTACTTTTTCCTCCATATAGGAAAAGACAACATTGTATATTCCTGGCACGCCGGTTCCCCTTGTACGGCCAAAACCACATTCCATACCTGCCAGTGTTTGTATTTCCAATGCGATATGTTCAATTACATGCGCCATCCAGGTGCCTTCTTTTACGCGTTCAAAAAAACCCCCTTCATAATCTTTTGAGCAGCGGTGAGTAATCATGGTAGGAAACAATTTTTCCATGCGTTCGGAAAAACCAGGTATTTTATTTGTTGGCAGTTCTTCCAGCTTTTCCAGATCCAGCTTCATCACGATTAATTTCTTTCTGAAATTGGACCAGTAATTGGGTCCTCTCATGGCATGTATTTCGATGATTTTCATTTCGCTGTATTTCGTGAATTGCAATTAATCGGGGTAATGTGTTCAAAATACGGTGATAAGTGCTGTCTGATTGTTAAATAAATGTTATGTTTTATCATAAATTTGACAGGATTACACAATATGTAAGATAGATTATCTATGATGACAGTTCCTAAAGGTAAATTAATAATAATAGGCGGCACAGTGGACAGGGGAAGTTTTTCGGAACACCCGGTGGATTTACCCAAACAACTCAAGTTTTTTGAACACGGGATATTAAAGCGCATCACTACTGAAGCAGTCAGGCAAGAACTTTCGAGGATAGAAATTATCACTACTGCTTCAAATATACCGGAAGAAGTTGGGCAGGAATATGTGAATGCTTTTAGTCAGTTGAGTGTTTTGAATGTGAAAGTGTTGAATATCAGAACCAGGGAGGAGGCCAACGCTCCGGAAAATATTGAGCGGCTAAGGCAGGCAGATGTAGTGGTTATGACGGGAGGGGATCAGCTTAGACTGACATCTGTACTGGGCGGTACTGCCTTCCACAACCTCCTGATGTATAAATATGAAAATGAAAATTTTATTGTCTCCGGTACCTCAGCCGGAGCTGCTGCAAGTTCCAATAATATGATTTATCAGGGAAGCAGTTCTGAAGCCTTGTTGAAGGGAGAAGTTAAAATTACAGGCGGCCTGGGTTTTATCAACAATGTTATTATTGACACCCATTTTGTACAAAGAGGCCGTATTGGGAGGTTGCTTTATGCCTGTGCCAGTAACCCTGTCAATATTGGGATAGGACTTGGAGAAGATACTGGTATGCTGATTACGGAGGGCCAAAACATGGAAGCAATAGGATCCGGCTTGGTCATGCTGGTAGATGGAACGAACATGCGAAACACAAATATTACGGATGTGGAAATGGGTGAGCCTGTATCTATAGAAAACATGACCGTGCACGTTATGGCACTTGGTGATCAGTTTGATCTAAAGACTAAAACTTTAAGAATTAAAAAGCTGTGCTAAGCGGAAGGGAACATGTTAACTTATTCTCGGTATATTCCTATATAAACACCCTCATCTGATTTTTTCATTGCCCGGTACATTCCGTCTGAATTAAAGGATAATTCAATGTTTCCCTGAGCATCAACAGCAATGAGGCCACCCTCACCACCAATTTTAATTAGTTTATCCTGCACGACCAATCTACAGGCTTGCTTTAAGGATAGCCTTTTGTATTCCATTAAACAGGAAACATCATGGGCTGCAACGGAACGGATAAAATATTCCCCATATCCTGTGCATGAAACGGCACAGGTTTTATTGTTCGCGTAGGTTCCGGCACCTATTAGTGGGCTATCTCCTATACGCCCAAATTTTTTGTTGGTCATGCCACCTGTGGATGTCCCTGCGGCCAGATTGCCTTGAATATCCAGCGCCACAGCCCCGACAGTTCCGAATTTTTTTTCTTCGGTATGGTCCAATTGTACTTTGTCTGTCTGCTTTGCAGACAGCAGCTGATCATACCGCTCCCGTGTAAAGAAATAGGCATCAGGTGCGAATTCAATCTTGTTTTTCTCTGCAAACTCCATTGCACCAAAGCCTGCCAAAAACACGTGTTCTGATTTATCCATCACTGTCCTTGCGAGGTGAATGGGATTTTTTATATTTTGAACACCTGCGACTGCACCAGCTTTTAAATTTTCACCGTCCATGATGGCAGCATCCATTTCATTTTTTCCGTTGTTGGTGAAAACTGCACCTTTGCCGGCATTGAAAAGAGGATTGTCTTCCAGTGTCCGGATGGCTGCTTCAACAGCATCCATTGAAGATCCGCCGTTTTTTAAAATGTGTTCTCCGGAAAGAATGGCCAGTTCAAGACCCTTTTTATAAAGGGTCTCTTTCTCAGGCGTCATAGATGCACGTACGATGGTACCTGCTCCTCCATGAATGGCAATAGCATACTTGTTCATTTGAATTCTTTTTTGGCGACCTGCTACAACTTTTCAAAATCACCGTCTTTGAAATCATTGCCCATTTTTATTATCGGCTTATCTGTTGTGCCCATAATACTGATCGGAATCTTTAATCTGTTAAACGGAGGAACAGACATTTTAATTAAATATTCTATTTTGTCATCAAAGCTCTGCCAGCCTTCCACTTCTGTTAAATACTTGCTCACTTTAAATGTGAAAGGTTTAATGAATACTTTTCCTCCCTTGATTTCAGTTTCCATTACAATGTCAGTCAGGTCGGGGTCTTTGAACTCTTCTTTTTTGGAAACTTTTTTGACATGGTTCATTAATTTCATTCCTTTCATCGAAACACTGTCAATGATAATTTTTCCTCCACCTATAAGTGAAGAATAGATAGGTGTAAAGTCCGGATTCAAATCTCCTTTTAAATTATAATTGGTCGAGAAATTACCTTTAGCGGGAGCTGTTGCCTTATCGTCTATAAACATCTGATAAGCCTTATTAATATCTAACTTCTCAATTCCAATTGCTAAATCAAATGTGGGATGTTTAACATCCGTGGTATTGTAATCCCCGCTCAGGAGAAACTTAGAATCCATTGAATTAAAACCGGTTTCATCCAGGGTCAAAATGCCGTTCGCTATTTTTAAACCTCCGGTAAGGTTCACGATTTCCATTTTGCCGAAGTTGACCAGTTTAAAATCCGAGTGTACAATAAAATTCAGGTTTTTCGGAATGACGAGAACCTGCATCTGCCGGGCTTTAGCTTTAATTGCGGCGGAATCCGTCTGGGGTGCTTTACCTGAACCGTTTGCAGGGGAAGAGGCGGTGGAAGTGGAGGAGGCAACAACAAGGTTTGCCGGAGGAGCTGCTACAGATTGAGGAAACCATTGATTTAAATCTATCGTGTCGCAGGTCATCGTCAGATCACCATTAATCGGAGCATCGTGTTTCAGCAGCCAGGGAATGTAATTTCTGAGATGGCCTTTTAAAGTCACATTGCTTTTCCCGAATTCGGCCGTAAATCGTTTCAGTACTATTTTATCCGGTGTAAATTTAAAGAAGGCATCATCCAGATGAATTGGAAACCTTACCTCTGTACTTTTATAGGAAAGGTTTTTTATTTCCAGCGTGCCTTCTGTTTTTAACAGATCATATTGGAGGGCCTCCAGTTTTGAAAGACTACCTTCCGTTGTATAGTTAAAATCCAATGTTCCGCGAAGCGAGGTGTTTGGCAAAGGATAAACACGGGTAAGCTTACCCAGGTCAAGTAATCCTACCACTTTCAGTTTATAATCATAATCTTTCAGATTGGATATTATCCCGGTCATCGTAAAAGGCTCACTATCCAATAGGAATGTAATTTTATTCAGACTTATGCGCGTATCTGCAATCTGGCCTGTGCCGTTTGAAACTTCCGAGTCGAGGTGAATACTATCCAGCGCTATTGGAGATTCCTTAGATTTCAGATAGCCATTTTCCAACAAAAGAAAGGCGTCCACTTTCGGGAATAATTTAAGTGAATCGCTGTAATTTCCATCGATTTTTATCTCGGAACTCAATAGCCCTTTCAAAACCAGGTCCTTTACCGGGTATATGTTTTCGAGCTCTGCCAGATCTGTTTTTAATTTAATATCCGCTTTTACATATAGCCCACTTTGCCGGTTAATAAAAACACTGCCATGAATGGGCTTTTTATCAATCTCGAGGTGAAAAGTTTTTAAATTAAAGGTTCCGTGACCCGCTATTCCATCCGGGTTGTCAGCAATTAACTGAAAATTGATATTTTCAATCGCTTTTGGTAAGTGCGAATACTTAAACGAGGCATCCTCCACTTTCAGGTCAATGTGGAAGGTCGGTACTTTATGTGCCCTTGCATCATAGATTCCTTTTACAAATCCGGCACAGGCAAATTCGCCTTTGGTTGTAATGCCGGCCATGTCTTTCTGATAAATGCCCGGTAACAAAGAGAGCAGGTTTTTAAAGGACGTTTCCTTTACTTCAAACGTTATGTCTGTTTGGTATCCTGTTTCCAACAGCTTAAAGTAGCCGTTAAACCCTAATTTAAAAGTGCCCAGCTGGAAGCTATGGTCTTTAAATGTAAATTTCTTATCCTTAAAATTCATTTCCAGAATCAGGTCTGCATCAAACGCTTTTTTGTTTAAATATTTAACTCCACCGTAAATCAATGTCAATTCGGAAACCTGAGTTGTAATATTCAAGTCCGAAATCTCCTGCTTAAAATCTCCTTTGCCATTGTGATTTAATCCCCCCACTTCCAAATAGGTCTTTTGAAGCTTATCGTCATATATAATGCGGCCATTATGGATGGACCATTTGTCTATGCCAATCTGAACATTACTCTTTTTGGATGCAGAAGTATCCGGCTTTACTATGTTGTAATTTGCTTTCCCATTGGCAAGGATGCGGGCATAAATAAATGGTTCATCGAGACGTATGGAGTGTATGTCCAGGTTATTCCCTTTGATCAGTTTATATACATTAAAGGAAACGCCAATTTCTTTGGCTGAAATCAGGGTGTCTCCTTCAAAGTCATCTACTCCGGTAACGCAGGCATCACGCAGGGTAACTGTAAAACGAGGAAAATTTTTAAAGGTGGAAAAACCTATATCACTGAAATTTACTTGGGCATTAATGTTCTGATCGATCGTCTCAAGTACCTTGACTTTTATTTTATTTTTAAACAGCAGCGGAACTGAGATAAGCAATAAGCATATTGCCAGAATGGTGAAGAGCAGAATTTTGACAATTCTTTTTAAAATTTTCATTAAGACTTTTTACTATGAGCGACTACATTGTCACTCTCTTAATTTTTTTACCTGCCAGAAAACTTGCCCAGGGTTTCCAATAATGCTGGTTCCATCCCTTCTTTATACCTTCGGCATGGTTTGCCGGCACATTTGAATGAGTCATATGCAGGACAGCATTCTTTCCTTGTTTTTCGAACTGCAAAGAAAAAACAGAATCCAATTCGTCTTTGGTCCAGTTTTGGCCTCTCCAGGATTGTACAATCATTTTGCCGGGAGTCAATCTGAAATTTTTTCCGGAAATGTATTTTCCATGAGCAGTGAATGCAGAACCTTCTTTTTTGGAAATTGTGGCCGGTGCTCCCGTAACCAATGTGTGTTTCCTGGCATCCATATATAATTCATAGAGCTGTTCAGGCGTTGTGTTTTTGAATACAACTTTTTGAGTGATTGTCTTTACCATTTGTATTTAGTTTTAGGATGTTGAGTAATGGTGTTAAATAATAATGTCAGGGGTTAAATATAGCTAAAATCGAATTATACTTGCTTTTTATTCAAACCTTACTTACGTTTACACAGCGGCAAAATCAGCAGTTAACACGCAATAAAAAACTGAAACATGGGACTATTTGACAAATTGAAACATGAACTCATTGACATCATCGACTGGCCTGACAGTTCAGGGGATGTACTCGTCTGGAAATTTCCCCGCTACGAGAATGAAATAAAAATGAACGCAAAGCTCACTGTACGTGAGTCTCAGCAGGCTGTGTTCCTGAATGAAGGCGTAATCGCCGACGTTTACAAGCCGGGAATGTTCACGCTGCAAACCCAAAACATGCCGGTACTTGCCACGCTTAAAGGATGGAAGTATGGTTTTGAAAGCCCCTTCAAGGCGGATGTATTTTTTGTCAATACCCGCCAATTTGTTGACCAGCATTGGGGCACCAAGAATCCCATTACCCTCAGTGACGACCGCTTCGGAATGATAGAACTCAGGGCATTCGGGTCTTTTTCGTATCGTGTTGTGGAAGGTGGAAAATTTCTCAAGGAAGTGGCCGGTGTTGCCGGATCTTATACCACAGAGGACATAAACGGTCAGCTCAGAAGCCTGATCATGACCAAATTTTCGAATGCGGTAGGAAACGGCAATTTCCCGATTGAGAAATTCGCTGCCAATCTCGAGAGTCTGTCACAGCAGGTACAGGAAAAACTCAATACCGATTTTGATGTTTACGGACTGCAGATTACCCGATTTCTGATCGAGAATGTTTCCATGCCTGAAGAACTCAAAAAAGAAATATTCGAGTATTCCCGCTTAAATAAAGTGGATATGCAAAAGCTTGCTCAGCTCAAAACCGCTCAAAGTATTGAAACAGCCGCTTCCAACCCAGGACTCGGAGGAGCAGGTATCGGGCTCGGTGTAGGATTGGGAATGGGAAATATGTTTGCCAATACGTTTAACAATGCTCAGCAAGCTCAGCAGTCGCAGCAAACCAACAATATGCCGCCGCCTCCGCCGCCGCCTCCTCAGGCTTTCCAATTTTTTGTAGCGGTAAACGGGCAGCAGACAGGACCTTTTTCAGTTGAACAGGCAAGGCAAATGGTACAGTCGGGCTCATTAACGGGCGAAACCCTGGTCTGGAAAGCAGGAATGCCGGGATGGGCGAAGGCGACGACATTGGCTGAACTTACCTCCATATTCGGATCTGTTCCGCCACCACCGCCTGTTGGATAAAAATTGGCAGGCACACAAATAAACTTTAAGATATGAAATCAATTTCCCGTGTTTTGCACAGAGTTTTTGTATTAGCTGTATTCGTACTTTATTCTAATGCTGAACTGTGGGCCCGCGCGGGTGGAGGCGGTGGCCGCGCTTCACACGATTCCGGAGGCGGCGGTGGTGGTGGGGGCTTGAGTTTTCTGATTTACCTTTTATTATCCCATCCGCTTATTGCGTTAATTGTCATTATTGCTGTTGCTGCTTACTTCTTTTATAAAAAGAAGAATCCTGCCGATTTGTTCAATTCCGGGGGGAGCGACGAAGATCGCCGGCTAGCTAACTTAACCTCTGGCCCCTTCCCTGAAGGCCTGGATGTTCAGAAAGTACAGACCTCTTTTATGGGTATTCAGGATGCCTGGCAGAAAAAGGACCTCAAGGAAGTGCGCCGCTGGATATCTGACGGAGTTTACCAGCGCTATACTGCCCAGTTCAGAATGATGAATAAACTTTCCCAGATTAACAAACTGAGCAACATCAAAGTCTCCGACATTCGGCTGGCAAGGACTACTGCAGACGGCAACTACCAGAGCGCGGATGTCGCTGTGAGTTTCTCTATGGACGATTCTTTTGTAAGCGATAAATACCCCCAGTTCAATGAAAACTTTAGCGGAGACTCGGATACCGAATACTGGACCTTTATTAAACGCAACGATGCCAGGAAGAACCAGGACCTTTACAGCACTGATAACTGCCCGAACTGCGGTGCCCCGTTCGATACCAAAATGGGTGAGATTAGCCGTTGTGCGGGCTGCGGCACGCTGACCAATAACGCTTCCTATGATTGGGTGCTTAGCGAAATTACGCAGATGGACGATTATCGAGGGGATGATCTGATGACCCAAAATGCCCAGCTTCGCGAATTGACTAAAAACGACAGCCTGTTTGCCGTTCAGCGTATGCAGGACATTGCTTCCAACGTATTTATGCAGATCATGGAAGTATTCACCGGGGCAAATCAGAATAAACTCTCCCGCTTCGCGGATAAGAATACGTCCGAAAAGATTTTGCAAATCAAGGCGAAGAGCGAAGGTTTCATCTTTGACCGGCTCTACCTGAACGAGGCTACACTAGTCAGTTTCAATACAGATCCGGAAAAACTTAACCTGGTTTTCAGCCTCTTGGCTACCTACCAGCGTGTTAAAGTTAGTGATCAAAAACTGAGTTTGCTGGATACCGAAATGACAACTCACCCCTATAACATGGTCTTGTCCAAAAATCTTAAATCACTAAGCACGCCTGAAAAGGAAACCGTATACAGCTACGAATGCCCGTCCTGCGGAGCCCCGTATAATGATACAACAAACGACTCATGTAACTATTGCCAGGCACCTGTTATTGACCTTAATAAAAACTGGGTACTGACTGATTTTCAAATGGGCTAATCATCACGCTCAGTGCGGGAAGTTAATCTGGTAAATGGCCGGCCATAGTTTGCCGGTAACGTAGATTTTGTCTGTTAATGAATCATAGGCAATCCCGTTCATTTCCATTGAATTTGAATACTTCTTTTTGGCTTCATAATACAGGGAGGACAAATCAAGCAGGCCGACAATTTTTCCTGAAACCGGGTCTATTTTAACCAGGTAGTTTTTGGTCCAGATGTTTGCGTAAAGATACCCTCTGATGTATTCGAGCTCATTCAGATTGTCTTCCGCATATCCATTATTGCTTACACTGAGGGTTTTTACAACCTTTAAATCAAGCGGGTCAAAATAAGTAAGTTTATCTGTACCATCGCTCATTATCAGGGATGTTCCATCAGTGGTTAACCCCCAACCTTCTTTGTTGAGATAGCTGAACTGGCCTGTTTTTTTAAATGTGTTCGCATCGTAGATAAAACCAATCTGGTTTTTATAGGTGAGCTGATAAACCTTGTTTTTTAAAAAGACGATTCCTTCCCCAAAATATAGTTTCCGGTCCAATTCTGCTTTTGTTTCAATTCTTCCGGTTTTTAAGTTCACAATCCCAAAGAGGGACCGGGTCTGATCGAGTCCATCGGATGCTCCGGTACTTTCAAATAATTGACCGTTGTGAACCAGAAAACCTTCTGTAAATGAATTGGTGTCATGTGGCAGCGTTTTTACAAGAGCGAAATTTAAGGAAGGAACAGAATTAGCTGATTTTGATTGGTTTGCTTCAGGAGTGGCTCCTGTTCCAGAAATGGGTTCCAATCCCCCGGATGGGGCGATAGATTCATTTGAGCATCCGCTCAATGCTAAAACTATAAAGAGCGTACTAATTATTCTGTTCATTTTCTCTGCTTGCGAAACTATGAATTATAATTTTCCTAGTGGATAAAATCGCTAAATTTATGCCGCAGAAGGGGGAGAATATGAAAGCAAAATTGTTATTCTTAGCGGTTAGCACAATAGTAACTGTTTCTTTTTCTCAAAATACGGAGGTTATTTGGGATAAAATGGCAGATTTCCAAGGGGGGAAACTGGAGAGTGCGACATCATTTTCAATAGGCCAGGAAGGATATGTAAGTGGAGGAACCAGCGATGGCATTCATCATACGCCCGCCTGCTGGCAATATAATTACAAAACAAATAATTGGAAAAAGCTGGCTGATTTTCCCGGAGACCCCCTCATGTCAGCAGTTGCTTTTACGATTAGAGGTAAAGCTTATCTGGGTACTGGTCTGACAGGGACAGGGGATGCTAAATATGAGTCAGCTGACTTTTGGGAATACAACCCAGCTACGGATTTATGGTCAAAAAAGGCCCCCTTTCCGGGTGAAGCCAGATATGGTGCAATTGGTTTCTCTATTGGAGATAAAGGATACATTGCTTTAGGCGCTAAAAGGTCCGGATTTAAGACGAATTACTTTACTGATTTATGGGAGTACAGTCCGGAAAAAAATTCCTGGACCAAAAAAGCTGATTTCCCGGATAAGGGAAAAACAGAGGCTTCTGTTTTTGTTATTGATAACAGCGCTTACCTCTTGCTTGGAATTGAATCTTCCATGGGCGTTACACCCAGCCTGACAAATATGTGGGAATACGATTCCAGGAAAAATAAATGGACAAAAAAGGCTGATTTCGGGGGTCAGCCCCGGTTAGGGGCAAATGCATTCGCATTAAATAATCTGGGTTATGTATTTGGAGGCTTTAATGGGTTGGTTACCCGTTATAAGGATTTCTGGGAGTATAATCCTGTCTCCGATAAATGGAATAAGAAACAGGATGCAACCTGCAACGGACGAAATAATGCCATTTGTTTCATTATTGAAAATTCGGTCTATGTTGGGGCTGGCCATAATAATAGGCTGTTTGGGAACAGCAAAAGCGATCTCTGGAGAATTACGATAAGGGAAAAGGATACTAAAACAAGGGTAGATTATAATGCCAGGCTGCTCTTTCAGAATAAGAATCAAAATATGCCATTGTCTCAGCAAGGGGTGACATTAATGGGGGAAGAGAAAGTTATTCAGACGGCGACCACAAATGATAAAGGAGAATTCTCGTTTGGAAAACTGGATGTGGATGGAAAGTATATGTTACGGCTGGATAAGAATGATAAATTACCTGCTAATGCAGTTGTTGCGGTTGCGAAACCCAACGGGGAAATCACCCAAAAAATAGAAAAAAATAAAAATAATCAGTTTGAATACGAGTTGTCAAAATTGAATTTAATTGAAGAAGTGGATGAGCCCTTTATTAATCTGGAGGATTTCATGCGTGGCCCTGATAAGGAAATCATCATCACAACCAAGCTGTATCACCCTTCTGGTTCATCCGAATTATTACCTGAAGGTATCTCCATGATTGACAAAATAATCAAGGCACTTAATAAATACCCTCATCTGGTACTTGAAATTTCCTCACATACTGACTCCAACGGAGACGATGCCTCCAATATGCAATTATCTGAGAAACGCGCGCAAACAGTATTGAACTACATTGCGACCAACAGCCGGAATATTGTTGCCGATGGGGTAGATCCCAAAAGGGTTAGCGGCAAGGGTTTCGGAGAGACTAAAATCCTCAACAGATGCAAGAATGGTGTTACCTGCAGTGATGAAGAACACCGGGAGAACAGAAGGACGGAGTTTAAATTTATTAAACGGAATTGAGCTTTAAACGTTACTGATTGATGAGGAAATTTCTTAATTTTTTTTCTTTCCTTACTATTCTGCTTTTCTGCACCAATGGTTCAGCACAAAATTCCCATTCCTTCTGCGATTCGGTTATAAAATCAATGACCAAGTATTTAAATCAGGGGAGAACGGATTCTGCTGCAAGAATTGCTGATATACATATGAACCAGCCGGATTTCAGCGGGGATACCAAGTTCTGGTACTACCGTGGAATTGCTTACAAGGAACTGTTTAAAAAACATGAAAGAGGCGTAGCAAAATCAGGGTACAGGGAAAAGGCCGCCCAGTCTTATCAGAACGCACTGGAGTTAAACGGGGATTCAGCATTGTTAAAAGACATTAAAAAGGACATCAAATACCTCGCTGCTACTTATCACAATGATGCTGTCCGTTTTCTTAAAGAAGATAAAGAAAGTATCGCTCAAAGTATTTATCTGGACGATAAATATTTAGGATTAATGAGTCAGATAGACGAAAACTTTAATGAAAAAGAAAGCGAAATTGATTTTTTGAAATCGCTGGGACTTATTTATTCAAAAATGTTCGATAAAGAAGGGGACAGTCATGATCTGGAGTATTACGACCTGGCTAAAAGCTGCTATCAAAAAGTGTTGACGCTTGACTCCACCCAAAAATCTGTACGGTATAATTTAGTGGTCCTGGAAACCAATCTGAAGACAAAAAGCGAAAACCTTTTGATCGAAGAATCGGGCAAAAAGGATCAGACCATACTTTCTCTTAACGCAGTTAAGCAATTAGCAGAAGCCCGGCTTATGGAAAGTCAGTTGCAGGAAGATGCGAAAAGGAAGGAGTTAATCGTATTGAAAAATGAGGAAATGCTGAATAAATTAATCGGCAGGGCAGGGCAGGAAAGGAAAGATGCGGTTGCAGCGGCAGAGAGCAGAAAGAAAAATATAATAATTTATTCCGTGGGCGGCGGACTTTTACTGGTGATTGTCTTTGCAGGCTTCATCTTCCGTTCCCTTCGTGTTGCGCGTAAACAGAAGAACATTATCGAAATACAGAAAAATGAGGTTTCCAGGCAAAAGGATATAGCGGACAGTCAGCGCGTCATTGCAGAGGAACTGCGGGAGGTTGCTGAAAAGCAAAAATACATTGCGGAAGAAAAGCAGAAAAACATTACCGACAGTATTCGGTATGCCAAACGGATTCAGGACGCGCTTCTCAAAGAGGAGGCACATATCAGCACCCATCTTCCTGAACATCTGGTGCTGTTTATGCCTAAAGATATTGTAAGCGGGGATTTTTACTGGGGATCGGAGAAACATGAATTCTGGTACGTCGCAGTGGTTGATTGCACAGGGCATGGTGTCCCCGGTGCGGTTTTGAGCATGTTGGGGATTTCATTTTTGAATGACATTGTCGCAACGGAACAATTACTCCCGCCAGCAGAAGTCCTCAACCGGTTAAGAGATAAAGTTGTGAGAGAGCTTGGTCAGACCGGCAATACCGGAGGAAACAAGGACGGGATGGACATCTCGCTGGTCCGGCTTAACCTCAAAACAAACGAATTGCAATGGGCAGGAGCAAATAGTTCGCTTACACTGATACGAAATGAACAGTTGGAGGAAGTAAAGGCAGACAAGCAGCCAATTGGTTATTATCCTGAAAGCAGGCCCTTTACCAACCATCAGATACAATTGCAAAAAGGGGATATACTTTATATCTATTCAGATGGTTACGCCGATCAATACGGAGGTCCTAAAGGCAAAAAGCTGATGCGGAAAAATTTTAAAGCAGAATTGTTGAAAATCCGGCATCAACCGATGACAGCGCAAAAAGCTTACCTAAATCAATTTTACGATACCTGGAAAGGGAATACTGAACAGGTGGATGACGTTTGTGTTATCGGAGTAAGGGTTTAGCTACCAATGCGTCATCGGCAGATTTGGTAATTTAAAAATCGAATCATTTACCCTCCCTTTTTCTATTTTAGTTGCAGTATAAGTAATACTGTATGTTTTTGTTTCTAAGACATATTTCAACCATTGTGCTTTGCTGAATTCATAGTACATATTGACGAACCCAAATTTTCGATTCTGGTAATCTGTCGGGTTTATAAATAAAGAAGCATCATAATAGTAGGTGCTCTTGTAATGATACTTTTTTGAAAATTCGGATTCCATTATTAATATTTTACAAGGTCTTTGATTAACCATTACTGTGGAATCTATTCTTTTATAATTCAGAAACTTCTCGCTGAATGTATCACAGGATAATACAAATAAGCTGTCGTGATTTTTCCGCTTTGAATACTCTTTGTTGGAACTTTTCAAATAGTATACTTTACTTACATCATTACCATTGTATTGCCTCACGTTATCCCCATTTTTAATATAGAGTGTCATTTCGGTTCCAAACATATCTGCTAATTTTTTCTGTGAGGCGGCATCCGTTTTAACTGAATTCGTTTTTATGGAGTAGGTTATTTTTCCAATAAATTCCTTTTCCTTTTTGATGAATGAGGTATACAGTAAAAATAGCAAGACAGAAATCAGGAATATGAATGAAGCTTTACGTGTCATCTTGTTTGTTTTTTAATTTGTAAAATTTTCTATAAATACCTCCACGATCACATGTGTATCATGAATTCAGAGCGAATGCCACGGCTGCTCGGGAATGAATCCGTGTTGTGTCAAACACCGGAATAGTACATTCTTCCTGTTTAATAAGTAAAACAATTTCCGTACAACCGAATACGACCCCCTGCGCACCATTTTTAGAGAGTTTTTCAATAATTTCGAGGTATCTTTTCCTTGTCTCAGCTTTGAAAATTCCTTTGGTTAATTCTTCTATAATCGAGTTATGTATGAATTGCCTGTCAGCACTGTCAGGAATTACCGGATGAATTCCATGATTGGAAAGCCGGTCTTTGAAAAAGGAATGTTCCATGGTAAACTTTGTGCCCAGCAGTGCAACTTTGCTGAACTGTTGTTTTGAAATTTCTTTGGCCGTTTCTTCGGCAATATGAAGCAGTGGTATGTTTATCTTCTCCTGAATTCCATTTGCAACGATATGAGGTGTGTTGGTACACATGACAATGCACTCTGCTCCTGCTTTTTCAAGCGTTTGAGCAATCTCAATAAGCATTTTTTCCAGGCCTGGCCAATCTTCGGTTTCCTGTATAATTTTAAAATCGTTGAAGTTTACTGAGTATAACAGGAGTCTTGCAGCGTTTGAGCCCCCCAGCTGTTCATTGACGAGTTGGTTAATCGTTCTGTAATAGACTTCTGTGGAGAACCAGCTTATTCCACCAATGAGTCCTAAGGTTTTCATGTCGGGAGTTTCTATTTTGTTATTCTGTAAACGATAGTAATCAGCACACCCGAATTTGCCAAACCGCTTAGCCCATACGTATTTGTTATTTTATCAGAACTCGGCGGACTGCTTATTCCGGAAGTTGACGTACTCGAGGTTTCTGCATACGTATAATTGATATTTGGAGCTATTTCAGCATACAAATGAAAGGAGGAATTTAGTTTATACCTGGCACCAATCAGGAATCCAATAAATGGAGCGTAGCTGGATGTAATGGCTTCGGTAGTATAGGGCGCATAATTAGCATTGTAATTATTGATATTCTGCTGACTGGGGACAAACGCATAGTCCGTTTCTGTTTTTGCATCCACGTAAGATAAATTAATGCCTATTACTGCGCCATACATAAGCCCAAATCGCTCATTTATTGCTTTTATTTTTGCCAAACTAAAGTTTAAACCTCCGCTCAGATTAATAGGGGTATTGACGGATGGACTGTAGGTATAAAAATTGCCTGAATTTTGGGAGCTTGTTACTTCGTCCGTATTGGTTGCGCTGGTTGTTGCTCCCAGGGAAATAGCTGATAATCTGTACACCAGTTGGTCAGTGCCCCACTGATAGCGTAAACTGAAACTGGTTGAACTGCTAAAGCCGATACCGATTTCACGAACGGACTCCGGAATTTCCTGAGCCTTAATAGCGGATAGTGAGAATATTGATACTGCCAGAGGAAATGTTGTCCGGATTAGTTTGAATTTCATACTAAAAAATTTAATTAAGAGCTATGCAGGCACTTATTAGTGCATATTAAGAAGGATAAGGGCTACCAATACCAATGAAACCAGGTGATATCCTGTATTGATAAAAAAGAACTTCCAGGATTTCATTTCCCAGGCAACTGTACCAAGATCAGTGGGAAGGAAAAAGCCAAGCCATGTAAATATGGCTGCCATAAAAGCGTTGCCTGTAGGCGACATGGGTGATGGAGCCTGTCCCCATGAGGTAGGGTCCCATGCAGCAATGTTATGGGCAAACACATATGCCATGAAAAAATTTCCAATAACCATAAATACCATTCCTTTGATCATGGCAGAAGCGGGTGGTTTTTTGGTCATATCAAACTTCATCTCTTTACCCCATGCTTTACCAAAAAGAGGGGTATACCAGATGAATCCTAAAATGAAATTTGCAATAACTGCAATAAGTACTGCAAGAAAATTAATGTGAATGTTTGGCATAGTGATTTGGTTTTAGGTTAGAAGTCCGTTCAGAAGAGGCTAAATTATGACAATTTTGAATTATTGCAACGTTCGGTAGCCTATATTTTAATTCCTACCACAAGGACATCATCTACTTGTTCAAATTCCATTTTCCAATCATTGAATGTGTTTTCAAGTTCTTCTTTCTGCTCAGCCATAGTGGAAAATACGGAGAAAGAGCCCCCACTTGACCGGGTGAAATAGCCCCCACTTGTCTGGGGCAAAGAGCCCCCACCATTCCGGGGCAAAGAGCCCCCACCTTTTTTAGTTTGATCATACTGTTTTTGCACAGCGATTTATGAGTTTTTGAAGTCGTAAATTCTACGCTTCTCTAAACTTAGAAAATCATGGCGAATAAAGCAACCAGTATGAGCAAAGTAAGACAAATCATCAAGTACTATATCCAGGGACTGGGTAAGAAAAAGATTGCAGGCCGTCTTGGCATGTCCAAGCATACTGTAAAGCTTTATGTTGAACAATACATGAAGTTGAAAGTACCTTGGAATGAGCTTTCCAAGGTAACAGACTTTGAGTTGAACAAACTCTTTCATCCAGTTCATGAATTGCCTTTAACCGGTAAGGTTAAGCAGGCATACGACTTCTATCCGATAATGGAAAAGCAACTCAGAAGGCGTGGAATGACCATTGCTATGCAGTATGATGTGTTCAAGGCCACTAATCCAGACTGTTACGGGAAAACGAACTTTTACTTTTATTACTGCAAATGGAAGAAGAAAGTAAGCCCTTCCATGCACATAGAGCACAAGGTAGGGGACAAACTCTACGTCGATTTTGCAGGAGAAACACTACCCTACGTTGATGTAGACACCGGTGAGATAAAAGACGCTCAGGTCTTTGTGGCAATCCTTGGCTGGAGCCAGTATACTTACGTGGAAGCTATGAAGAATCAAACCATTGAGGAGTTTATAACAGCCTGTGAAAATGCCCTTCATTATTTTCAGGGCGTTCCTCTTGCCATTGTTCCAGACAATCTTAAGTCAGCAGTTTTTAAGGCAAACAAGTATGAGCCTATCCTAAATGAAAATTTTAAGGCCTTTGCTGACCATTATGGGATTGCTCCTATACCGGCCCGGCCGTACAAACCGAAGGACAAGGCCCTTGTAGAGGGGATGGTAAAAATATCTTACCAGCGGATCAATGTCCGCATTCCTGAAAACGAGATACTGCCTTTAACGGCCTTGAATGAGGTCATCCGGAAAAACCTTGGAACCAGTAATGATACTACGCTTACAGGCAGGGAGTGTTCCAGAACAGATCAATGGATAATGGAACTGCCTTCGCTTCAGGCTCTACCTCAGACCCGGTACGAAATGCGAACGATCAAGCAGGTAACGGCAATGAAGAACGGGTATATCTATTTAACCCAGGATCAGCATTACTACAGCATTCCTTATGAACTTATCGGCAAGCACCTCAAGGTACAATACTCCAGATCAACAGTAGAGATTTACGATAAATATGAACTCATTGCCAGCCACAAAAGAATACGCAGTCCCCATAACTATTCTGTTAATGAAGCTCATAGGGCTCCAGAACATCGCCATTATATGGAATGGAGTCCAACATTCTTTTTGGAAAAGGCAAAAGCTATTGATCCGGCAGTTGAATATTACATCGGTCAGATTCTGGCAAAGAAGCAACACACGGACCAGACTTACAAATCCTGTCAGGGTGTATTATCGCTTGCAAAGCGTGTAGGCAATGTCAGACTCATCAAAGCTTGCAAACGTGCTCATGCCATCGGCTATTACAATTACAAGACCATAGATGACATCCTGATCAGAAACCTGGACAGCTACGAAGACGAACCAGAAACACCACCAATGCCAACCCATGATAATATCAGGGGAGGAAATTATTACAAGTAATCAATTAATAACCAATCACTAAAACCAAAAAAATGAAAGAAATCCTGATCAAAATGAAAAAGATGAGACTCGCTGGAATGGCCAGAGCCATGAGTCTAACAATGGAATCCGGCAAGAACGAACAGTACACTCCGGATGAACTGGTCACTCACCTGGTTGACTGTGAATGGGATGATCGCTATAATCGAAAGCTTGACCGAACGGTTAATGCTGCCAAGTTCCGCTACAAGGCCAGCATTGAGCAAATATCCTTCGAGGATAACAGAGTGGATAAAAACCAGATCCTTAGAT
>Ga0207067_10028_pt1 | contig 38585 bp, 42 predicted proteins | sample Alteio_BWMinCont_25_FD_153484 | JGI IMG/M metagenome (GOLD analysis project Ga0207067, IMG submission 153484) | Enriched cells from forest soil in Barre Woods Harvard Forest LTER site, Petersham, Massachusetts, United States -... | ecosystem: Environmental > Terrestrial > Soil > Temperate forest >...
TGACGGCAATTGATTGCCCCATCGGGATTCGGGTAATATCGAGTTCACTCCATCGATACGGTGGATTCACCAAGCCTGGACTCTCGCCAGGTAAACGGATTCCGCTCGTTTCGCCGAACCCAAAGCGCCGGATATATTGATAGAATCGGTCCTTTCCCAGCTGGAGCGCGAGTTTAGCAGCCCCGATGTTACTTGAATGCGCCAACACTTCATGAAGAGTCAGCATCCCCATCGGATGCGCATCGTGAAGAATGTGGCCGGCGTAGGAATAAGCCCCGTTCTCGCAATAGATCTTCGTCTCCGGTGTCGCGACTTTCTCCTCAAGCGCGCCAGAAGTAACTACGATCTTAAACGTTGATCCCGGTTCCACCATGTCGCATATAGGCCGATCCTTTTGTTGCTCCGGCGTGGAGGACCGTGGGTCGTTGGGATCGAAGGTTGGCCGGCTCGCCATCGCCAGGATCTCTCCGGTCGTCGGGCGAAGCATCACCGCGGTAGCCATCTGCGGCTTATACTGAGCAAAAGCGGCGTCTAATTCGCTCTCGACGATATTCTGCAGCTGCATATCAATCGTGAGCCTGACATCACATCCGTCTTTGGCCGCTGTCTCCAGCCCACGATATTGGACCAGTTCATGGCCCTTTTGGTCTTCTTCCAGATAGCGAACCCCATTGGTCCCTTGGAGGAAATCTTGCATCGATCTTTCGATGCCGAGTCTTGGTTCATGACCCGCATCGAGAAAACCGATCACTTGGGCTAGCAAGCTGCCGTTTGGGTAAACCCGGTCAAAATTCAGGTCGAAATAAATCCCAGAGAGTTGCCTCTGACCTCTCGTAATCTTCGAGATGTTCGCGTAAACGTCCTCGGAGACACCTTTTTTCAGGACCCTCGATACCGTCTTTTCGTCCGCGATCGTTTTGTCGACGACCGCTTTTAGTTTTGCTTCGAGCTCAGCTGGATCCATTTCCAGCTGACCAGCGATTGCCTGCGCCAAAGCAGTCGGGTTCCGAATATGCGAACCGTCGGCAGCCACGTCGTAGATGCGGCGGTTCTCGGCGAGAGGTTCGCCCCTACAACCCCGGATGACACCACGCCGTGCGTAGATGACTTGCTTATGTACATGCTTTTCTGCGGCAAGCGCTACATAGACATCGTGCTGGATTACTTGGAGATAGATCAGCCTGACGGAAAACAGGCTGAATACTCCAACCAGAGCAAAGCAGACGATGGCAGCTCTCGCTTGCTCATTCCGGTTCATTTTCTAAAGGGCCGATTGGAGACAACGCGAAGGTCGTCCCCATTCGGGTCGTCTTGGTTAAGGCGAACGACCTGGTCGGTCGTAATCGGGACGAGACCAAAAGAGTTTTGTGCGAGTCTCTTCTTCAGCGCCGCCAAAGAGGTGAGATTATCGATCTGCAGCTGCATGCTCTCGTTCTCCTTTCGGACCTCCGCCAACTGCCGTTCGAGCTCGATCTGTTTGTCTCCTGAGAGCTTCAGCTGGTTCTTCAGATAGACATACGAAATCCCGGCGGAAGCGATGAACACCGCCGAAATGATGACCTTACATAATGATGCGATTCGTATAGATGGGGCCGGCGCCCGTCGATTGGAATTCATAGTGTGTTGCGCTCAATGACTCGGAGCTTGGCGCTGCGAGATCGTGGGTTCCTCAGTTTTTCTTCTGGCGACGCCTCGATCGGCTTCGTTGTGATTAGCTTAAAATTGAAAGCCGGGTTCGGCCGCGGTTCAGGCCATTCCGGGCGATCGATCCATTCTTGAGAAACACTCCTGAAATAATGTTTTACAATGCGGTCTTCCAGGGAGTGAAACGTAATAACAGCTAGCCGCCCCGCAGACTTCACCCATCCAGCGAGAGCAGGCAACGCTTGTTCCAAGATCTCAAGCTCATTATTAACCGCAATCCGCAGCCCCTGAAACACCCGCGTTGCCGGGTGCCGAGGCCCTCGCCGTGGAACCACCTCCTCTACCGCTCTGGCCAGATCCATTGTGGTTTGAAAAAGCCGTTCCGAACGTCTTCGCACCAGATGGGCAGCGATTCTTCTGGCCGCTGGTTCTTCGCCCAGTCGCCGGAAGATATCGATCAACTCCTCCTCGGGCGCGAAGTTCACCAGGTCTGCTGCTCGCACGGTGATGTTGGGACCCATGCGCATATCCAGCGGACCTTCCTCTTGAAAACTGAAGCCGCGGTCAGGGCTATCGAGCTGGTGCGACGAAACGCCAAGGTCCATCAGTATCCCGTCAAAAGCCCCCACGCCCAAAGCCGCGAAGTGTCGTGGCGCTTCTAGAAAATTGGCCCGAATCAAATGCAGACGAGAACCAAACTCCGCCAAATGGCTTAAAACTTCGGAAATCGCGTCGGGATCCTGATCCCCGGCCACTACATCAGCACCGGCGGCGAGCAAACCCCTGGCATGGCCGCCTCCGCCAACGGTCGCATCAAAAAAAATCTTACCCGAACCCGGTTTCAGCAACGCGATAGTCTCCGCTAACAGGACCGGTTCGTGGAAAGGCCTAGGTTGTCCCGCATTCCGCACCATGACTTCTTTTTTTAGCACACCGATCATGTTCTCCTCCGGACAAACCAATTCTTCGCACCAACGAGTCGATCCCGGCCCTCAGATTCCAAGCACCCCCAACATGTGATGGAACGTTGGCGCGTCCTCCTCCGTTATCTTTTGCCATGCCTCTGGACCCCAAACCTCGAACCGCGAATGACTGCCCACTAAGATGACTTCTCCCTTGAGGCCAAGCTGACGACAGTGTTCCTCGGGCAAAATAATCCGGCCCTGCTTATCCGTCGTCACGTGCTGAGCTTTGGAATAGAACTGTCGAATGAATCGCTGAACGTCCTGGGCTGAAAACCTAGGATCGCTCTTGGCCCGCGCTGCGACCTCGTGCGCCACCGCGGTGGGCATCACCATCAAACAGCCATTCTCTGGATTCGGTACGGCAAAGAACTCATCCACTTCACCGCCCCGCCAACGCGCAGGGATAGTGACGCGATTTTTCGCGTCCAGCGCGTGCCGGAATTCCCCGGCAAAGATCGGCTGAGAGGTGGAGGGATCCATTGTTCAGCATGGCAAGTTCAACCATTATGAACCACTATGCCCCACTTTTACCCACCAACTCCCATTCGGGTCAATGAAATTCGTGCGGATTTAGAACATTTTGTGCGGTTTAATTTCGGATGAGCGGAACGGTAGGGCTCTCAGGACCAGGAAGTGGGAGAACGCGTGCGACGTTGCAGGCGAATAGGATCTATGGGACCGATAGGACTTATGGGGTTAGCTTGGGCTCGAAGCGTTAGGGTTGCATAGGTCCTCTTGGTCCTATATGTCCCATCTGCGGCCGGCACGCTGGACTCCGAGAATCCCCCGGGATTCGAGGGCGACTTGACGCTGATTCTTAAGAAAACAACCGATTTATGACAGGTAATTTAATTAAAATCGGCCGAATTCCCCTCGTTTTGAATACTTTATATGCTATACTGGAAGTCCCTATGGCTATTCAGAAGAAAAACGCCTTCTCCCGCCGCCTACCTGATCTCGTGACCGAAGAGCTAGTCTCCGTTCTGTCGCAAAAGAAATCATTCGAGTTCAAGCAATTGTTTGAAGTCGTTCATGAAAACCTGCGGCAGCGAAACGCGGCCAGCGGCGGTGAAGAGATGTTGCGTTTGAGAGCTTACGAAAAGCTTCAAAATTTGGTTGCTCGCGGTGTGGTCAAAAAGAGTGGTAAAAGCTACAAAGGGGACGCAGCTGCTCTAGCGGCAATGGCTGCTACGAACGCCCAAGCCGCCGCAACGGTTATCTCAAAAACCTAGCACCAGGGATGGCGCAAGATTACCTCCCGATCCTCGTTCAGGTTCTTTTCGCGATCGGATTCGCCGGGTTCGCCTTATTTCTGAGCGTAATTATCGGCAGAGTCGGTAAGCGAACTCAGATAAAGGACACCGCTTACGAGTGTGGAATGCTTCCGCAGGGCGAGGCTCAACCTCGCTTCAGCGTGAAGTTCTACCTGGTAGCGATGCTCTTTATCCTTTTCGATATCGAGATCGTTTTCATGTATCCGTGGGCGGTCGTCTATCGCGACTTTGTCGCCAAATATAATGCTCTACCTATATTGGGCAGCATGGTTGGCTTTGTCGTGATCCTGTTGGTCGGCTTTGTCTACGCGGTGAAAAAAGGCGCTCTCGATTGGCGACGCTGAGGCAGTAAACAGTAAGTCAGTAATCAGTGTAGGAGCCAGGAGCTAGAATCCAGGAGCAAGGAGGCGCGTATGGTCGTTCGCCGTACGCGGTTTCCAGGGCTATGTTCTGCCTGGGGCTCATCAACCAGACCCATTGGTCTCATAAGTGCCGTCCAGTGTAGTACCTGCAGGTTCGCCAAAAAACCGACACCCCAACACGCCCACAGCCCCTCCTCGCTCCTGGATTCTAGCTCCTTGCTCCTACACTGATTTACTGCTTACTGATCGCTGTTTACTGAGAATGATCGCCAGACGCGTCATCTACGAAGGTCGTGTTCAAGGTGTCGGATTCCGGTTTTCGGTTAAGGAAATCGCGCAGGGCTACGAACTTGCCGGCTGGGTCCGCAACCTGCCGGACGGCCGGGTCCAAATGGAGGCTCAAGGAGATGATGCCGAGATCGAGGGCTTCCTGCAGGCCATCGAAGATTCGCATCTACGACCGCATATCCGGCGGAAGGTGGTAACGCCGATCGAGCCAACTGGAGGGCTGAAAGGGTTTCAAATCAGATCTTAGAAGCGTTCAGCGTCGGCAAATGCACAAGCATTTGTGGAAGCTAAACGTTATAAGTCCTAGACGCTCTCCGTTTTCGGACCAATATTTGTTCGAAAGATGCGCTTCGCGATTTTCGGCGACATCCACGCAAACTTTGAGGCGTTCGAGGCCGTTCTCGCCGATGCCAAGCGAGAAAAGTGTGACCGCTTCATTTGCCTTGGTGACATTGTTGGTTACAACGCGGATCCCCAAGCCTGTTTAGCGATCGTAAGGGAGCTCAAGTGCCCGGTGGTAAAAGGAAACCACGACGAATATGCCTCCAGCCTCTGTTCGTTGGAAACCTTCAACCCGTTGGCCGAATCAGCGATTCGTTGGACGAGGGACACCCTGATTCCAGCGGAAAAAGAATTTTTGAGCTCCCTTCCGCTGACCACCGACGTGGAATCGTTCACCATTGTGCACGCCACCTTGGATGGCCCTGGGGATTGGGGCTATGTCCTCAATCAGTTGGATGCCGCGGCGAGTTTTTCCCGGCAGGAGAAGCAGGTTTGCTTCTTCGGTCATACCCATTCCCCGCGTCTGTTTGTTAAGGACGGATCCGTGGTGGGATTCCCACTGACTGAAGTTAAGATCGAGGCGAAGAAGCAATATTTTATCAACGTCGGAAGCGTTGGTCAGCCGCGAGACGGCGATTGGCGGGCAGCCTACGCGGTCTACGATCTTGACGCTAAAAAGGTGACCCTTCGACGTCTTAAGTACGATATCGAGAAAGCACAGGCAAAAATTAGAAACGCCGGACTGCCGCTAAAACTGGCTGAGCGGCTGTTTCTTGGGCGATGAACCCGAAGACGATTCTGATCGTCAAGCCGAGCTCGCTGGGGGATATCGTCCACACCCTACCCGCGTTGAGGTTCGTCAAACAGTCCTTCCCGACCAGCAACGTCTATTGGGTGGCCAACACCGAGTGGAGTCCACTCCTTGAAGATAACTCAGACCTGGAAGGCGTTATTCGCTTTCCCCGGAGAAGTTTTCGCGGCCTTAGAGGCGCGATCCGATTTTGGCAATGGTGCCAAGAACTGGGCAAACTTCGCGCAGATTTGGTGCTGGATTTTCAAGGCCTGTTTCGCAGCGCCTTGATCGCGCGCAGCGCCGGTAGCCGGGTCGTTCTCGGGCTAGCTGACGCCCGCGAAGGCGCTCGTTTTTTTTACCAAAAAGTGGCCCCGGTAACGTCAAGCCAACATGCGGTGTTGCGTTACCTCGCTTTGGCCTCGCTTGCGGGAGCCGACGTATCTGGTGAGATCGAGTTCCGCTTGCCGCAAGGCCGTCCGATACCAAATTTTGAGCTCCCGAATCAGTTCGTCGTCCTCCACCCCTTTTCTCGAGGAACCGGCAAATCGCTAGGCGAAGCAGAGATTTACGAACTGACCGCAGCCATGGCTCCTATTCCCGTTATCATCGTTGGGAAAGCCGACGCCCCGATCTCATTCGCTCGTAACGCAGCCTCACTAGTTAACCTGACCGATCTGGAACAACTGATCTGGCTGCTGCGCAAAGCCGCCTTCGTAATCAGCGTGGACAGCGGCCCAATGCACCTGGCTGCAGCAGTATCCCGCGAAATTCTCTCGATCCATTTTTGGAGCGACCCAAGAAAAGTCGGCCCATTCCGGCCAGACGCCTGGATCTGGCAAAACCACAAGATATTGCGTAAAGACGAGCTGCCAGAAAAGTCACCAACCGCAAACCCATCAGCGCGCCCAAGGTCTGAGCAGATCGCCTTGTTCATCAGGGAAAGACTCGGGGAAGCGATGGGGCAGTAATTCGTAAGCAGCAAGCAGTACGAGGAGCCAGAATCCGGGAGTCAGGAGGGCGTGTGGACGTATCGGCGTCTACAGGTGTGACCCATATGTGGGCGCTGCTATCGAATGGGATTTATAGGACCAATAGGGCTTATGGGTCGGGTAATATGAGTCCCATAGGCCTTGTAGGTCACATCTGTTCGCGTTGTGATTTAGCACCCATACACCGTGATGCCGATACGCCCTCCTAGCTCCTGGATTCAGGCTCCACCTCGTACTGCTCACTGCCACACTGATTACTGATTACTATCGGCGTGCCCGCTCGTTCCACTTTTCACTTTAAACAGGCGCAGAAGCGTTTATCTAACCCCTATGCCCTCGTTCGACATCGTCTCGGAGGTCGATAAGCAAGAGATCGACAATGCTCTTAACCAAGCGAATAAAGAGCTGAGTACCCGCTTTGATTTCAAGGACAGCAAGGCCACGATCGAACGCACCAGCCCGGATGTGCTTGAACTAACGGCCGAAGATGCGGCCAGACTGCGATCTTTGATGGAGATCATGGTTGGGAAGCTGGCTAAACGCGGCGTCGATTTGCGCAACGTGGACCGGAAGGACCCCGCAATCTCACCCTTGGGACATGCCCGCCAGGAAATTCATATTAAACAAGGTCTAGAAGGGGATAAGGCAAAAGAGATCACGAAAGCGATCAAGGCGGAGGGACTAAATGTCCAGTGCCAGCTTCAGGATCGCCAGATCCGGGTCACCGGAAAGAAGAAGGATGATCTGCAAACCGTGATCCAACTCCTGCGACGGAAAGATTTTGGGGTGGCACTGAATTTCAAGAACTTCAGAGATTAAACGGTAGAGATTAGCTCTGCTCATCCGTGCCTCTGCGTCTTCGAACAAACGGACGAGCGGGAGCTCGTCCCTACCGAATCCTACCCGAACGGACAACGCCTCGCTTTTTCTTCGTCCCAACGATTCGGCTGCGCTAAGAAGTTCGGCGTAAGGGTTCGCTCCTTGAACGTGCGATGAAAAACAGGTGTTGTGGCCCCGGATATTGGAGGCACAATCCAGCTCCAATCCGCATAAACACAGCGTCCCGCTTCCTTTTCTCTCTTCTCATGAGTGAGAAACTGCTTGGTAACGGTATGATGATCGACCATGGCGACACCAGCCTCGTCGAATGACCAAAGCACCGCCTCGTTCAGCTCGATAAGAGCTCGGTCTTTCCAAAGGCTTCTATTGGAATCGGTGTCGAGTCCAAGGCGCCTGCCAATCTCCGGCAAAGCATTATAACGGTCTGTGTCCGCTAAGTCGCGTGCGCCAATCTCGGTCCCAAGATACCATCCGCTAAACGGGGCCGCCGGAAACGAAACCCCTCCAATCTCGAGGCGCATCCCGGAAACTGCCGGCAGAGCAAACCATTTCAAACCCAATTGCTCAAACCAGTCGTACCGAGGATGGCGAATCAGGACTTCTAGAACCACATCCGGTAGATCAAACCAATGAACCGCCCCATTCATCCCAATCGCAATCGGGAGCAAGTTAAAACGGTCTGGTGAGGGTCCTTTCCAACCCAAAGATTGAATCCGCTGCGTGAAACTTAGGTTGCTTGGATCTCCCAGGACTGATCCATCGGCTTGCAGATATCCGGCGTAACCGATCAACTGCCGGTTCCAGATCCTAACCTTCGGCTTTTCCGCCGAACCCAAGGCGAAAACCGAGACCATCGGAATAATTCGCCCCCCATTTGTGGAAACGACAATATGGTCGACCAGCGCAGCAAACACTTGTTCTGGAGCGTTCAAGTGCCTCAAGTCTCGAACGACCAAACTCTGCCAGGCCAACCGTCCAACGCAACGAGTGCTATTCCGCCAAGCGACTTTAGCTCCGTATTCCAGTTCCTCCCGGGTCAGATAATCCAACTTGCCATCCCGAATTTGTTTTCTAACTTCTGCCCACCGCGAGTTGAAAGCCTGAGACGAGCGCGAGCTCATCCCCCCCGTCTCGGAATAAAACTGCTCCAGCCACTTTCGAGCCTCTTCCAAAAGAACAACCGTTCCCGCGGAGTCGCCGCTGAGAATCCTGGATTCTCGTCGCGGGGCGTCAGCGTGTTTTTGAATTTGCTTCAGGCGGCGCTGTCCGATCAGCGCGCCCGGATCATGATTGTTTTTCATTGCGTCCTTATGCCGGAGAAAGTTGCTCTGCCCGCCGGCCCCGGCTGTTCCTGCGCCGCTGCCGTAGCCGATCAAAGAATTGGTTTCGCCGCCACGCCGTAAACTCTTTGTTGTAGACCTTAGCCATCAGATCGCGGAGTCCGGTTTCCAACATCTCCACGTTCATCCGGTCGGGCCGGAAATTGACATCGAAGAGAGTACAACGATCCCATTGCCCGGGATAAAGCAACCGACCTTCACGCTCCAAACGTTGATAGAGCGGAGTTCCCGCGAATGGCGTCAAAACGGTCAACTGGACCTCGAACAGAGCGGTTTCCTGGATGAATTTCCAGACTGCATCAAAAGTCTCCGGACCCGATCCGTCTAATCCAAGGATGAAACAGCCGTTCACGGTGATTCCATGATCCTGGATTCGCCGAATTGCCGTCCGGTAACGTTCCACCTGTTTCGCCTTCCAGTTGGCTTTCTGTTCCAGGCCATCCATGCCGGCGATAACCGGGCTTTCCAGGCCAATCAAAATCTGTGAGCAACCGCTCTCTCGGAGAAGGCGAAGCAACTCCGGATCGTCGGCGACCGAGATATCCGTTTCGGTAAACCAATGGATATTTTCAGCTGCCAACGCTCGCACCAGGTGCTTCCCGCGAGCCCGATTGGCGAAGGTATTATCATCCGCTAACTCAATGAAGGGATGCCTCCACAGTTTCTTGATCTCGTGCAGTTCTGCCACCACCCGGTCGACCGGTTTAGCCCGGAATTGTGGCGCTATCCGAATCGAGGCGGCACAAAACTCGCATTTGAACGGACATCCGCGCTGGGTCTGTAATGTTATCCGGTTGTAGTGAGCCGGATCGAGCAGATCGAAGCGAGGCATGGGCGAGTTAGCCAGGTCGAATTGCGGTCCTTCATTCTTATAAACGCGCTGTAGTCGGCCGGCTTCCCAATCTTGCAATAGCTTCGGCCAGACTGGTTCCGCCTCGCCCACGACAATGGCGTCCGCGTGTTCAAGGGCTTCCTGCGGTTCCGCGGACACATGCAAGCCCCCCATAATGACGCAACTCCCCGCGGCCCGATAACGGTCCGCCAACGTGTAGGCTTCATCCACCTGCGCTGCCAGGCTGGAGATTGCTACCAGATCGAAAGGTCCTGGCGGTTTATCCGACTTATTAATGTCAAAGACATCATGGTAAGAAATTTCAAATCGGTCAGGTGTAAGTCCCGCCAAGGTCAGTAGCCCAAGGGTCGGGAGTGAGGCGATCACCTTACCGCGATCGATAAATCCGGGCAGGGTGAGCCCTATATTTATGAGCTCTGGGTTCACGACCCGAACTCCGCTCATCGCAATTAAACCAATTGTTTTCATGAGTGTGGCCAACGCCAGAGTAAAAGGGAAACCGCCGTCCCCAAGCTGAGCACCGGCACTGGAAACAGATGACGAAGCCAGGACCGCCAAGCCGTGAGAAAACAACACACCGGCATGGTGACCTGACCGATAAAAAAAAATCTTCCCGCCAAGCGAACCGTATCCGGATCGAATGCGAGCTGGCGAACGGTGATCCCCATTAAAACGCTTAGGATCCCGAGACCGAAGAAAGAGATATGGCCAAGGCGAACCAATCGCCGGGGAAAGCTGTTATACCCCCCGAGCCAGCGTTCCTGATGAAAGAACAGACCGATCAAGGCGCCGGAAACGATTCCGGCCACCATCCCAATCCAGCCCCAATAGAGGCTGTCATAAGGCAACAAATTCATCGTGCCGGATCCTAGTATGGGTTCCGGCCGGCCCGTTAATTGAAGAAATTGTAGCGGATATTGGACTAATCGATGAGAGCGTTCCTTTTCGTCCTCGTCCTCGTCCTCGAAAAGGCTATTCTTCCCCAGAAGCTCCCAACGGCCACACAATCCTGGAGACCAATGGAGGGGCTGGGTGAAAAAAAGCTTTCCGACGACGAGTACGAGAACGACAAACACACGAGCTCACGCCCATATGTCGATACGTACTCACCCCGAAAAGGAGACACATTTTCTTGAGGGCAGGACTTGAAGAAGCGGGTTGCCACAGCCAAGTGACATCATGAATGAGTTCATAAGGGCGCTGGTTTTCGCTGCAGCTAAACACCGAGACCAGCGGCGGAACTGGAAGAGCAGTTCGGACAGAAGGTGACCTCGGTCGTCCTGGAGATCACCGACGATAAGTCTTTGCAGAAACCGATTCGAAAACAACTGCAGATCGACAATTCCGCCCGCCTGTCGGCCGAGGCCAAACTTGTGAGTCTGGCTGACAAGATCTGCAATCTAAGGGATACCGCCGTGTCGCCTAAGGTTGGCTGGTCGTTGGAACGCACCCAGGCATACTTTGATTGGGCAGCCCAAGTAATCGCGGGTGTGCGAGGGATCAACCCAACTCTGGAGGGGCTGTTCGATGAAGTTTATAGGCGGGGCAGACCGAAAGAGTTGACCCTCCAAGGGCAAGAAACGCCGGAATAGCCCTGTGCCAATGGGCCAATCTCACCCACCCTGAACCGGAGGCATCAGAGAAATCAATTCGCCGGGTTTCAGAACGTAGTGACGCGGGACATATTCGATACCCGCGGCAATGAGGAGACACTTATCCCATTGCTTGAGGCTCGGCAGAAGCCCGTAAAGTTTCTCCAAGAGTCCGGCTACGGTGGTGCCCGGCACCAGCTCCAGTTTTTCCGGTCCTTTCAGGTCTCGGAGCTGAGAGAAATACTGCAGATGGATAGAAATCATGGCTGCCGCAGAACTCCGATCAAAGGCAAATTCCGATAACGTTCCTGATAATCCAGCCCGTACCCAACTACGAAGTCATCTCCGATATCGAACCCGACGTAGTCCGCCTCGATCGGACGTGCCCGCTTCTTGATTTTTCGGAGCAGAACGCAGCTTTTGACACTCAAAGGCCGCACGTCCTGCCGAACGGCGTCGACAATCGCAGCCAAAGTATGCCCACTGTCCAGGATATCATCGAGTAGAAGAACATGGCGATCGGCCAGATTCGGTAGCGCGGCTCGATCAAATTCGACCTGACCGGAGGTCTCCATTTTGTCGTAGTAGCTTCGCACCCGGAGGCAATCGATCTGGAGTGGCAATGGGATTCTGCGAAGCAAATCCGCCATAAAGATTAGGCTCCCGTTTAGAATAGCCAGGACAGTAAGATCTTTCCCTTCATAGTCGGCAGTGATCTCCGTAGCCAACGTGTCCAGCCGGCGCGCGATTTCGTCTTCGCGTAAGAGGACTCGATCGAGGTCAGATTGCATAGGAAAGCCTAGCCTTACCCCGGATCAGTCACAAATCCAGCGTGTTCGAAATTTGGGGGAGTGTCAGCTCCGGTAGGGCGAAAAACTCGACGCGCCAAGGGCGTAAATGCTCGAGAAGACGATTCCGCGCCGGTTTTGAGCCGCGGTCATGGCGTCGTTTCGCCCGTGCCCGCTTTCGGGCCAACGCTCAATCGAAAATATGCCTCCTGATCTACGTACGCGCACTCAACGGCTCAAAACCGGTGCGATGTCGACATGATAGGAAACGGCACCGTGGGCGCACCGAGTTTTTCGCCCTACCGGGCTTGGGTGCCAACGACGACAGGCCACCTACGCCGCCACCGAAGGCAAATTTGCGGCGAGACGACGGGCATAACGCCGGATCATCTTGATCAAGTGCGGCTTCGTCGTTTTATCGGTGAAACGGATGCCGTTGGTTGCGGCTAGTCGCCGCAACTCGCCAAACGTCCGCTTAGCGATGGTGGTGGCGTATTCGTCCTCCGACAACCGGCCGAGGGCGTAGAATTCCTGTTGAAGCTGGCCTTTCTCTTTCCCGGCGGGTGCGACATATGCCGCTTCCGCAAAGGCATGCTTGAGGAACTTGGAAGCCGCCTCGGCTCGATCCTGTTCGTGGACCGTTTCCACGAACTCTCTCTTGGCTGCTACCAATTCTTCGGCTTTCAGACGTTTGCTGCAGGCCTCTCTCAAAGCCTTCCTTAGAAGGTCCAACGACAGATGTTTCTTCGCAGCGGGGGACCTCAGGAGAGTCTCCAGCAATAACTCGCCGGACTTCCGGCTGGCCAGAAACCCGTCCAAAGTAGCGTCAAATTGCTCGATGTCCGTCGCCAGCCTTACTGCGGATTTGCCAACAACGTCGCCCTCGAGTTTGTTGCCGTGTTTCTGGAGCCTTTCGGCAACGTGAAGAAGCTTACCCGCTAGCTCCTGATAGTTCATTTTCTGTGCTGAAAGTGGGTTAGAAAGTTCTGGGTCAGATCGCTATAATCCTGCGCCCCGATACACCCAGGCGCATACAATATCACTGGAAGATGCTCGCTGGTAGACTCCGCTACCCGGACACAATGGCGGATAAAAGGGTGCAATAAACCTGCGCCCGGCTCGAGAATATGCCGATCGTGCAGCTGGGCCAGCATGATTTCCATCTCGTTGATCGCCAAACGAAAGACGTTCCCCGTCTGGCGATAGTGACTGACCACTACGGCGCCCACGTTCGGGTGCCGCCGTTCACCCGTAGAATCCGTGTATTTACCCCTTAACTCCTCGATGTACTCAGCTAAAACCTGGAACCCGGACAGAGAAAGGTAGTCGGGTACATAAGGAACCACACAGCTGTCCGAGAGGAAGATGGCGTTTTTGGTTGTAGTATAGAGATTCGGCGGACAGTCAAAAAAGACATAGTCATAGCGGTCGACATAGTCTTTAAGCGCTCGATCCAAGATCCGATAGAGGGCCGGAGGCCGCAGCTCGTGGATCCGGTCCTCGATCCGAAGAAGTTCTACCGAAGCCGGTAAGAGGTGCAGTTGTGGCAGTTCGACAAAGCCGGTCCAGGTGGTCACGCCTTTTACAACGGACTCATCGAAATTGAATCGATCTTTTCCCTGAATGGCATCGTCAAAAATCTCAAACGTCGAGCGTCTACCCTTCGCCACATGCTCGCGCCAAACGTCGGGACGCATTAACCAGAGACTGGAATTAGATTGCGGATCCAGATCGACGATCAGCACTTTTTTATCGTGCAGCTTCGCCATGGTAGCCGCGATATTCACTGCACAGGCGGTTTTGCCGACTCCGCCTTTAAAGTTGATAAATGCCAGAACCTTTGCGCTCATCGGCGTCGACTATGAATATAACGCTCTTAAATCGTGCTTTGAATCAAGCCCTTTCTTTAGGAAACAAGGCCTTTGACCCTCAGTTTGCCTCGTTTTTTGCCCTTTAGCACCTCGTTTTCCGTTCGTGCTCGGAATCGTCCCGGTCCTGGTGCTCGATTTTGGCGACGTGGAGTGGAAAAGTATTCGAGTTCTGGAGCACTGCGCTTTGTCCGCAATTGCGCCGCGGCTGGCAGGTTAGGGGGCTTAGATATTGCTTAAAGGGTCACTTTCTCCATGGTACTAGCCTGCATGGATGGCCCTTATACCCGGCTCACCGAAGCCGATTACGACACGAAGCTCCGCGAGATGGGCAACTATCTTTGGGAGCTTGAGCAAGACCTTTTAACCGCCGACGCCCGCCAAGACGAGACTACAGCCGGCCAGGTACATCAAAAGATCTCTAGCCTGGCAGCAAAGGCCGATCGGTTCTTCGAGATCCCGGGTAAGCACCAGATGTTGGCTGCTTACGTCTCGGGCCTAGGGTTGCGAATCATCGGGCAATGGGCCGAGGCCAGCGATCGATTCCTTAACGTACTAAAGCTATCTCCAACCAATGGTGAGGCTTGGCTAGAGCTCTCCTGGTGCCTAGCTGAGACCGAGCACTGGGAAGAATGCGAAATGGCCGCTCGCAGAAGCACTGAATTTTTCCCAGAGACGGGAGCTGTTTGGGGGAACCTGGCTCTAGCGCTGGAAAAACTAGGCCGCACCACCGAAGCCCTCACCAGTGTCAAGACCGCTCTTCGCCTGGATCCGCAAGACACCCGGAACCAAGGGCTATTGTCTCGTCTGGAGGAGAGAGACACGGCGCCGCGAGGCAAATAGGGGTCGCCACCCGTGGAGTGCTGCCTCGCTTGCGAGGCCGTGGTGAGCAAGGCACGGCATTGTTTTCCCGCCTTATCATTGTCAGCGCTCTGTATTGGAGAATCGGGAGGCGTGGCCATCCCATCGGCCTCGCAAGCGAGGCAGCGCTCCACAGTTACCCACACCCCGCCTCAATCGCCTTCCCAATCGCCTCAATCCCAAAACGGATTTCATCCGCAGAAACACAAAGAGGCGGCATAAACACCACCACATCCTGGATGGGCCGAGTCAGTAAACCGAGCTCTCTCGCCGCCAGACAAACCGTCGCGCCCACTCTTTCCCGCCAGTCAAACGCGGTGCCGTCGGCTGCCCCCACCTCAATTCCCGCAATCAAACCGACCTGACGCACGTCTCGCACCCAAGGCAGTTGTCTCAATTGCTCCAATCCCTCCTCAAAAACCGGGATCAGGCCAGCAACATGCTCCAGAACTCTCTCTTCCCGAAACAATTGCAAACTGGCGAGCGCAGCCGCGCATCCTAGAGGGTTGGCGGTATAACTGTGTCCGTAAAAAAAGGCGCGTAACTCCGAGAAATCGCCCAGAAAGCCATCATAGATCGCCTCGCTAGTTAGTGTTGTTGCCAACGGCAAGTAACCACCGGTTAACCCTTTAGCCAGAACCAGAAAATCCGGGATAACCTCTTCATGTTGGCAAGCAAACATCCGGCCCGTTCTTCCAAAACCGGTCATTACTTCATCGAAGATCAGCAGCACGCGATGCTGGTCGCACCATTGGTGCAGCTGCCGTAGCATGCCAGCGGGCCAAGTCCGCATTCCGGCCGCACCCTGAATCAGCGGTTCAATAACGACCGCCGCGAGTGTACCAGCGTCTACCCGGTCCAGCTCCTCCATGCCGTTTACCCGCGTCACCGGAAACTGAAGAGCCGCAAACCGGTCATGGAAGTTTGCGATGCCTCCGAGACTCGATGCTCCCAGCGTATCCCCGTGATAAGCGTTGTTAAAGGCAGCAAACCGAGTCTTGTTCGGACGACCGGTCTGCCTGAAGTATTGGATCGCCATCTTGATGGCCACCTCGATTCCGGTGGAACCATCATCGGAATAGAACACGCGGGTGAGCCCGCTATCGGGGAGCAGCTCTACCAACTCTTTCGCCAATCGCGCAGCCGGCAAATGAGTCAGCCCGAGGAACGAGCTATGCGCGATTTGGGATAACTGCTCGGTAATCGCTCGGTTAATTCGAGGGTGATTGTGACCGTGGATATTGGTCCAAATCGAGGAATTGCCGTCGAGATACCGCTTGCCGGCCGCATCCCGCAGCCAGGGGCCCTCGCCCGAAGCTATAAACAGCGGGTGATGGTCGGGTGTCGTCCATTCCTGCATTTGGGTAAACGGATGCCAGACATGCCGTTTCTCCCATTCCTCTGGTTGCTCAAAATCAGAAGGAATATTCACCACAAAGACACAAAGGACACAAAGGTTGGAAGACAAAGGTTCATTCGGAAATCCGGTATGGCTACGACAAAGGGTCTAAGAAACAACCTGTTTCCCCTTAACTTCCAAACTTCGTGCTCATTGTGTCTTTGTGGTGAAATTTGGTTTTAGTTCCGGTTCCGGAGACGAGTGAGCTCGCGCTCAGCCCACAGGACGTCCTCGTGCGAAGCACGGCGTCGCTGGTATTTTCTCTGAAGAACCGCGTGAAACTGCTCCAGGTCGGGCAGAGGAGGTTCGTCGTAGTAGGTCCAGGTTTCGTCCTCCGAACCCTTGGCTTGAAAACGCCAGGTTCCTCCGGATTTGACCACCCGGACTTCGCGCTTGGTCCCATCGTCGTTCCTGTCTACCCAGGCATGGCGGTTATGCATTCGTTATAACTTTAGTTTGCGCGACTGGGCAGTCCACGCTATTTGCTCGTTCCCTTGGCTACCGGAAGGAAGATTTTGGTTTATCTCCTCGGCACCGTGCTCCTGGGTGCTGCCCTGGCGCCGGTACTTTTCTGGTGCAGCCAGCCGTTATCCGACTTGCCCGGCCTCGGATTTCTTAAGGACACCGACTTTTCGCGGTTCTTTGCCCGGGCCGTCTTATTGGCCGCAGTTCTTCTGGCTTTGCCGGTGATTCAATGGATCGGGATGCGCCGGTTCCATGACCTGAAAATAACCTGGGCCTGGTCGAGGAGCTGGCAACTGCCGGCGGGATTTCTAGTAGCAGGGATCGTTATCGCTCTCTGGGGATGGTTCGCCATGAAGATCGGGCTGGCTGAATTTAAACTTCGCCCGCCTTGGAATCTGGTTCCTAACCTCTTGCTCACCTCGGTCAGCGTTGCGGTGATCGAGGAATTTTTGTTTCGCGGCGTCATCTTTGGCCTGTTTCGCCAAACCACGCCAACCTGGCTGGCAGCCATCTTTGTTTCCGCCATCTTTTCGATCATTCATCCCCTAAGGCCAGGATCGACCGGCGCCGGAGCTATCACCTGGCATTCCGGATTCGATCTTCTCCTTCAATCGATTCAGCATTTGTTGGAACCGCTCGACTTAATCGGTGGGTTCGTGACGATTTTCGTCCTGGGGCTGGTGCTCGCCAACGCCACGGTTAAAACGGGAGCTCTATGGCTGCCAATTGGGCTGCATTCCGGTGTGGTTTTCGCCAAGATGAGTTTCAATAAACTCACCCACCACTTAGCGGATTTCCCGCCCTGGTTCGGACCAGACCTGACGACTGGCTTTGGCGCAATCGCGATCCTCCTTTTGCTCTGGCTGCTGGTTTGGCTACTGTTTCGTCGTGCAGGCGGCTCTGAAAACACTCTATCAAACGGTGGTTAATCTGTGCTATCCACCGTTTTGCATTTCCTGCCGCACGAGTTTAGAGCAGGGCTGGCTTTGCCGGGATTGTCTGGAATCGGCCGTAAGAATCAAAGCTCCTTTTTGCCAAATTTGCTCCCGGCCTTACACCGGCGAGTTCGGTGCCCCGTTCGCCTGTCCGGATTGCGAGGATCCTCCGCCCGCGTTCGATTGCGTTGCGACCCGCTATCAGGCGACTGGGATCGTACGAGATTTGATTCACCGATTTAAATACTCGGGGGAATTTCATTTGCGAAACCTCTTGGTGAATTGGTTAGAGGAGGCGCTTAGCGATCCCAGGGTCAGCGCAGAGCCTTTTGACGGGTTAGTCCCTGTTCCGCTGCATCCTGCCAGGATCAGGGAACGTGGTTACGACCAGATCGCCGCTCTCGTGGAATTACTAGGCAAACGGAGACGGATACCCGTATGCCTCTGCCTTCGCAGGTCTCGCTATACTGAATCGCAGACACGTTTCTCCAGGAAAGAACGCCTCCAAAACTTGCAGAATGCGTTCGAGTTGCGCAAAGGTAGCAGCGTGCTTGGCAAACGGCTGCTCCTGGTAGACGATGTTTTAACCACCGGTTCGACGTTGGAGGAATGTGCTCGAGTCCTAAAAGGCCACGGCGCTCAATCCGTCCGCGCAATCACCGTCGCCCGTAGATAGACGTATGCCGATCTTTCAGAAACCGACTCTCAAGCAAGGAACCAATCGAAAGCGCGAAATGCCGGAAGGTCTTTGGCAAAAATGCCCCGAGTGCGGTGAAGTGATCCACAACCTGGAATTATCCCAGAATCTTAAGGTCTGCCCCAAGTGTGACTACCATTTTACCTTCTCCGCCAAGGAAAGGATCGAAAACCTGATCGATGAAGGCACGTTCGAAGAATTTGACCAGAACCTGCTTTCCATGGACGTGCTTAAGTTTACCGGAGTCGCCAGCTATTCCGAGCGTCTGGAGAGTTATCGCGAAAAGACCGGGCTAAAGGACGCAGTTGTTACCGGGTTCGGCCGTCTTAGTGGCCATGATATCGGTTTGGCAGTAATGGATTTCAATTTCTTAGCTGCTACCATGGGCTCAGCGGTAGGCGAGAAGATCACTCGCTTGGTAGAAAAAGGTACCAAGGCAGGGAGACCAATTATCGTGGTTACGGCATCCGGGGGTGCTCGTGTTTATGAAGGGATGCTAAGCCTGATGCAGATGGCCAAAACAAGTGCCGCCCTGGCACGCCATGCCCAGCTCCGCCTTCCTTATTTCGTCGTTCTAACCAACCCAACCACCGCAGGAGTAATGGCAAGCTTCGCTTCCGTCGGAGACATCATCTTGGCGGAGCCAAAATGCATGATTGGATTCGCCGGGCCACGGGTTATCCGAGAAACAACCCACCAAGATCTGCCGCCAGGGTTTCAGACCGCAGAATTTCTGCAACGCCACGGTTTCATCGACCTCATTGTTCGCCGGCCCGACCTCCGAACAACTCTTAGCCGGCTTGTGGGTCATCTCTCATCTCGCTGACGCGAACTGCCGTGCAAGAGTCGTATACAGAGGCCATTCGCTGGCTCTACAGTACCCAAGCTTCGGGCGTTAAACTCGGTCTTGAGAACGTTCGCCTCCTCTTAGAGGCTTTAGGCAATCCCCATCACCGGCTCACTTGTATCCACATTGCAGGCACTAACGGAAAAGGGTCTGTCTCCGCCATGCTGGACTCGGTAGCTCGGGCCGCCGGGTTGCGAACCGGACTCTACACCTCCCCTCACCTGGTCCGATTCAACGAGCGTATCCAGGTTTCGGGACAACCGATCACTGATGATGAGGTTTTGGCTGGGCTTAATGTGATCCGGGAAGCGATCGCTAGGTCCGGGTGTACTCCTACTTTCTTTGAGCTCACGACAGCATTGGGGTTTCTGCATTTTTCAACCCAACGGGTTGATCTCGCGATTATGGAAACCGGATTGGGTGGTAGACTGGACGCCACCAATCTGATCACACCGCTGGTGTCGGTCCTCACTTCGATTGACTTGGACCATCAGAAAATCTTAGGCGACTCGAGAGCCAAAATTGCCAGGGAAAAAGCAGGTATCATTAAGCCGCGAGTACCTGTCGTGTCGATAGCTCAGACTGCGGACGTCCGAGAGGTGATCGACGAGGTTGCGACATCTCTGAACTCACCGGTGACCTACATCGCAGAACCGATCGCCGATCTGCAAATTGGTTTGGCTGGCTCTCATCAACGACTAAACGCGGCCGTGGTGCGCGATGCGCTCGCGGTCGCGAAGCTAGGCGTCTCGCCGGACGCCTTGAAGACCGGCCTGAAGTCGGTGTTCTGGCCCGGCCGCTTTCAAGCGGTCGGCGGTCGAGTCACGATAGACGGCGCTCACAACGTCGCTGCCAGCGAACGCCTGGTCCAGACTTGGAGAGAATGCTATCCGGGTGCCTCGCCCACGATCGTGTTTGGCGGATTACGTGACAAAGAACTCGATAAGATGCTTTCGGTTCTGGCACCAATCGCCGCACGTTTTTTTCTCGTCCCGGTCAATAACCCACGTGGTGAAAACCCGGCGAGTATCCGGCTGCCGGGCGGAATTTCAGGGGCAGTGTTTCCCAGGGTACAGGAAGCAGTGGAAGCGGCCTATAAGCTGGCAGAGCCGATTCTGGTTACTGGATCTCTTTTCCTGGTCGGCGAGGTGCTCTCATGGATGCAACCGCAGCTCGGCCAATTCCAAACCAGCAGCCAATAACAAACGCCGTTAACGCCGGAATCGCCGGGAACGCCGGGAACGGAGCGTGGCGGCTTCCATGTAGCCGTTGGCTACTAAAACACTTCCGTTTTATCCGTCGGCGGTTCGAGCGAGATCCGGACCTTCATTTGGTTCGTCTCGCGGATAGTCGCGACTCGGAAATTGGCTAGATCATCCAGAAACTGGCGCTTGGCGGTAAATGCGCGGGTGGTAACCAGCTCGACGTCGGCGAACGCATATCGCAGCAGAATGCGATGTTCGTCCAACGTGTCGATCATTTGCAGATAAGCGTACGGGATCGTCTTGCTCCTGGCCGGAGAAGCCAGTTCGAAGGTGCAACAGGTCCCCGGCGAGCTGCCGGGATGAACGACATAGGTTTGATCCTCGGGTCGTGAAACGAAGGAGGAGAAGGCCATGATTGTCTATAACAAGAATATAATTAGTTTGCAATCAATGGCCGAATTCTGCCAGACTATTGAAAACGAGGTTCCTCCGTCCTCGATCCATGACGGCGCGTGACTAGGTCCGTACAAGGAGCGACGTCTTTATAGCGCGCACGCAAAAAACAGGGCCAGCTCCATAGGAGCGACATCTTTATAGCTCGCGACGCAAAAAAACGCCGGCCAGCTCCGTAGGAGCGACATCTGAAGGGAAGGTTGGTCACGCTTTGGCACGCCGCTCTCAGATGCCGCTCCTAACGGAGCTGCTAGCGTATGGGCTCCCGTGGCTATAAAGATTTCGCTCCTACGGAGCTAAACAGCCCTCCGCAAGAACAACCCAAGTTACATGACGTCTCGAACAGCCGGTGATCCTAAATGAAATCAATGATTAACTGGTCCAGGCTACCCATGAGGCCAAGGGCTCATCATCGATAAACGTCGCGTCCAGCTCCAGCACCTCGCGACGCTCCACGTCCAACGCATAATAGGCTTCAGCGCCGGACCCAAAGAGAAGAGCTTGCGCCGCATCTGATTGCCATGGCTATCCCGCATCCGGCGATTCAATTGCATCAGATCCTCGCGATGCGCCTTTCGCCGAAGCTGATCGTAGAAAAGCTTCTTCAGGCCGTGCGGCCCCGGGTTTTCGAGGATCGCCGAACGCCGAACGGCGAGCGCCAAACGCAAATTCCCTTCACCCAACCGGTGGGTATTCCTTGGTCCCCCACCGATTCATTGAGGCGTTATTGACTGCCCAGCGAACGATCGGGTGGTGCGCTGCGATCAGAAAATGAGCCCAAGGAGAGTTCTCGCCGAGGCGGGATTCGAAGTCGCGGCGACGATCGACGATCGCTTCCAGGATGTCATCCGCAAAGAAATCCGTCTTCCCGTATAACGCAGGTAGCGACTCGGCAGTCGACTCAGCGATCAGCAGACAATAGCTGATCACCTTGGCCACGGTCCGGGCACTCAAAATCCCCGGTTCAGACACATGAGCTGGATCGACCACCAACGGGAAATTCTCTGCCGTGATTTCCCGGTAGCTCCATTTGTCGCACAGGTCAGTGCGGCACATCGGGAACCGGGAATGCGAAACCAGATCCAAAAGGGTCCAGCATATTTTCGGATAAGGAGGTTCCGCAAAATTGTAACCGTAATTGAAAGGGATTGTCTGAATGGTTGAAGCTTCCTCGGGATAAAGTCCCAACGAGGATCCTTGGAAGGGTGTCTGGTCTCCCGCCATTATCTGCTTATCTATTACTGGAAGCGCGGGCAGTTCAGCGACGAGCGAGCGAAGTAATCAGTGATCAGTAGGTCAGTAATCACTCGACGCCGTGTCGAAGATCCGATCTGATTACTGACCCACTGGCTACTGATTACTTCGCAAATACGCCCCCGAGGCTCTAGCGGCCTGGATGCCCGACCGAAGGAGACCACTGGCCTTACTTAGCGATCGGAGCCCCGTTGGTCCGCGCCTTTTTCTTCTTCTCCTTAATCTCAAAAGCGAGCGACAACACGCGCCGGTACTTAGCCTGACCGACCGCTACCAGCCGGATACTCAGATCCGTTTTCTCGTTGATTTCCTGCAGGGCCCGATCAATCGCGCGCTGTTTCAGGTTCGGCCAATGAACCAGGCACTTCTCGCTCACAATATTTCCTTGTGAGTCGCGAACCTCATCGACTCCCAGCACCTTGCGCAGCTTCGGGATCGAAATACGCTTAAGATTGACGTGCCGCCATTTCCACGCCCACTCATAAAGACGGATCGAGTATTGGCTCGCGAGCTTGACGGCCGCTCGCTCGGAATCCTCCTTTTGATGAGTCTTGAGGCGCTCCAAATGCCGGTGCAGTCCGGGATCAATATGAAGAACCATCTTCTTATCCACGGCCGTTACGGAGCTCAACCACCGAGCATAGAGGATGGAGTTTTGTTTGTCCCCGTTGTGTAAGACCAATCGATGGTAGGTCAGGAGCTTCAGCACCGCTGGCTGTAGGTCAAAATCCTCGAAGTCATACCCGGTTACGCCCGGCTTTAGCCGGTCCACAATCGACATGACAACGGTCCGCTCATCTTTGGTCAATTTATAGAACGCTTCAATGAGGTCGTCGCCGAAACCAAGCTGATCCTCGAGATCCGCAAGTGGTAACGTTCCGAAAATTCTGTTATTTTTACGCACTTTACTTTGAGGGAATTACGGTGTTAAAAGTCTAATTTATAACTTAAATTTTTTAAGAAAGAAGCAATAAAATGGTTTCAACAAAGGAAACCCGGCCAGTAGCACCGGAAACGCAGAAGTGGACGTTTTCAGCGGATGGAAAACCATTGAATCTGGACGAGTTCTTGGAATCGTATAAGAAGCAGGGGGTTTTTTACGAAGGGAAGGAGCAATGGCTTAAAGGGGTCGTCAAGGTGTCTTGGGAGAACTTTTTCTTGATCTGCACCGAAGAGCTCGATGACATTTCACAACGGGCCGCAAAAATGTTGGTTCAATATTGCCTCGAGATCGTTGAAGACGTCGTCAGCCGGATTCGAGGTCCAGTGGACGCGGCCAAAATCGGGGAAGCAATGAAGCGAGAATTCGACGAACAGTACGATAACCCGATCTATCAGTTCCAATGGGCGATGCGCCACGACGCCATTCGTGAGGCAGTCACCACCGCAGTCGGCAACCGCTGGGGTAAGTAGCCGCTTCGCGGCGTATAGGAAATAGCAGATAGCATATCTTCCGTAGTATCTGAAGAAGGTCGTGCACATCCACGCGGTGGCAATGCCATCCATCGAAGGAGTACACGACCCTCTGACTGAGTAAGAAAAAACAGTCCCCGCCCGTCGAGGTCCACTTGGTCCACCACGTCAGCCAAGTCCACTAGCCCGCGCCCGTCCCTGACCCTCGCGACGCGTGTGTCCTCGCGCTTTTTCACATAAACGGTTGCTTACGGCTCAGCAAGATCATAACATTATATAATAATGTATAACTCCCTCGTCCAAGCCGGCTCCGGAATGCCTGATCTGCCCCAATCGGTATCCGCACCCCCAGCTCCAAACGATCCCCTTTGTTATCATTCCAAGCACGGCGCTGTGGTTCGACTGCCCAATTATAGCCCTGGTTTGCCGCCGATCGACCTGGCTACTCAAGGTGATTATCGGATCCGAGCTCGCCCGATTTCGCCGAATCGGCCCAGCCCTCAAACGAAGACTCAACCTCGATTCCAGGTCGATGTCTGCATACAGAATCAGATTGTTCGGAGCCAACGTTACGAGACCGGGACCGCTTCTTTGACTGAAGCGGTTGATACGGCTAGCGCCTGGATCCGGCGGCGTCAGTCAACCGATCGCTTTTCATTCCTCCTTTCGCCCCATCTGATCGTCATCTGGTGCCTCCTGATCGCGACCGCCTGGTTCCTGTTTCCTTTGGTGTCCTGGGTCAGCTTTGCGCCGCTCTTCGTTTGTTTCACCGTCTCATTGGTAAGTGCCCCACCCAGGCGCCCCCGTAAAATCACCGCCCGGCTGGCTGGACTCAGCTGGGATCGAAACGACTTCTGTAGAGGGTGGTTGATCACCGGTGATACCGGCGCCGGGAAAACGTTCGCGATCAATGCCCTTCTACATTCAGTCTTTCAGAACGAGCCCGACTGGGGCGGGCTTTGCTGTGATGAGAAGGGCATCTATCACGAAACCTTGGTCAAAATGACCAAGCGGTATGGCCGGCTCAGCGATCTACGGTTGCTCCAGAGCAAACCGGATGGCGCCGGAGACGATTGGGAGCCACCGGCGACATTCAATCTGCTGTCCGACGATTCGATTCCTGGATCGACCTATGCCACGGTCATCGTCGACACGGCTTCCGCCTTAGCCGGAGGCGGCGAAGATAAAGGCTTTTTTAAGACTCAAGCCCACGCGCATATCGGCCGTGGGATCCAGCTCTTTCGCTTGCTCGGTTTGCGTCCGACCATGCATCACCTCTTGGAAACGCTGCAGTATCAACCGATTCTGCGAGCGATGTTGTCCCGCCTGGATCCGCTGGCCCAAGCTGGGGACCGGGAAGCCCGCGAATGCAGCGACCACTTCTTGAATGGCTATCTGCGGCAACCTCCAGAGCAATTGGGCGGTGTTATTTCTACCATTTATAACTATTTGAACTATTTCACAAACCCCGACCTGGTCCAGGTCTTCGGGGCCGAAGAAAACAGCTTCGAATTCTCCGACCTAGATGATGGCGCCATCATCTGCATCGCAATGCCGCAGAAGTACCAGACCGAACGCCGCTACGTCACCACCATCTTAAAGCTCTTGTTCTACGCCCACGCTTTGCGGCGGTTTGATCCTCGGCCAGCGAATAAGCGCCCGCTCTCCAGCGATAACCTTCTGATATGTTGGCAGGATGAAGCGCAGCGTTTCGTCAGTGAGTCAGACGGAAATGTCGACGTTATCCGTCAGGCGAACACCACTACGGTTCTGGCCGCTCAATCCAAACTCTCCTTCATTCCTCCGCTCGGAACCAAGGAGAAAGCGGATGTAACCCTGTTGAATTTGCGAAATCGCATCATCTTTAAGTCGGCAGATCGCTCCTGCGCCGAGGGCTCCGCTGACTTCATCGGAAAAAAGCTGATCTGGAAAAAGTCGTACACGCGGGGAATGGGGAATCGCTCAACCACCCGGTCGAGAGAGGAAGAATACCGCGTAAAACCATTTGAGCTCATGGCGCTTCCCAAGTTTTCCGCGGTCGTCAAGCACTGTGAAAAACGGTTCCGAAAAGCCCGGATCCATCCAATTGACCCGGATGGAAAAATTCCGCGCTGGTATCCGTGGTGGAAACGGAATCTACGGTAGGAAGACTTTCCCCTCTGAAGAACCGCCTACACACGGCAGGGCAGAGCCTATTGGCTCGGCGCCCATCCGGCGTATCAGATGTCCTGTTCGCGAGGCAAAATTACGAGGTCGCGTATGGTCACATTAGCAGGACGTGTAAGCATGAACATCATCGCTTCTGCGATATCTTCCGCCTGCAGCGCTTCTCCCGCTTTGATACGCCGTTGGGCCTCCTCTGAATCTATCTTTCCCCAGAGATTCGTCATGGCGATACCAGGAGCAATCGCTCCAACTTTGATGCCGGTACCAATAAGCTGGCGTCGTAGTCCGTGAGTGAATGCCTGAATCGCATGCTTAGAGGCACTGTACACAGGTTCTCCGTGAATGGCTTGGTGCCCGGATATTGAGCTCGTTAAGATGATTTCTCCTGACCCTTGCTCCTTCATTTGTGGCAGCACAGCGCGAACCAAGCGGAACACACTGGATACGTTTATCTGAAGCGCCTTATCCCAAACTTCGGGATCACCTTCGATGATTGGTCCTGCACAGAACACGCCCGCGTTGCCAAGCAAGATGTCCGCTCTGCCAAAGTGCTTTACCGCAGCGTCCACAAATCTTTCGACTTGGTTTGGTTCAGTAAGATCTCCCTCGATGAGTTTCGTTTCCGTGGATATCTGCGCAGCTACTGAGTCGAGGCCAGTCGACGGCAACGCGGACAGAGCTAGCTTAACGCCTTGTTTGCCGAGCGCTAGAGCAGCCGCTCGACCGAATCCAGAGCTACCTCCGGTGATTAACGCCACTTTATCTTTTAGATCGCGCATGACTCACCCTATAGCACGGAACCTGTTTCTTAATGTCGCTATTTCGACTGTACTGGTTAGGAAGGCGACTTTGCGCTGCCGCTCTTTTACGGCCTTGGAAAGCCACAGAGAAAACCGTCTGTCATCCCTTGATGCGGGAGTAGCGAATATTAGTTTGGTCACAAATAAGAAGAAGAGCTATCGATGAACGAGCGTAATCTACAAGATAAAGTAGCAATCGTTACAGGAGCAAGCAAAGGGCTGGGCAAAGCGATCGCTTTAGCGCTTGGCCGTGCTGGTGCCAGCATTGCGTTGGTTTCGCGGAATGGCGAGATGCTCAGGAGCGTGGAGGAGGAAGTGCTCAATGCCGGCGGCAAAGCTCGTGTCTTTGTCGCGGACGTAACCGATGAGGGTCAAGTCCGGAAACTAGGAAGCGACGTATTGCAATCCTTTGGCGAAGTTCACATCCTGGTAAATAACGCCGGCATCAATCTGCGAAAGAATCTGGTCGATTTTACACTCGAGGAATGGCGTACCGTTCTCGACAGCAACCTAACCAGCGTCTTTCTCATGTGCAGGTCAATGGTACCGCACATAAAAGGTCGGGGTTACGGACGGATCATTAACCTGTCCTCGATTATGGGCCACGTGTCGATCGCTGGACGTTCCGCCTATTCTGCAAGCAAAACCGCTTTGCTAGGACTAACCCGGGCGTTGGCATTAGAATTGGCTGCTGAAGGTATCACCGTCAACTGCATCAGTCCTGGTCCCTTCGCGACGGAAATGAACACCGGTTTGATCCAAAATCCGGAACTGAACCAGCAATTCATTTCCAAAATCCCGATCGGACGCTGGGGACGAGTTGAGGAAGTTGGAGATCTCGCGCTTTACCTCTGCTCGGAAACTGCAGGCTTTATCACCGGGACAGACATTGTTATCGACGGTGGTTGGACCGCGCAATAACCGATCTTGAAATCACACTTACTGAGGCAAGAGGTAATCGAGAAGACAGACTTCTATGCATCTAACTTGTGAGATGGATACTGTTTGACCAGGTCCTATCGCGACCCGCTCGAATACGTCCGAAACTCGGCTGGATCCAATTGAGCTTGGACCTGCTTTAGAGCAGTCTGGAAATCGACCATGCCCAGTTCTCTCCCCGATAACATATAGTTTTCCAGTTCCCGTTCGTTACCCGATAAGATCACCGCCTCCGTGTTGGGCGCATGAATACAAATCTCGCGCACCGCGATTCGACCCGAAGTCTTCCGTCGTAACAAGCGCTGATTAATTACTAACCGCATCGTCCTTCCGAACACATAACGGACCTCGGCCGCCATCCGCTCGGGCGCGAGCAGGATCAAACGTCTGACTGTCTCTACCACGCTGCTCGCATGCAGCGAACCAATCACGAGATGCCCGGTTTCTGCTGCTTGCAACGCCGCCAGAACCGAATCTGCGTCCCGAATCTCGCCCACGACGATAACATCAGGATTCTGCCTCAGAGCCTGGCGCAAGCCTTCAGCGTATGAGGGTACATCGCGCCCCACCTCTCGTTGAATAATCTCCGCTTGGTTGGTGCGGAATAAGAATTCAACCGGGTCTTCAATCGTCACTACCTTGGCGGGGCGGGAGACATTGATTGCTTCGATGATGCCTGCAATCGTCGTGGTTTTCCCAGAGCCGGTCGGTCCGGACACTAAGACCAATCCATCGGTGAGCGTCACTGCAAAAGCGGCAATGCGTTTAGAGATCCCGATCTCGAGAAGATCAGGGGCCTGCGCGGGAAGTGGCCGTAAGGATGCGAAGAGTTCTCCTTGCGCGCGTCCCAGATTGACCCGGAACCGAATCCCATCTATTTCGGCCGTGAAATCTGCCGAGCCCAACGAGCCGCTAACCTCCGGACCAGCCGCGGGATACAGTTTGATCAGTTCGGCGACGAGGTCTTGTACTTCACTTCGAGACAAAGCTCCCTCTTCGCTCAGGTGAACGACTCTGCCCTCGAGTCTGGCGGTAACGCTGCTTTGGAAGACCGAAATATCGCTGACCTGATTGGAACGAACAAACTCAACGACCTTTTTCCATCGCTCCACGGCTGTCATGTCAATGGCCCTTTATCACCAGCTAACCGCCTTTCGTTTCCGTCCTGGCAAAACCTAAGACACAGCAGATTGCGCGGTTCGCTGGAAGCATTTTCGGGTGGCATCACGGTGTCGCACTCGGAAACGCATGAAGTGCCCCATGGCGCGAACAGTTCACCTGCTGGGTCAAGACATACAAATTATTGTAAGTACCGCCGTCCGGACACTTCGGTATCCCGAACCTGAAGTATTGAGTAAAGGCGTTCTCGTCTATGCTGGTCGCGCCGGGATGATCGCGGATGTATTCGTCCTTCGCCGCCTCAATCGTTAGCATGTTGTTCTGACAGACTCGCACGTTCTGCTGTTGGAGCGCGGACATAACCGCGGTGGTGATTAAAGCAGCAATCGCAGCAATGATCGTGACCACCACGAGCATCTCAATCAAAGAAAACCCTGCGGTCCGAAAGCAGGCCGACTTTATCCCAAAGGGATGACAGGACTCAGCCCGGAGTTTTAACCCCGGGTATCTATCCATTATAGACACCGCCCTGAAAGGGCGGCAGACGAAATCTCGGATGCCGCGCGAATTCGGGATCTGCTTTCCTGGAGGACCCACAGCTCTACCTTCCCGATGGGGCAGGTCGTTCTTTTGATCGGTACCCGGGCTTAAAGCCCCGCGCAGAGTCCTTACGTCCCTTCGGGACACCTTATTAAGAGCCGAACCGCCGCGAACAGCTGAGCACAGAGGCTTTGATCTATTGCATCGCTTCGCATTGCATCCGCTTCCTGATATTTCACGATGTCGATTTTCGAAACCTAACCGGCTCTCAACGGTAGGCCTCATAGTTCTCCAGGTCGTCCTTCACCAGAAAATCGCGCAACACTTTCTGGGTCACCAAGTTAAGCGTCCTAAATACATTCCTACCTGTTACACAGTCACCAGCGAGACGATCCACTTTTCGTTCCGGCGCCCGTACCAGTAGATCGATCGCTTCGACCGGCGCGATCTGTTCCTCTGGTAAATCGCGTTTATTATAGAACAACATCCAGGTCAGCCGTTCAGGGTTAAGGTCGAGCGTCGCCAGATTTTCTTCGAGATTCTTTAGACTCTCGATATTGGCCTCCATTCGATCCCATTGTGAGTCCACGATAAAGACTAGACCGTCGACACCGCGGAGAACCAGTTGCCGGGTGGCGTTGTACATTACTTGGCCCGGAACCGTCCAAAGCTTGAATCGCACTTTGAAGCCCTTGACTGAGCCACCGGTAATCGGAAGGAAATCAAAGAAAAGCGTCCGATCATTTTGGGTCGGTAACAAAACCAAGTTACCTCTATCCTGGGCGTCTACGCGCTCGTGAACATACCCGATAGAGGATGTCTTCCCCCCCAGGGCACAGCCATAGTAAACGATCTTAAATTCGACCTCACCCTTAACGAAGTTGATGAAAGACATCTTCTCAATGCTAGTGTTAACCCAACTAATTCGTCGAATGTTTTTTATTGGCAAATTTTTTCGTCTAAATCCGGTTAATGGCCGGCTACGTCGCCGGCGGTGCGAAACCCGATTCGCTCATCGATGGTGTACGGAGAAAGTCCTATCACTCTGCGGGTTAGTCGCCCGTCTTCACTCATGAAATTCCCTCCGCGGACAACCGGCGACCCGGACCCATCATCGCTCGCTGTCCACTCGGAGACGTTGCCGGCGAGATCGCGTACGCCATACGGGCTAGAGTCGACGGAGTATTGCCCCACTTCTGCCCAACCAGCCGTCCGTTGCTCTCCACCATAAAGATTCGCGGCACCGGCCTTAGGCTCATCGCCCCATGGATATCGTCTCCCGTCCACCCCTCTCCCCGCCTTTTCCCATTCCATCTCGGAGGGAAGCCGCCGGTTCTGCCATTTAGCAAATGCATAGGCGTCAAACCAATCGAGATAGACGGCTGGAAAGTTCGGGTTAAGCCGCACCCCTTTCAACTCGGTCCCGGCAAGTGCGGCTTTGGCATACGCTTCCCAGCTCGGATTCGTGTGACGCTTGCCCACCCGCTGGTTTGGATGGTCATACTTGTTTTCATCCCCTACGGCATTCAGAAACTCCTGATATTGCCAGACCGTGACCTCAGTGGAATCGATATTAAACGCTGAGACATCCAGCTGGCGGCCGTCTTGAAATTGGAACGGTCCCGACGGAACCAAGATCCTGGTAGAAGTATGTTTCTGCCAACCAACTCGAAAGCCCAGGGCTTGCGGAATTCCTTTACCAATCAGACTTTCCCAGACCGCAAAACGGAAACTTTTATCGAGCAACAGCCAAAGACCGCCTCCAAATAGGGCACCGATTAAAACCACAGAGACAGCCGTCCTGGCGGCTCCACGTCTTCGTTCGCGACGATGCTCTTTCGCGACACGCCGCAGCAATTCTGTCACTGCGTCGTGTTCCGATTGCGACCGTGCGTTCTGCTCAGCGGTCTCAGACCGTTCACTTTTCCACCGCCACTTTAACGTCTGCCGCAACGCTCTTTGAGATGACGGAGCCGACAACGTTTCATCACTTCCTCGTCCGCCTTCCTTGTGCTCGCGTTCGTCGCGTTGGCGCACCGCATCCATGAGAACCTGCTCCCAACCACCAGTGATGGTCCGCGGCAATACGTGCTCGGGTGCTATGGGCACAAATTCGAAGGAGCCCCGGCTCCAGCACAACACATCGAGCAACGCGGGCTCGCCCGTCTTCGACTTAGTGACCGCATGCACAATACGCCCGTCGCGGAGCACAATCTCGCCGGTCTCCCCGCGACGCCGCACTAGGAGTCGCCCATCGCGCCGGGCAACACATGCCATCTGAATGATATCGAGAAGCGGGAAATTGCGCAGCTTACCGCTAAAACCTGCAGCTCCATTCTCGACCCCGATCGGTCCCGGCGTCGCGTCCGTTGAAATACCTTCCTGTCGTCCGGGACCGCGCATGAGCTTTCGAGCTAAGCTTATCCGTCCTTCGATTCGGAGGGTAGGCGTCGCGCGAAGCCCAGGCAAGACTTTAGCGATGATGAAGGACAAATCGTCGTCGTCGTCGTCCTCGTCCTCGAAATGGTAGGGCGAGGCTCCCTAACCACCCAGAGGCACCAACGAAGCGCGAACCGCTCGAACGTAGTTTTCCCACTATCGGGCCGGAAACCTCGCCGAGCCGGGGTCTAGGCGCGTAACCGAACTGCAGCCTCCCGCGAACGACCCGTCGGTTCGCAGCTCTATGGTCCGGCCGTAAACGAATCAAAGCCGTGGGTAATGCATCGCGCTGGGGTTATTCGCGGGAGCCGCCCGCTGCGACATTCTTCGGCCGGACGCACCACTGGAACAAATATCGCGAGGTCGCCTGATACATGCCAAAGCGGCTCCCCTCCAGGCCGCCGGGAGCAAACAGGCGTTGTCAACGTGCCTATCGTTTCGAGGACGAGAACGAGTACGAGCATGCACCCTACTCCTAGCTCCTGACGAGCATAAAGCGAGTCAGCCCGGCATCCTCCCAATATACCGCGCTCGAGGACGGATTAATCCGCCCTGGCGGTGTTGCTCGATAGCATGCCCTATCCAACCAGCGATCCGCCCCAGGGCAAAAATTGTAAATGGCGAACTCGCCGGGAGGCCATATGCCCGAGCCAAGGCGGCCAACACCAAATCGATCGTTGCCGGTTTGCGGAGCACTTGAACGGCCTGAGCCACCAGCTTCGCTTGAGACTGTCCCACCCTCGTTTTCTTAAGCATCTGCAAGAGCGCTCTAGCGCGGACATCACCTGTTGGGTAGAGGGGATGGCCGAATCCCGGAACAAATCCTTTCTCTCTGTGCCACTCTACCAATGTTGTCTTTAACGTATTAGTGCTCTCCAGTTCAGTGAGTAACTGATAGCAAAGCAGGCTCATTCCGCCGTGACGATGGCCTCTCAAAGCACAAAGTCCTGCTAGTACGACTTCGTAAAGACTGCTTTCAGCTGAGGCCACAACACGCGCCGTGAACGACGAGGCGTTCAACTCGTGATCCATGCACAAGATTAAGGCGGTGTTGAGTAAGCCGATCAGGTCCGGACTTTTGGGGGCCCATGCTCGCTGCAATTGTTCGGCCGCATCCTCCAAGCGCACACTAGAACGCCCAACCAAACACTGTAGAAATAGCTCCAGGATTCTCCATCCCGTCGACAATGCATTGGGCACGCTAAGGTCATAGCCACCGACATCCCGGTCGCTCAGCTCTAGTAGACATCGCTGAAACTCTCGTAGCGGCAGCGAACGAGGCCGCGGATTGAATCCGGTCCCGTCTCGAAACACCTCGAAAGGTTGATCCTGGTTCCAAAACCATTGGACCGCTCTGAAGAACCGTTCAGACCGCGCCAGCTCAATCGCGTTGCGGCCCCGGTAGTAAAGCTGACCCTCATCAATCAAGGTCAGTTCTGTTTCCAACAGCGGCACGCCCCAAGACAAAGCTGTGGTGAGTTTTTTTGTCGGCTCACTTCGGACTTCCTTCCGTTGCCGGAGTCGTTCCAAATCCAACCGATTGTATCGGCGCGAGCGGGAACTATCCCCCGCTTCGGAGCGGACCCAACCGCGACTGACATAGGCGTACAGTGTCTGCCGCGACACACCCAGGTAGCGGGCGGCTTCAGCAGACGAAACTAGAATGTCCATACGGTAGGGATGAGCTCCCGTTCATCCGGATCGTTATCTATCTATCCGCGGTTTCACTTCTTCGCTTCGACAGCGGATAAGCAGTCCACGATGGAAAGATCACAAAGGACACGAAGACAGAAATAAGATCAAATTCACACCTCAGTCTTCGTGATCTTTGTGTCATTTCCGTACTGTGATGTCCGGTTTGATTTCGGGTCTGTTCCTATCGTCCCCATCGTCACATTGATTTATCAATCAACATTGACGACCTGGCAAACCGTTCTCATGCTGATCGCATGAGCGATTCGATGTCTCTCCCGGTTTGGGATGCCGGGCCCGATTATTTCGAGGCCTATTTCCCCAAGGACGCTTTCCCAAACTACGGCTGGTCGAGTTTACCATCCGGCCTACCGGCACAAGCCTGGACCACAGAGACTACTCATCGCGACGGTCAACAAGGCGGATTACCTTTCACGGCTAAACAGAGCGTCGCGGTCTACAAAATCCTTTGCGATTTTACCGGCCAATCCGGGGCGATCCGGCAAGCGGAGTTCTTCGTCTACCGGCCGCAAGACCTGTCCGCCTTGCAAGCGATTCAAGAACAATACGCCGGTGGAGCACCGATCGAGCCGACTACCTGGATACGCGCCTCTACGACCGACGTCGCTCTCATCAAGAAGTTAGGCATCGCCGAGTCCGGCCTGCTCGCATCGATATCCGACTATCATGTCTTTCATAAATTCCAACCGGCCGGCCGGCGCTCTGCTGCATCAAAGTATCTCGACGCTCTCAAAATGACTTTGGATGCCGGGATTCGTCCTCGACTACATCTCGAAGATGCTACCCGATCGGCTCCGGCTTTCTTGCTTAGCTTTGTTGAAGCGGTAATGAAAGTCGCTTCCGACTACCCGCCGGCGCTTTGCCCAAAGTTCCGCGTTTGCGACACTTTAGGTCTCGGGCTTCCCTACGACGATGTGCCGCTCCCCCGCAGCGTGCCCGGCCTCATCAAAGAACTACAACGGATCGGGCTAAAGTCTCAAAACCTCGAATTTCACCCTCATAACGATACCGGCCTGGTGCTTGCCAATTCGCTGGCAGCGATTCGAGCAGGTTGCAGCACCATCAATGGTACCTGTCTCGGGAAAGGTGAAAGGACCGGCAACGCACCTTTGGAACTGATACTGTTACATTTGATCGGGATGGGATATTTCCCCAACCAACAACCCAATTTTCACGACCTCAACCGCTTAGTCGATCTGTACGCAGACCTGGAACAACCGGTCAGCGAAAAATACCCGTTATACGGGCGCGACGCCCACCGGACTCGAGCAGGAATCCATGCCGATGGCCTTAACAAGTTCTGGCCCATGTACGCGCCATTCAATGTTCCCTCGCTGATCGGCCGGCCTTTAGAAGTGTCATTGACCAAAGATTCGGGGCTTGCCGGTGTGATCTTCGTGGTAAATCAACAGCTCCACCGGCAGCTAGACAAAAACGATCCTGCACTGTTGGAGGCTAACCATTGGATCACGCAGCAGTTCGATGGAGGCCGCCAGACTGCGATCGAATGGGAAGAAATTTCACGTTTCTTCAGCCGAGTCGGAAATCATCGTGCCGCCTAGATTCGCCGGCGGATCCCCCAAGTGGACTTTGCCCGTCTTAGAGAGCAGGACAGAAACCCAACGCGTCGCTCTAAAATTTGAGAGGACAATCACCAGGATCACCGTGAGAGGGACACAGAGAAACGCTCCGACGATACCCCAAACCGTGCCCCACAAGATCAACGCGATAATAACGGTTAACGGGCTAAGATTGAGGGTCTCGCCCATGATATTTGGTTCCACAATGTTTCCCATGAACATGGCGATCGCCGTGATACCGATGCCAACGGCCAAGCAAGGCCCGATATGATCGAACTGAACCGCGGCCAATAACGTGGGAAAGACGGTTGCAACGATCACACCAATGGTCGGGATGAAATGCAGAATAAAAATCAGCAGTGCCCAAAACTCGGCGAAATCCAGACCGACGATTCGCATGAGAATGTACGCTAAGACCGCTGTGGTCAGGCTCACGGCGGTCTTAACCCCAAGATAAGTATGAATATCTCGGTCAATACGCTGCATCATCTGCAACACATGTTGCCGACGTGAACGATTCGGAAACAGGGCGGTAAGCTTAGCCGGCAGAAATCGTAGTTCGATCAAGATAAACAACGAATAAATAAAGACCAAGACGGTGCTTTCCAGTACGTCAGCGACGGAGCGGGCGAGGTCGGTGAACAATCCTTTTAAGTCTAATGACCGGAACAGCCCAAGCATTTCCGGGGGTTCGTCCAGGCCGAAATGGCTAAAGACCTCAGTCTGCAGTTGTTGCAACCGGGCCTGGTATTTAGGAGCTGCGGCAGCCACATGAAATGCATTGTTAGCAACGATCGACGTTAAGGCACAACCCACGCCAAAAATCAAAACGAACGAAACAATCACCGTCAACAGCTTAGGGATTTTATGCCTGGCAATCTGAACCCGTCCCACGAGCCGGCTGAGAATATCGACGAGGTAGACGACGAGAAACGAGATGATCAGCGGGACGAAAAAGTGCCGGCCCAGGCTCAGTATGTAGTAAACAGCGATGGCGATGGCCAAACCGCAGGCGGCAGTGATGAGGCGACGGAAACCGCTGGATCGAATTGGAACGGAGGGTTCACTCATTGGACTTTGGAATGATACCCGGTATCAGTCGCCGGATTCAACCCCAGGTTACTTTCCGTACGGTAGGAATACTCTGTGGCTCAGGGGCTATAGGCAGGGAAACTCCTTTTTCGGCACCGTGGACTGCCGTTAGGCCAAACTTGCTGGGGCGAGGCTCCCGCGGTTGCAACATTTTCGCAGAGGGCCTCGTGTGGAACGGCTACCGTCGCCGTTAAACTGCCTCCAGCCTGTCCGGCGTAGCTTTAAACTACCCAGAAGACGTTTGCGCGTTGAGCCAGCGAAATCGGAGCCCTGGGTCCATCGTGTTCCACCTTCTTCCTCTGGGGCGGGCAACCGATAAGCGTGTTTCGGGCGGCTTCTAAGAACAGCAAAAGGGCAATACCCGGGCCGTCAACGGTCGCTGTTTTCCAACGTCTTGATCGACAGCGTTCTTGTAATAATGGCATTTCTTGATATTTCTGGTTATTATATTTCAGCAATTTTTGGTTCTCCCTCGATTTCGACCCTTCGACACCATGAAACCGCGCCTTTGGAAGAAATTAGCAACCGTATTGGTTGTTGGTTTGTGCCCACTCAATTCTATCGGAGTTGTCCAAGCCGCTATTCCTTTGCCTCCGATTCTGAATGTTTCCACTGATCTCGATCAACTTCCGAGTCCTTACAACGTGGCAAATATGATCCCGAACTCGGCTCAAGATTCTGCTCGGCTGTTAAATGACGCCATCAGATGGGTATCCCATTATAACAGCGAAAATCCTAGTACTCCTTACACCACGATCACTGCTGAGAAGGGAGTCTACAATTTCTTGTATACTACCCAATTTGGAGGTCGCGAAGTCTACATATTGGTACAACCAGACAAAAATAGTGTGCTACAAAATGTGGTGATCGACCTTAACGGTTCAGACCTATTCTTTAGTCAACCTTACGATGAAGCAGTTACGATCAATAATTGTCAGAACCTGACTCTCGAGAACTTCTCGATTGATTACAGGACTCTGCCTTTCACTCAATTGCTCGTCCAATGCATTGTGAATTCCACCACGATCACCGTAACACCGGAGTCAGCACCACCGTCGCAGACTCCATGGGTCCCAGTTCCCAACCTTCCGCAAGCAGGGGCCACGCTCTTTGGCTTCGACTTTCGCAATGGGCATCCTCTATATACGGCCGGCCGCTGGACCATCGAACCAACCGGATCCAGCTCTACGCTGTCTTTTAAGCAAGGTGACACTAGTTTGATTCAGGTTGGCGATATATTCGAGGTTGAGGCGCGCGGAGGCGGACCGGCGATCTGGCTGGGGGGAAACAGTTCAGCTATTTTACTGGAGAACCTATCCATCTATTCCACCGGAGGCATCGGCATTGAAACCGAGTATTCACCAGGTGTTTCTATCCGCCATGTTTCCATTGTTCCACGGCCAGGGACAAATCGATTGGTCAGCACCAATGCCGGAGGTATCGCGATTAATCAAACTGCTGCAAACAACACAATCGAAAATTGCACGATTGCGGGAACTCAGGACGACTCGATTTCAGGAAACTCCCCTGCACTCGGTTACGCAGAATTTTCGGTTTTAATGGGCTCTAAGAACTTAACACTTACACAGGCCACCTCCTTGGTGAAACCGGGTATTAAGGTCTACTTTGTTGACCCTATTACCATGACAGCCGTCCGCGATCCGAGCTCCCTAAAAAGGGCTGTCCGCAAAATCGAAACCGTGGCTTCTTCCAGCACAAATACGAACACCCTCCTCGTCACCATGACGACCCCCTTACCGCAGGATTTGCCCGGTTACGCCATGATGTACGATGTCAAACGCGCAAGCCGAGGCGATGGTCTGCTCATCGATTCCAACGCCATCTCATCCAATACCCTGGCTAGAGGAATAGCATTGAGTGGCCAGACGGGTGTAACTATCAGGAAAAACTTGATTGTTTCAACAGAAGAAGCCGGAATCTTGTGCTCGAGCAGCTACGCTCCGGACCCTAAAGCCAATGGAGTTTACTCAACCTATGGGCCAATGTCCGATTTGAAAATTGAAGATAACGAGTTGATCGATGCAGATTCGGGCACCGGACCAGGGCTGGGCCTATCGGAACTCGCAGCCATTCAACTTGTGGTCGGTAATTTAGACAATGATCCGGTGACCTCTCCAGTATTTCGAAATGTTATAATTACTAACAATCAGATCTTCAACACGCCGCGCACCGGGATATGGATCATGAACGTCCTCGGTGGACTAGTCAAAGGCAACACTCTAACCAACACTGGATACAATCCAACCCTTGCGCCGCATAGCCACATACCAAGCGGCTACGGTATTACCGGTAGCCAAGCAATGAAGGATTTCGAAACACCATTACTTATTCAGACAAGCACCGTCATCGTAGGAAAGAATCCCGTAAACTGACGAGCTAGGCGTTTTGTGGTGATGTGCTACTCCAGCACCAAACACCCCCCTGCCGGATCATGTCTGAAGACCCCCCGCTCAGGCGCTCGCCCCGAAAGAGCCCAGGGCAAGCTAGCGGAGTTGAATTGTCGATCCACCTCCTGCCGCAACATGCGTGCGCCAAATGCTTTGCTGTAACCAACGCGAAGCAGAAACGCGGTCGCAGGTCCTCCATCAATCCCAAGTGCTCTCCCGAAGAAAATCGACAGGACTTCCAATTTTTGTCTAATCAGCTTGTACAAAATCATCTTCTGGGTTTCGAGATCCAGCGGACGAAAAACGATTCGTTCTGAAATTCTAGCGAATAGCTCCGGGCGCAATGACTGAGCGGCGACATCAAGCGCAACCCGTTCCATGG
>Ga0207067_10037_pt2 | contig 38469 bp, 32 predicted proteins | sample Alteio_BWMinCont_25_FD_153484 | JGI IMG/M metagenome (GOLD analysis project Ga0207067, IMG submission 153484) | Enriched cells from forest soil in Barre Woods Harvard Forest LTER site, Petersham, Massachusetts, United States -... | ecosystem: Environmental > Terrestrial > Soil > Temperate forest >...
GTTTGCCTTGGTTGTACCATCTCCATCGGTAACACGCAGTATGTAGTGGCCAGCTGCAAGGTCGCTCAGCATGTACTCGCCAGTTGTACCTGTGGCTTCATATACTGCGCTTACGCTACGGCCTGCCATATCATATACAACCAACTTGTCTCCAGCCTTTAAGCCATTCACACTTACTTTGCTCGTAAACGGATTGGGATAAACACTGATACCATTGTTATTAGCTACATTGCCTACTCCTTCGTTATACGGCGTAAAGTCTATCTCCAGCGGGGTTGCCGTTGTTACTGCGTTGTAGCAGGTACCGTTATATGGTGTAACAGGTACTATGCGGGCTGATATATAATCTATAGTTGGACGCGGGCTCTTTTTAAAGTTAATGTAGTTGACATTATGTGTAGTGTCTATATAGGTGCTGGCATTTGCCCAATATATAGTGTAGTTACCGCCGCCATAGTTGCTGATGTTGGCTGTTACCGTTACTACCTGGTCGTCTATTGCTGTCTTCGGGGCGCTCAGCTGGATGGTTGGCGTAACTCCATACTGGGTGGTGGCTACTACCGGCTGGCTGGTTACGTTGGTGGTATTGTAGCAACCGTTAGCTGGTGTGTTCACTACTTCTGTTACCAGGTCGCCATTGTTGGGTGCATATGAATACGTGCTGGCTGTAGCACCGGCTACCGGTTGGCTGTTCACATACCATTGGTACGATCCCCCATATACATTACCATAACCCGTATAGTCAACTATTACGCCTGAGCAACCATTGTTGCTGCTGGCTGCTACTGAATCGTATGGCGTGAAATTGCTGCCTACGACCGGGCTTACCTGGTTGCTCACTGCTACCGGTACCGTATAGCACGCTATAGCTGCATTGTTGGGCGTTGTTACTACTGCATATACCTGGTCGCCCGGGTTAGGTACAAAGCCATATTGACTTGCTGTAGATACAGGGTTTACCGCACTTGGGTATTTATACCATGCATATGTTGGGCTTTGCACATTGGTTACTACTGTATAGGTAGCATTGGTGTACTGGCAGGCAGGGTTAGGACCTGTTATATTGGCCACCGGGGTTACCGCTGGTGAGGTGTTGATGCTTAGTGTGGCCGGGTTGCTGTAACCCGTACCGCAGGTACTGGTCATATAGGCACGGTACTGATAACCGTTCTGCGCTGCGGTGGCACCGCTTATGGTAAGAACAGACTGGTTAACGCCTGTGTACAAGCTGTTGCTGCTCAGGTTGACCCAGCTATTGCCATTGTTTACCTGCCACTGGTACGTGGTGGCCTGCCCACTGGCTATTGAGGTAAATGTTGTATTGGTGCCAGGGCATACCAGCTTGTTTACAGGATCTATATACGCACTACCATTGATCTGGGTATCCGGTATGTACGTAACATAACTGTTCTGAACGGGAGTTAGATAATACATAATATCGCCAAAGCCTTCGGTATAAGGTGCTATATAAACGGGAGGTGCTGTAGTAGCAATAGGAGGTGTTGAGAACAAACCATTATCAGCCCCTCCTAAGATAGTCACTTGCGATGAAGACAGCGGCATAGAAGAGCTAGCAGAATAATAATAGAGATACGTGTTGCCGCCTATAGCTGTGCTGACAGCAAACGTCTTATTGTTTGACGGATCGATAACAACAGGGGAAGGTAAATTTACAAACGACCAGTTTTGATATGACGCTGAAGAAAGCGGTTGATTAGCAATGACTTTGCCACTTAAACTAGCATCGTAGGAAGAAAGCTGCAAAAGCAGATTTGCTCCTCCGTTAAATTGATAGGTACCTAATGCTGTAACTATTAATTGTTGGTTAGGTTTGAAGTAAACTCCTGTTTGCTCAGTATCTGTTGTTGGGATAGAAAAATAATAGGTATAAGATCCTATACTACTCATGGCTTGTCCATTAAACATGGTATATGGACCATCTAACGCTCCGTAGCCTGAAGCTGCTGTTGTATCAGGATTACCGTAGAACATGTAAATGGTACGTGTGCTGTTTGGTTTCAGGCTATCTATGCGAACGTATATCAACGTTGTAGCAGTATTAATGCCGGAGTCTATAAAATAACTGAACATTTTGAGGCCATTGCAAGGTGTACCGAACCGAATGTCCTGGCCACTGTCCTGCATTTTATGGGCACTGATGAGTGCCTGTGTATTTACAGTTACCGCCATGGTGTAATTAAGAATGAGCTGGGGACTACTATTGGTTACGGCAAATGGCTTTTCGTACAGCCAGCCTGCAGGTTGTGCATAGGTTATGGCGCTGAGGCACACCATGATAAAGGAAAAAAGTAAGTTTTTTTTCATACCCGGGATTGTTTTCTGCTTATAAAAATGCCACAGCAGCCGCTATGCGGTTACTGTAAAACGAAATGTACAGATTTTTTTTAAAACTATTAACTTTTTTTTGACAACAGTATGATTTTTGCTATTTGTACAATACTGTGTATGAGGAAAAATCTGTTTTATATTCAGCTACTTATATATAAATGCTTTTCAGTGTCTTTTCTGTAGTGTTGCCGAGCCTGGAAATTAAGACCGGTCTGACATTTCATTAATAAAACAATCCCGCAGGGTGTGCGGGACTGTTGGTTAGTTATGTATAGTATGAAGTGGGGTAGCCCCGCTTCGATCGTTTCTTAGAGTTTGCTTACCGGCAGGTTTGCCTTGGTTGTACCATCTCCATCGGTAACACGCAGTATGTAGTGGCCAGCTGCAAGGTCGCTCAGCATGTACTCGCCAGTTGTACCTGTGGCTTCATATACTGCGCTTACGCTACGGCCTGCCATATCATATACAACCAACTTGTCTCCAGCCTTTAAGCCATTCACACTTACTTTGCTCGTAAACGGATTGGGATAAACACTGATACCATTGTTATTAGCTACATTGCCTACTCCTTCGTTATACGGCGTAAAGTCTATCTCCAGCGGGGTTGCCGTTGTTACTGCGTTGTAGCAGGTACCGTTATATGGTGTAACAGGTACTATGCGGGCTGATATATAATCTATAGTTGGACGCGGGCTCTTTTTAAAGTTAATGTAGTTGACATTATGTGTAGTGTCTATATAGGTGCTGGCATTTGCCCAATATATAGTGTAGTTACCGCCGCCATAGTTGCTGATGTTGGCTGTTACCGTTACTACCTGGTCGTCTATTGCTGTCTTCGGGGCGCTCAGCTGGATGGTTGGCGTAACTCCATACTGGGTGGTGGCTACTACCGGCTGGCTGGTTACGTTGGTGGTATTGTAGCAACCGTTAGCTGGTGTGTTCACTACTTCTGTTACCAGGTCGCCATTGTTGGGTGCATATGAATACGTGCTGGCTGTAGCACCGGCTACCGGTTGGCTGTTCACATACCATTGGTACGATCCCCCATATACATTACCATAACCCGTATAGTCAACTATTACGCCTGAGCAACCATTGTTGCTGCTGGCTGCTACTGAATCGTATGGCGTGAAATTGCTGCCTACGACCGGGCTTACCTGGTTGCTCACTGCTACCGGTACCGTATAGCACGCTATAGCTGCATTGTTGGGCGTTGTTACTACTGCATATACCTGGTCGCCCGGGTTAGGTACAAAGCCATATTGACTTGCTGTAGATACAGGGTTTACCGCACTTGGGTATTTATACCATGCATATGTTGGGCTTTGCACATTGGTTACTACTGTATAGGTAGCATTGGTGTACTGGCAGGCAGGGTTAGGACCTGTTATATTGGCCACCGGGGTTACCGCTGGTGAGGTGTTGATGCTTAGTGTGGCCGGGTTGCTGTAACCCGTACCGCAGGTACTGGTCATATAGGCACGGTACTGATAACCGTTCTGCGCTGCGGTGGCACCGCTTATGGTAAGAACAGACTGGTTAACGCCTGTGTACAAGCTGTTGCTGCTCAGGTTTACCCAGCTGTTGCCGTTGTTTACCTGCCACTGGTACGTGGTGGCCTGACCGCTGGCTATTGAGGTAAATGTTGTATTGGTGCCAGGGCATACCAGTTTGTTTACAGGATCTATATACGCACTGCCGTTGATCTGTGTATCCGGTATGTACGTAACATAACTGTTAGGAACGGGTTGCAGGTAGTATTTAATATCTGTATAGCCTGCTATAGAAGATGATGGATTTGCAAATGGAGCTGTTACTGCTGTAGGCGTAATAAAAAAAGAGTTATTTACATATCCCAACACGGAAACTTGCGATGATGTTGGCGGAATAGAAGTAGTTCCTCCATAATAATCGTTGAAGTCATCATCTAACGCGATAGATACACCATATGTTGAATCCGGATTGAGGAGAATAGGCTTGGCCAGATCAACAAATGTCCAGGTGGTTGAACCAAAAGTCCCCATTGCTTTGTTCGCAACCACAGCTCCACTTAAAGTTATAGGGTCATACTGTGACAACTGCATTATAGTTTGAGTAAATATTCCGAATGGTGAAAAAGCACCTAATGCAGTAACTAACAATTTCTTATTTGGCTGAAAATAAACACCTGTTTGCGTTGTATCGGTATGTGCACCACAACAAGTATTGTTTATAAAGGTGGAGTATGAACTATAATCCTGACCATTAAACATTGTATATGGCCCATCTAGCGCGCTATAATTAGATGCCGCAGTAGTATCAGGGTTACCATAGAACATATAGATAGTGCGTGTGCTGTTTGGTTTTAAACTATCAATAGTTACATAAATCAAAGTTGTTGCAGTGTTAATGCCGGAGTCAATAAAATAATTGAACATCCTGGTACCATCACATGGCGTACCAAAACGAATATCCTGGCCACTGTCCTGCATTTTATGGGCACTGATGAGCGCTTGTGTATTTACAGTTACCGCCATGGTGTAATTAAGAATGAGCTGAGGGCTGCTGTTGGTTACCGCAAATGGCTTTTCGTACAGCCAACCAGCCGGCTGGGCATGTGCTGCGCCCAAGGAAAAAACAATAACCAATAGCGATAGTAATACTTTTTTCATAGAGTCATTATTTGTAACGATAGAGAACTTAGTTTACAAGACGTACTAAAATTAAAATACGTTTGTGTATAAGTGGAAAATTACGACTGTTTGCTTTTATTAACAAAATATTCTTGTTTATCCACAAAGTAGTGGGAGCATTAGAAATAATAGACGGAAAGCTTTATAAACAAATAAAGTGTGAAGGCGGGCTAGCACCAATCACACTTTATTTATTTAAAACATGAGTGATTAATTCATTTTAAATGGTGCTATTAGTTGGAATTCCGGTATGCCCACTATTAACAGCTTTTTATTGTACAGATTCTCCATTTTATAGGTGCCATACATTTTGCCCATTTCGCTGCGCAGGTTTACTGCCGATACGTACTGGTAGCTTTCACCGGGATCTATTACCGGTTGCTGGCCTATTACACCCTCACCTTCCACCTCGCGATGAGAGCCATTGCTGTCTGTGATATACCAATGTCGGCTGAGTAACTTTACAGGCATTGTGCCCAGATTCTCTATTGTAATGCGGTAAGCAAAAAGATATTCTGAGCTGAGCGGGTTGCTTTGGGCCGGCTGGTAGTAGGTTTCTACCGTTATGCTTACCCCTTCGGTTACCTGTTGCACCATATGTAATGCTGTTAGTATTGTAAATATACTAAATAAACAAACGAACTTCCAGCATTCACGTATTTATCAATTTGTTAACCAGGTCCATTACTACATCTCGCTCATAACCTTTCTGCAGCAGGTAGGTATATAGTTTGGCTTTTTTTGCTGTTTTGCTGTTTACCTTCTTTAAACTCAGTGTTTTAGCAACAGCGAGTTTTTGCATCGTGGCAATGTAGGCATCATCATCTATTTCTTTCAGGGCCTTCTTAATGCAGTAAGGTGAAATACCATGAGATTTTAACTGGTTTATGATCTTTACCTTACCCCATTGCAGCATCCTGAATTTGCCCCGTGCAAATGCTTTGGCATATCGTTCTTCATTGAGCAATCCAACTTCTATAAGGGTAGCAATGTGTTGTTCCACTTCCGGGGTAGTACATCCCAGCTCGTAAAGTTTATTGCGTACATCTTTATGGCAACGTTCGCTATAGTTGCAGTAGTGATGAATTGCTGCTTGTATTTCCATACAGGGTTAATATACTCTAATCAGGTTTATACTACAAATTGCGTGTAAACTTGTTAATTGACCAGTCAAACATATAATTTGCAAAAATCCCTACCTACCCATGTACACCATAAGTATTTGCACATCGCTGGGGTTTACCCCACTTATGCGACTTGCCTGGCCTAAGGTACGTGGTTTTATCTTTGCCAGCTTCTGTCGCGCTTCGGTAGATATGGCGTGCAACTTTTCATAATTGAAGGTTTCCGGTATCATAAGGCTTTCCAACCCTTCCATCTTTTTCACCAATTCCTTTTCTTTTTCAATATACACATCATACTTCACCTGTATCTCGGCCTGCTCTACCACCAACATATCCGGTTCATCCATTTCAGCAGCAAGTGTCGGTATGGCGGCGGCCATCTCCTTAATACCTATGCCTGGCCGCAGTAACAATTTTATTGCCCTGGTGCGCTCTACCAGTGCCGATGAATTGTTTTCCTGCAAAAACCCGTTGGCTTGTGCAGGCTCCACAGAGAAAGAAGCGAGTTTATTTTTCAGGTTTTCAACCTTTCCGCGTTTGGCTTGCATCAATGCCAGTCTTTCATCGCTGGCAAGCCCAATGCTGTGGCCCAGTTCTGTAAGGCGCAGGTCTGCATTATCTTGCCTGAGCAATGTTCTGAACTCAGCACGAGAGGTGAACATACGGTATGGTTCGTCTGTGCCTTTATTTATAAGGTCGTCTATGAGTACTCCTATGTAAGCTTCATTTCTGCCCAGGCTTACGGGTTCCAGTTCTTTAGCTTTGCGATGCGCGTTTATACCGGCCATTAGCCCCTGGCAAGCAGCTTCTTCATAACCTGTTGTGCCATTTATTTGTCCGGCAAAGAAAAGGTTATTCACCAATTTGGTTTCAAGCGTATAGGTAAGCTGTGTTGGTGGAAAGTAATCGTATTCAATAGCATAACCGGGACGGAAGAACTTACATTTTTCAAAACCGGGTACACTGCTTAATGCTTTGTATTGTACCTCTTCGGGCAACGACGTGCTGAAACCGTTTACGTATATCTCCACTGTATTCCAACCTTCAGGCTCTACAAATAGCTGGTGACGGTCTTTCTCTGCAAAACGGGTAACCTTATCTTCTATGCTGGGGCAATACCGGGGACCACTTCCTTTGATCCTGCCCTGGTACATGGGCGATTTCTCAAACCCTGTCTTTAGTATATCGTGTACTTCCTGGCTGGTATAGGTTATCCAGCAGCAGCGTTGTTGTTTAGGTTGTATTCGTTGTATAGGCAGGTAAGAAAAGCCTACTATCTCTTCATCACCATCCTGTACTTCCATTTTGGTATAATCGAGACTCCGGCCATCTATACGCGGGGGCGTGCCTGTTTTGAGGCGGGCGCTATCAAAACCCAGACTAACCAGTTGTTCGGTAATACCAGTTGCCCCTTTCTCCCCCATTCTGCCACCTCCAAATTGCTTTTCGCCAATGTGTATTACCCCGTTTAGAAACGTACCATTGGTAAGCACCACCGATTTAGCGTATATACTATGCCCCATTCCTGTTACTACACCTTCAATTGTTCCACGTGAAACAATTAGTCCGTTAACGGTATCTTGCCAGAAATCTATGTTAGGTGTCTGTTCCAGCATTTCCCTCCAGGTGTTAGCAAACAGCACACGATCGTTTTGGGTACGAGGGCTCCACATTCCAGGACCCTTACTCTTGTTCAGCATCCTGAACTGTATCATGCTCTTATCGCTCACTATACCACTATAACCCCCAAGCGCATCTATTTCTCTTACAATCTGACCTTTAGCTATACCACCCATTGCTGGGTTGCAACTCATTTGTGCAATGGTCTGCATATTCATAGTTACGAGCAGTACCTTACTGCCCATGTTTGCAGCAGCAGCAGCAGCTTCGCAGCCAGCATGGCCAGCGCCAACTACAATTACATCGTACTTTAAAAACATAACGGCAAAGGTAGGATGAAATAGTGATTAACCATCAATACCCCTATATAAACGCAATACACCACAACAGAGAGGAAGAAAGTGAAATTATATTGTACCTTAGCAATAATTTAAACAATTTTACGTTAAAATAAAAAGACATTTTTGTGAAAAGGTTTGTCATCACTTCATTTTGTTTACTCTCAATGCATGCACCAGCAGCATTAGCACAAACAACATGGCATAAACCTAAGAAGCTATTAACAATTGGGTTCACAACAGGTGTAAATACATCTAAGACCAATTACTTCAAATCAATACCTTGTTCTACTTGCTATACCAATGGCTTATATCTCCGCAGGTATATCAACAGGCATCTTTCGATGGAAAGTGGAATACAATTCTCTGCAGATCATTTTACTACTCCTGTAGTTAGGGTAACACCAGGTTACTATATATCTCGTACCCAACCTATTGCAACTAATATCCCATTTGCTATTCGTTACTATATGGGCCATGCTGATAAAAAACTGGTGCCTTCTATTGGTGCCGGCTGTTATTATAGCTTTGGATATAGAGTAATAAATAAAACAGACGGTTTACAACAAACGCCATCATCAAATCCTGCTTTTATTCCTTTTTATATGATGCAGGGCTTATCTTATAAGATAAGTACAAAGATAGAGTTGAATGAAACCATTCATTTTACTCCAAAAGACGAGAACCACTGCACTCAGCTTGGCATTGATTTAGGTATAGGATACCATTTATAATGTTCCACGTGAAACATTCTTAACTTCTAATTTCGGCTAAGGTTATAGCCAGAATCTAATTTTTCCCCTTCTATTTAAATAACTTAAGAACAGTATTGGACATACTGCAATATTAACCAGACAGGAATAGTTCTGTTAATTCTACCACGCAAAAGAAAAGAACATTTAATTGCACTTTAGCTGCCCCCTCCTTTAGTTTTTAAACAGATTTATGGATTAGATCTCAAATACCTCACGTTAATAGCATTCCAATACTATAATAATTAGTACAAAAACTAATGGCATTAATAATAAAACCAATCGCTTTCTTTATCAACTTGTTCGATACACTACTATTTCTAAAATAAAAAAGCCATCCAGAGTGCTGGATGGCTTTTCAAATACTATTGGTTATTTCTTATTTAGACAAAACTGTAAATGGTTTTGACATTGTAACACCATCAGCAATTACGAACATGTAATACTGTCCGGCTGGCAGATTAGAAGTAGAGAAAGCGATATCTTCATTCTGAAGATTGCTCCTGTTATCCCACATCATGCCGCGACCTACAGCGTTCATAATATTGAAGTAAACTTTAGAAGCACGTGTTGGCAGATCCAATTTAACATGAATATCTGTACCTACAGCAGGATTAGGATAAACTGAGAAATGAGAAGGAACGACAGCAACATTCTGAACTGAATTCTGATGATTTTTTGAAGTATAGAACGCCATAGCAGGAGTTAATGCATCAAAATCCCTAATGCTAACTTGTGTAGGATCAGTAGTAGAAGTAACGAAAGGAATCATATCGAGACCCTGAGATACTGCACCTGTAAAGGCATCAGATGTGCTCTGGAATTCACCTCCAAAGAAATGCAATGTATCAGTTAATTCAGATGCAACCAAGCGTCCCCAATAGTTAGTACGATCATCAGATACCAAAGAGAAACCAGACGGCATGTCAACAGCAAAGAAATAAGTGCTATTAGGCTCTGTATATGCTGTGGTACCTATATCACCAGCAGGATCGTTAATAGGTACAGTGAAAAACTTATAATTAGAATCGTTTGCAGTGAAAGTTTTAGAAGCTGTACCTATTTTGGTAAGTTCTGCACCCTGTATAATACCATCTTGTGCCTGACTATTTGAACCATCTACCCATTTAAACATAGAAATCAACAGTGCACCATCCAACGTAAGATTATGTCTGCTGAAGTTTGTTGTATCATTATCTAATATAGCCAACTGAACCTGGGCAGCGCGGTAAGGACCATCTTTAAGGAAGAATAAAGGACCGTATATGTAATTAGTTGTACTTCCACCACCAGTTTCACCACCTATCATTGGTGCGCTTGCTACTGGATCCCAGCGACCCATACAGAACACAGAGTCAGTGATATATGAATATGTTTTTAGTGTATCATCGTTTGGATCAAGATCTGTAGCACCAAAAGATACATAGCTATTCATATCGTAACGACCTTTTTGTGTTGCAACCGGATGGTAGATGCTATCATTAAACCTATTCTTCAATGAATCGCTGACAAGTATTGAACCAACATTCAATGTATCGGCACGCAGTTGGCTTTTAGCCCCACCTGTAGGAGTAAAATAAAGATCGTTATGGATAACAACGTTAGATTCTGCATTAGTACCTATATTAGCTACAGTACCAATATTGAACATATTATACTGAGATACCAAACCATTTGCACCGGTTACATGCGCCAAAGGTATTGCACCATATGCTGATACAGGAGTACTACCTGAAAGCATTGCAAGGTCATCAGCTAAACCAAAACCCCATGGAGATATTGAGATAGTATCAACACCACCTGCATATAAATTATTATTCAATGCAAGACCATCTGTGTTAGAGATCATAATCACGGGAATATTGATCAATGTAGAATAGTTATTAGATGTGTTAGCAGCCATGTTTATTGGATCTGCACCTGGTACATTGTTTACTATAATAACGCCCTGAGCATGTGCCAACCAGCAATAGTATGCTTTATCGCTAAAGAAATACTGACCTCTGAAGATAAGCGCCCACTTACCTGAAATCTTCGCGGAGTCTGCAGGGCTAAGTTTACCGCTCACCAAAGAATCAGTGATATTTGCTACCGGCACGTGATAATGACTGCCCAAAGCACCACCCCAAAAAGCTGTAACTACAGGGTTTGAAGAATAAGTAAACGTTTTAGGTCCACTTTGACTTGCAGGAGAGTTTACAATAAAGTGCCCTCCAAAATTTTGTTGCGCAAACTGCGCATTTGCATTAAAAGATAAACCGGCTACCAGCGAAGTAAGCAACAGGTTGAGTAAAAAAAATTTCTTCATAATACTTTTTTAAGTTTTCAGATAGATTAATAAAGATAAAGACGACTAAAAACAAATTTAGTCCTAATAATGTGAATAAAAAATCTTTTTTTGTGGGTAAAGCTATACCAGCCCGAACTGCCTGCTCAATTTTAACATACGATCTATTGGCTTTTTAGCTGCCAGCCGTATGTTTTCATCCATTTTTATTTCCGGCAATTCATATTTCATTGCCAAATAGATCTTTTCAAGTGTATTAAGTTTCATATGTGGACAGTCATTGCACGCACATGCATTATCTGGTGGTGCAGCTATAAAAGTTTTATTGGGTGCATTTTTTTGCATTTGGTGTAAAATACCGGTTTCTGTTGCTACAATATAAGTACTTGCAGTATCTGCCTGGCTATACTTTAATATTTGCGTTGTAGAACCTATAAAATCAGCAATGCGTAAAATGGGCTCTTCACATTCAGGATGTGCTAATAATTTAGCTTCAGGATGACGCAGTTTTAGCCTGGTTATTTTCTCGAGCGAAAATAATTCATGCACCATACATGCACCATTCCACAACAACATACTTCTTCCTGTTTTCTTGTTAATGTACCCACCCAGATTTTTATCTGGTGCGAAAATTATCTTCTGATCCACTGGTAAGCTTTCTACTATTTGCTGTGCATTAGATGAGGTGCAAATAATATCGCTTAATGCTTTAATGCCAGATGAACAGTTGATGTATGATATGACAAGATGATCTGGATGTTTATCTTTAAATGCTTTGAAGAGCGGAGGAGGACAACTATCGCTTAATGAGCATCCTGCTTTAAGGTCTGGCAGAATAACCTTTTTTGAAGGGTTTAATATTTTAGCTGTTTCAGCCATAAAGTGAACGCCAGCAAAAACAATCATATCGGCCTCTGTACCAGCAGCGTTTTGTGCAAGCCCCAAACTATCACCAATATAGTCTGCAATATCTTGTATATCTGGTTCCTGGTAGTAATGTGCAAGTATAACTGCATTCTTCTCTTTCTTCAATTTACGAATCTCCTCAAACAAATCGAGAGAAGGATCAACGAGAACATCAACGAAACCATTTGTTTCAACCTGGGCGAGAGCGTTATCCACAGTCATAATAACTATAGTTAAAGTTTTTTAAAAAAATATTATTATTAATTAGGGCTGTTAATATGGGGATTAAAATAAGTTTCCCACATTGCAAATTAGCACTTTAAAGGTTTACGGAAAGTTATTAATACTCTATACACATATCAAACAGCTTTAAACAGCGGTTCTAACATGAAAATGTGGATAGTGGATTAAAAAAGCTGTGAGTAATTAGTTGGATGTTGATATCGTAGCAGGTGGTGTAAAAAGTCTAGTTCAAAAAGGGTAAAAATATTTTAAGCCGGAAACAAAAATCTTATCCTTTTTTAAAGTGCCATTATACACAGTTATCCACACGCTATACATACGCTAAGTGTATAACGCAATGGTTATTAAAAACTTGCAAATATTAATAGGATAATTAATCGCTGAGAAATACTCGTTATATATAGTGTAATAAAAAAAGTACCACGAAATCAGGACCACATATTATATGGTATAGAAGAACCGATTAGGGTTAAGTTAAAAACGGACTATTGTTGCCGTATATATAATGGTACAGATAAGGATGTTGCAGAAAATATCAAATATGGAGTATTAAATGGGAGGATAGTACCGAAATATTTAATAACAAATAAACTATTTGATACAATTAGTTTATAATCTCAATTTTTCGTATAAATTTGCCGTCCTTACAATAAATATAAACAACCGTTATGGCTGTAATTCAAAAAATAAGAAATAAGTACGGTAAAGTGGCGGCAGGTGTCATAGTGGTGGCGCTGCTCGGCTTTATACTCATGGATGCTGCGAGTGGCAGGTTTGGCGATTTGTTCGGTCACAACACTAGTGTTGTAAAGATCAATGGTGACAAAATAGATACCAGGGAATATTCGCTGAGAATGAAAGAGTTTGAAGTACTCTACACTATGTATAGTAAAACACATACGCTTGATGATGCTACACGTGCCCAAATGAATGAGGAAGCCCTGAAGCTAATGATCTATGAAAAACTATCGGGCGAACAGTGCGATAAATTAGGATTGACAACTACTAAGGAAGAAGAACGCGAAATATTGTACAGCCCTAATGCTGACCCTATGGTTCAGCAATTTCAACTGCAAGGCCAGCCTATTTTTGCTAATCCGGAAACCGGCCAGTTCGATCCTCAGCGTGTACAGGCTTTTGAAAAACAAGCTGATCAATATGACCCTACAGGTAAAGCACGTGAACAATGGGAAACTGTAAAATCTTATGTGCTGCACAACAACAGGATCACAAAATTCAACTACCTGTTCATTAATGGTGTGCACACACCAAAATTTGTACTTGACCGCCAGCAAGCAGATGCAAATACTATGACTAACATCAGTTATGTAAAAGTGCCGCTTACTGCTATTGCAGATAAAGATGTACCTGTAACCGATGATGACATGCAGGCTTACATGAAAAAATATCCTGCAAGATTTAAAATAGATGAGCCTACACGTACTATAGAATATGTATCATTCGATATCAAACCATCTCACGAGGATACCGACCGTGCTGTAACAGCTCTGGCACAAGTAAAAAATGATTTCACTGCTGCAACAGATAATGAAAGCATAGTGAACCGTAACTCTGAAGATAAATATGCACCTGTATGGGTGAACAAAAAAGCTGCTACTAAAGGTTACGAAGATTCTATAGTAAATATGCCTGCAGGTGCCGTGTTCGGTCCGTATTTTATGAACAACATGTACCGCCTTACTAAAGTTATAGAAAAGAAAGACCAGCCCGATTCTGTAAAATGCCGCCACATACTGGTGCGTACAAAAGCACAGGGTAAAGATGTACTGCCTGATAGTATAGCCAAGCAACGTGTAGATAGCATTGCTGAAGCTGTAAAAGCAGGCGCTGATTTTAAAGCACTGGCTCTTAAATATTCAGACGATGATGGCAGCAAAAAACAAGGGGGTGAATATTCCTTCCAGCTGGCACAAAAAACAGGATTATCTAAAGAATTTGGTGATTTTATTTTTGATGGCAAAACCGGCGAACATAAAATAGTAAAAGTAGAAAACGATAATTATAGCGGTTACCACTATATAGAGATACTGGATCAGAAAAATATAGCTCCGGCTGTTAAAATAGCATCGATAGACAAACCACTTTATGCAGGCGATAATACTGTAAACGCAGCCTACGCAAAAGCAACTGAATTTGCAGGTAATAATACCAACGCAAAAGCATTTGATGACATTGCTAAAAAACAAGACCTGAACAAAAGGGTTGGTGATAATATAAAGATCCACGATTTCCAGGTACAAGGTTTAGGCCCTGCCCGCGAAATTGTAAGGTGGACCTATGAAGCTAAGCCAGGTGATATTTCTACTGTGTTCACTTTATCAGATGGCCGTTATGTGGTGGCTAAACTGCTGAGCGTACAAGATAAAGGATTGATGGCGATAACAGACCAGATACGCCCTCAGTTAGAGTCTATTGTAAGAAATGATAAAAAAGCTACCCAGTTGCTAGCAAAATATAAAGGCGTAACCAGCCTTCAGGCTGCGGCTCAAACCTCAGGCCAACAAGTAATGCATACAGATTCAGCAAGCCTTTCTGCTACTTACCTACCCAACCTGGGTTATGTACCTTCGGTTTTAGGTTATGCATTTTTCTCTGGTCTGCAACTGAATGCTGTATCGCCAGCTATAAAATCAGAAGATGGTGTTTATATAATAAGCCCTACCCAAAGATGGACAAAACCAGCTAGCGCAGCAGCTGCCCAGATGGAAATGCAACAAAGAGGCCAGATGGAAATGCAAACCCGCAACATGGTGGGCCAGCAATTGCAAGATATATTGATCAACAAAGCCAAGGTGGTTTATACCCCGGCCAATATGTAATATTTATAGAGTATTGATAAAAAAGAGAGGCAACCGTTTGGGTTGCCTCTCTTTTGGTTATTACACTATATGAGTAATAATTGCTGCGAGTTAGTGGTTATTATTTATTGTGTTTATAGCATTTTGTTGCGAGGTAATTATAATACGATACATCTTACTATTGATGTCTTTTATTTTTTGCAGTTCAGTAGCAAGGCTTGCTTCTGGATGCGGACCATCGAAATAAAAGTGCCAGAAATTTTTGATCAGAATATTTGAATAATCTTTGAGTACGTAAACAGTTAAATCCGGATCTGAAACAACCCTATCGTGCATACCATCCTGGAAATAACTCACTGCGTCTATCGCCCACTGCCCGCCAATTGCAATACGTACCATCTTTTTGTAGTAGGCAGTATCATTTACCACAAACAGTTTATTGAACAAGCCAATATGGTTTTTGGCATCGTAATACAAAAGGGCGCTAGTATTTTCGCCACGTCCGTACAACGCGCACAGCTCTGTGAAGCTATTGGGGAAAACATCAAAAAACTGAAGTTGGTAGATGGCACCGTTTGGTTCTGTAGATTTAAAATAAAACAGTTTCAAAGAGTCTGCCTTTTTAATAAGGTTATCATTTGTTGTACTGAAGGCTGTTTGCGCTGCAATGTTGCTAAAGCCCAGAAATAAAAACGAACAGAGTGCCGGTATGAGGATATTAGATTTCATTATTTTACAAAATGCCCTGTCGCAAATATAACGACAGGGCATATAATAGTGTTACTTATTTCTTAGGCTATTACTGGTTTGTTTACCATTATGCGGTCTATCTTTTCCATAATTTCCCGTGTCAGCAGTGGGTAGAGTTCTACCGCTTTTAAATTTTCGGTGAGTTGCGAATCTCTTGTTGCGCCCAATATAGCTGTAGTAACGTTGGGGTTATGGATGCACCATGCAAGCGAAAGCGTTGCCAATGGGGTATTCAGTTCTTCAGCTATTTTGCTGAGCTCGCGTACTTTATCCAATTTATCGTCTGTGAGCACACTTTCTTTAAGCCATCCATATTTTTCAATTGCCAACCGCGACCCTTCGGGTACACCATTATTGTACTTGCCAGTAAGCAACCCCGAAGCTAAAGGACTCCAGATGGTAGTACCCATACCCATGTTTTTAAAAATGGGTAAATAATCGTGCTCCATTTTCTGGCGCTCAAAAAGGTTATATTGTGGTTGCTCCATAGCAGGGCCTATAAGGTGCAATTCTTTGGCCACTTTATGTGCTTCCTGTATTTCTTCGGCACTCCATTCGCTGGTACCCCAGTACAATATTTTGCCCTGTTGCAGCAATATGTTCATGGTCCACACAATTTCTTCCATTGGTGTGTTGGGATCGGGGCGATGGCAAAAGAAAAGATCCAGATAATCGCTTTGCATTCTTACAAGTGCCTGGTGGCAGGCTTCGGTAAGGTGCTTACGACTCAAGCCCATTTGGTTGGGTTTGTTGTCTTTGCCTTTCATACCAAAAAATGCTTTGCTGGATATAACATAGGTAGTACGGTCCCAGTTTTTTCCTTTCAGTACGCGGCCCATTAATTCCTCGCTCCTGCCGCCTTCATAGGCTTCGGCATTGTCAAAAAAATTAATACCGTTATCGTAAGCGATGCCCATGAGCCTATCGGCTATGTGATCATTATTTTGGTTGGCAAATGTAACCCATGACCCGTAACTGAGTACACTGAGTTGCAAACCAGACTTCCCCATTCTCCTGTATTCCATAAAAATTGTTGTTAGCTTGTTTTTAAACTGGAAGAATAAAAACTATTCCAGCAATTTGTCTATCATTTTCACCAGCTTGTCGCCAGCGCTTGGCCGTATCTGTTCATCAGTTGCAAAGTTGCCGTTCTTATCTACAATGAAGTAAGCTGGTATGCCACTTATACCATACTGTTTCAGTTCTTCTGCCTGGAAGCCACCTGGCACACGTGTATTAATTGCATCAGCCAGTTCATGTTTTTCCATGCCCTTTTTCCATGCCTCGTCCTGCTCATCTATAGACACGTAAACGAAAGCAACATTTTTATCTTTAAAATGTTCGCGAAGTAATTTTGCCGGTGGCATTTCTTTTGCGCAAGGCACGCACCAGCTTGCCCAGAAATCGACATACACTACTTTACCCTTCAGGTCGCTCAGTTTCATCTTTTTTCCACCAGAGGTATTAATAACAAAATCTATTGCCGGCATACCGGGGCTCATTTTCTTTTTTAAGTTCAGCTTGCTTTCTACCTCTGCGGTATAAGCACTCTTGGGGAAATGCGTTTTAAAATCCTTTACCTCTTGTTCCACCTCGGCAAGCGACAAATATTTTGAATAGGTTTCCACATGATGGGCCGTATTGAACTCTGCTGATTTGGGGGGCATATGGGCATATGCCTGTTTTATTGAAATTGCAGTGAGCTGTTCGGTAGTATCTTTTGTAAAATGTGCCTTACCCCAAGCATGCACCTGAGCATCGTAAAAGGTATTGATGTACACATGGTATATAGGCATCATCAGCCACTCGTCATTGAATTTTTCAGGCACGTGCTGTACCACGGTATATTCGTCCTTGGTAATGCTATCTATATTTATGCTATAGCTTTTCCTTTTTTTCATCTCGTGAAAGGTGGGGTACACCAACATGCTGTAATAGTTCTGGTATTGGTAAAATGTTTTCCAATACATTGCAAAGGATGGCGGAAGGCCGGTTTTATTTTGTTCCAGGTAATTGAGCTGTTTTTGAGCAGCGTCCTGCACGCTTTTTTCAAATTCGGCAGGTTCCTGTATGTATATCTTGTTTACTTCTTGCTGGTAAGCATCCATAGGCTCGTATGTCAGGCTATGATGTGCCAGCAAATTTTGTATAGCTGCACCCTTACCGCTAAAAACAAGCGAGCTGTCAAAATTTTGTGCATTGTCTTGCATTACCAGATCATACCCCGGTTCTACTATCATATCGGTGCCCTGGTCACCGTGCTCTATGGTTACACTTGTATAGGGCATTGCCACAGGAAAGGTTATTGAAAAATTCCCTTGCGCATCGAGTTTTGAGTAATACTTTTTATAGGGGTATGTTATATCTGGCTCGTACAGGTATTTTACATTTATACTGTCTGAGAGGCGATTGGTGATCTTTCCTTTCAGGGTAACTGTGCCCTTGGGTGTATCTTTTGCAGTAAGATGCCCTATTATCAGCTGGCAGGCAAGAAGTAAATAAATAGAGTGTTTCATAGCATAATAAATATAAAAAAACTGTTGCATGCTTTGCAACAGTTTTTAATGAGTTCAGATTAACATTAGAGTTTAAAATCTATACACCACCAAACCGTCACGCACTTTGGGTTCAAACCATGTGCTTTTGGGTGGCATCACCTCGCCGCTGTCGGCTATGGCAAAAAGTTGTTGTATGCTAACTGGGTACAGGGCAAAAGCTGCTGCGGCTTCTCCACTATCTACACGCTGCTGCAATTCGTGCAGCCCGCGGATGCCACCAACAAAATCTACCCTTTTATCTGTGCGGGGGTCATTTATGTTCAGCAGTTTCGATAAAATGTTTTCCTGCAGTATGCTTACATCCAGCACATCTATAGGTGTATCGGTAAAACTGTCGGGCAATGCTTCCAGCCTGTACCATGTTCCGTCCAGGTACATTCCAAAATCGTGCGGGCATTGTGGTTTATAGGGTTCCGGACCAATTTCTGAAACTGTAAAATCCTGATCGAGGTACTCCAGGAACTCTGCAATGTTCATTCCGTCCAGGTCTTTCACCACACGGTTGTAATCCATAATGTGCAGTTGGCTCGCCGGGAATATGCAGGTAATAAAATAATTGTATGGTGCGGTGTTGTCGCTATGTGCATCTTCTTCGCGCATTTCCATACACACCTTTGCTGCCGACGCTGCCCTGTGGTGGCCATCAGCTATGTAAGTGCATGGTACATTATTGGCATAGCCGGCAGTTATTGCATCTACTGTGGCAGCATCGTCAACCACCCATAGGGTATGTTGCACGCTATCTTCGGCAGTAAAATCGTAAGCAGGCGCATGATTACTTTTCCAGTCAGCAATTATCTGTTCTACAGTAGCCTCATCATTGTACGCCAGAAAAACCACCCCAGTTTGTGCCCGTGTTGCTTTTATGTGGTTGATGCGGTCCAGCTCTTTCTCAGGCCGGGTAAACTCGTGCTTCTTTATAGTGCCGTCAAAATAATCGTTCAGCGATGATCCGCAAACCAGGCCGGTTTGTGAGCGGCCGTTCATTACCAGGCGGTAGATATAGTAGCATGGAGTGCTGTCCTGTATTAATGTGCCATCGGCTATCATCTTTTCCAGGTTCTGTGCTGCTTTTTCATACACAACGCTGCTGTGTACATCAATATTTTCCGGGAGATCTATTTCAGCACGTGTTACGTGGTAAAAGTTGTAAGGGTTGCTTGCAAAACGACGTGCTTCAGCTACGCTTACTACATCGTAAGGAAGCGTAGCCACTTTTTCGGCCAGTTCTTTTTCAGGCCGTAGCCCTTTAAATGGTGTTATAATTGCCATGTTTGTTTGTTATGCCGGATGGTACCGGCTAAAAAGTGATCAATACTATTGTCTATTTTTTTCAAAATCATGCATTGCCTGCGCCAGTGTTTCTACTGCTGTGAGGCTCACCGCGTTATATAACGACACTCTGAACCCACCCACAGAACGGTGTCCCTTTATGCCGGTAATATTCCGCGTTGCGCAAAAGTCGATAAAAGCTTTTTCATTACTGCTATCGTGGGCAATAAAACATACATTCATCATACTCCTATCGGCTACAACATCTACCACGGGTTTAAAAACGGAATTTCGTTCTATTTCTGAGTATAATAGTTGTGCCTTTTGTATGTTTTCAGCCTCAATGGCATTTATGCCCCGGGCCTTTGTCCACCGCAGCATGAGCAGCGATACATAAATAGCAAATACCGGCGGCGTATTGAGCATGCTTTGCTGTGCGGAATGTGCTTTATAAGTAAGCATATCGGGCATCGTGCGTTTCACCCGTTCCATAAGGTCTTTACGCAAAACCACAAGAGTTACGCCAGCTGCCCCCAGGTTTTTTTGCACGGTTACATAAAACATGGCGTACTTGCTATAATCGCGGTGACAGCTGAAAATGTCGCTGCTCATGTCGGCTATCAGCGGCACATCGCAAGTGGGGGTTGTATGCAATTGCGTACCGTAAATAGTATTGTTGGTAGTACAGTGCACATACTGCAGGCCGGCCGGTAATTGTGCGGGCCACATGGGTAGGTGTGTGTAGTTAATATCTTTTGTTGATGCCAGCAATTGTGCATTGCCATAGTACTTTGCTGCTTTGTATGCACTTTCGGCCCAGTACCCGCTATCTATGTAGCCTGCGTTTTCGCTCTCGCCTAAAAAGTTCATGGGTATCATACAAAATTGCATGCGGCCACCACCTTGCAGCCACAGTACCTCGTAGTCATCATTTAGGTTGCACAGTTCCTTTACCAATTGCCGGCTTTCATCCATTATGGCTACAAAGGCAGCATCGCGGTGGGGAATTTCAAGTATAGATAAACCACTGTTATCATAGTCGAGCACAGCTGCTGCGGCCTGCTGCAAAACTTCGGCAGGTAGGGCGGCGGGGCCGGCGTTAAAATTAAGTTTCCGTGTAAGGTCCGTGTTTGTCATCGTCAATATTTGTTATTCCACCGCTTACTGCAAATTTCATCGCCTCGGCAGCGTTCATCCTGGTCACCGGTTTTATATATTTTGAATCGGTAACTATTACCCAACCGCTAATGGCATATGCATGTGGCATATATACAGCAGCCTTATTGCTCATGCCCAGGTGTGCCATATCTACCTGCGTCATAAAACCAATGCGCCATATTTCTGGCGCCAGGTTCACACATACCCATACCGGCTTATTAAACCTTTTTTTATCGCCCACAAAAGAACTCACCATATCGCGTATGGCAGAGTATAAATATTTTACGCCCGGTGTGCGCTCCAGCAAATGCCCAAAAGAATCGAACACCCACTTGCCTATAAAGAAGCGTGTACCGAGGAAACCTACAAAAGTGACAAAGAGCACTATAATAAGAAAGCCAACACCACGTGGTATATGCTGTATGGGTATGAGGGTATCTATTTTATCGAAAATGACATAGATAACATACGCAGTAATGGCCAAAGGGCTTAACAGGATAAGCCCCTGCAGGAATGACCTGAAAAACATGACCGCTAATTTGCGCATCCGGCTGAGTGGTTTCTACTGCAAGATACAAAAAGGTAAAACCCTAAAGGTTAAGGAAAATGGTAAATGTGGAGGAATTTGAAAGAAAAATTATCGGTCACAATAAAAGCAAAAATTACACTTTTATCTAACCCTCCCATATGGTAAAACAAAAGTCTTTGAAATTCTCCATTCCTCTTATATTTGTTTTATGCGCCTATTGCTTTTTCTTATTCTATCGTTTGTATTAGGTACGACTGCTTTTGCGCAACAGGAAAACCCATTGACCGGCATTGGAATAGAGAATAATGAAATAGTGGGTAAAGTATTTAAGCATACCCCCAAATTTATATTGCCCATACCCAGCATCAGCAGCGCTTACGAGCTGAATATAGTGTTCAAAACCCATGGAACTAAGGAATGGCAGCAACGCCGCCGCTTCCCGGTATTGGGGGTGGCTTTTACTTATACTAACTATGGCATAGACTCTATATATGGCAGGGGTTTTGGTATCATCCCCAACTTCCAGATACCATTGGTGACGGGGAAAAAGCTGGAATGGACCCTGCGTATGGGTTTTGGCCTGGGCTACCTGACCAAGAAATATGAGCGTGCCCCCGGTTACGACACCCTCAATGATGCCATAGGTTCCAACATCAATAACTTTACCCTTATCATGACCGACCTGCGGTATCACCTGAACCGCGACTGGGATATACAACTGGGAGGTAATTTCTCGCATATGTCCAATGCATCATTCAAACAGCCCAATCTGGGCATTAATATGTATGGCGCTCATATTGGGTTTCGTTACTTCCCCGAAGGATCTAATCCTCAGCATACCATGCGTACATTAAAGCCACTGAAAGATCGTTGGCTGTTCCAGGTGCGCACCTCGCTTGCCATGGATGGATATGGTTCGTCAAACGGGCCAGCCTTCCCGGTGTACCTGGCCGATGCTTATGTGAGCACGCGCTGGCTGAGCAAGAATAAAGCATTCGTGGGGATTGATTATGCTTACTATACAGATATATATGCATTCTTGCGCAACAACGAAATATTGCCTGGACAGGAAGCAAAGAACTCTTATAAAAGCGCAGTTTTTGCAGGCAACGAATTTTTAATGGGCCGGGTAGGTTTGGTTTTGCAACTGGGCTACTATATAAAAAATGCCTACCTGCGTGCCCCGCAACCATACTACGAGAAAATTGGCGCTAACTTATATTTGGTAAAAAGAGAACAAGGCCCGCTGAAAGAACTTTTCTTAAGCGCTATGCTTAAAGCACACTCTACCATCGCAGAGCTGGCACAATTGGGGTTGGGTTTTGGATTTTAGAAAATATTTTACCATGGAGCTGTTGAAAAAACGCTGTCGGGTTGTTCCGGTATCTCTTTTAGTCGTTGTTCCAGTTTTTGCCAACTATACTTAGCGTTCAATAAATGTATAGGCTCATGTTTATTTATTTCATCTGTATATTCAAGAGATTTTAAGATGATATAAGGATTTCTTTGTTTATATTTTGATTCGTAGGCGTTCACCATTTGTTGGAATGATAAGTAACAAGAAAGGCAAGCTATATCGATGAAATCTTTTAGTCGGGTGCCATTGCTTATAATAGCATTTAATTTCATGGCTGCTATATCCTCAAGGCTGGCAAGCCTTATACCAGCAACAATCTGCAATGATTTTACCAATGGATAAGCATGTGTGATCAAATCGGTCTGGACATTATTGATCTGGCCTTTAAGTGTATTTTTAGATTGGTAGTTTAACAGGAAATTTTTTTCTGAGAGACGGGCAAGTATTTCATCTTCATCAAAAGGATTTATGGAAAATAAGTCAATATCAATACTGATCCTGTGTCCAATTTGTAAAGAAAGTGCCGTTCCTCCAACAAGGAAAAATTCGTTCAGCACTTCATCATTCATCAGTTCTTTTAAGAGTTCCAGTGTCCCTGGCGTGACTGTTTCCGTTCGTAACATTTCATTTCAGATAATGGGATATGGAAGACATTGCTTACAAAATTCATATCCTTATCATTAAGATAAGGAATGTCTTTAATTATTTTTTTCACGCCGTCTTCACTATACATATTTAATATGGCGTTCCAGTCTTCAGGCCAGCCCCGCTCTATAACCCGCTGTACTACTATGTTTTTCATTAACTGGTAATCAAAATTAGCCAGATCATACTCCCAAAGCAGCGAAGGGTTTACCTTAGCGTCAGGATATTTTTTATGGTCTCTTAAATAAATATAGTTCATAACAGCGTGCTATGTAAATACGAATATAAGAAAATAAGCAAAGGTTTTTTTAATGTCCTTACCACCGCTTACAAAACCTATCCATATAAATCGTACGAATGAAGGCTCTGTGCAAAACAATGCAACTGTCATGCAAAAGTCACAATCTGAATGACAATGACAAATCTACCTACCTTTGTCCTTGTGCCGAATGTAAAACAGATCACTAAGCCCCGTGCCGCCCAGCCTACACAAAGGTTTTTGGGAGATAATGCCACCGTACTCAATAGCGAAGTATTGGAAATAAGCCGCCAAGTGCAGGCGGAGGTGATGGATGTAGCGTTCACAGAAGCAATAGAAGAGAAAGCCTGCTTATACCTTTTCCCCATAGATACCGGCAAATACTGCTTGCAACTGGCCTACTTGAAACGCAATGATACCGCAGTTAATACAGTCCAGGTATATTACATTACTTATTTACCAGAATATTTTGACCAGTTTGAAGCCGGGATATTGATGGCAAACCGTCCTTTCCGTTTCGACCAAACTACGGAACAGGAGTTCGCACCTTGCAGTACTGCACATATGCTGCTATCGCAATTGTCGAAGAAAGATGTGGTGAACCAATTTGTGCAGGCATTGCAACTTACAGAAACCACAACCCAGCTCTTGCGCCGTGCGCTACAAAGCATTACCCTGCCATTTACATCCTGCCAGGTACCTGCATGTCGTTTCCTGGCAATGGATAGTGAGCGAGAAAAAATTTACGAAGCCCGTACCTATATAGAAAACAACCTGACGCAGATATTTACTATAAAGGAATTGAGCCGGAAAGTGGCCATGAATGAGTGCTATCTGAAAAAAGGATTTAAAACACTGGTAGGCAAGACCATACACGAATACCAGCAGTTCCTGCGTATTGAAAAAGCCAAAAGGCTGCTACAGGAAGAGGGCCAGACGGTGACTGATGTAGCAGGTACACTTGGTTTTAGCAGTATATCTCACTTCAGTACCGCGTTTAAAAAAGCCACGGGCATGAAGCCTTGTGAGTTGTTGAAGTAAGACGCAATTACCCTTTTACAAACTTGCCAAGAAAAGGCAATTGTTTCATTTCTTTTTGCTCAGCGGAAAATACCAAGCGTAAAAACAAGAAGAAGAGTACGCTTGCAGAAGTGACGTGTATAACAATGTTATTACTTAATAAGCCCACGCCCTGTTGTACAAAGAAAAGGGTTATCATTACTACAAGGTAGGCCAGTAGCTTTTTAGGATTGTACGGTACCGGGAAATACATTTGCCCTACGAAGTAGGATAATATCATCATGCTGCTATAGGCTGCAAATGTGGCCCATGCGCAGGCATACATACCATACAAGGGTATAAAAGCAAAGTTGATAACCAATGTGATAACAGCACCTACCAATGTGATGATCATGCCCCAGTACATGCGATCTGTTATCTTGTACCACACGCTAAGATTGTAATAGATACCCAGGCATACATTGGCGCTGAGCAATATAGGTACTACGCCCGCACCACTGCGATAAGAAGAACCCAGTATGAGGAAACGCTCCCAAACATCTATATACAAAGAGGTGAACAGGAATGCAACACAGAGTACAATAACAAACCACTTCATAACCCTGGCGTAGGTTTTAGGTGCGTTTTTGTCTTTGCTCTGGTTAAAGAAGAATGGCTCAGCACTCATGCGAAAGGCCTGTATGAACAGTGTGATGAATATAGCCAGTTTATACTGAGCTGAATATATACCCACTGCTATCTTAGCCGCTTCCCGACTTCCGGGCATTAGCTTATCCAGCATAATACGATCCAGCGTTTCATTCACCATGCCGCCCAGCCCTACTATTACCATAGGTGCGCTGTACCACATCACCTTCTTCCAGATGTCTGCATAAAAACGAAAGCGATATGCACCCCATTCCTGCACCAACAATAGAAATGTAACTATGCTCTGTCCCAGTAAAGCCAGCAGCAAGAAGCCTGTGCTGTTATATTGTGCATACCATGTAGCATATGCCCCGCTGGGATGTTGTGCCACATACGTGGGGCTATAGGCTATAAAAAAAACAGTAAGAAAAATATTGACCACAATACCTGCCAGCTTGGTGAAAGCATACTTGCGTGGCCGCTCTTCCTGCCGTAGCCGTGCAAAAGGTATAGCGCTTAGTGTATCTATACTTACTACCAGCACGCACCAGGTTATATATTCAGTGTGTGTACCCAGCCGCAGGAAACCTGCAATGGGTGCACGGAGACCAATGAGTGCTGCGCTTAATAAAAAGGTACTTATAATAAGCGTTGTAAAAGTGGTTTGGAACAACTTCTTCTGGTCGGTACCCGAAGATGAGAACCTGAAGTAAGCGGTTTCCATACCGTAGGTATAGACAACGTTTACAAAAGCAAGGGCTGCCATCAGCACACTATAATCTCCGTAGTCGCCCTGGCCACGGGGCGAGTTAAGTAGGTACGTGACAATAGGAGTAAGCAGGTAGTTAAGCAGTCGTGCCCCTATATTGCTAAGGCCATACCATGCTGTTTGTCCTGCTAGTTTTTTTAATGAGGCCAATGAGTTGTAAGATAGTCGTTAGTCAAAGTATAAGTAGAAAGCAATGTTCAGTCTGTTTATTGCGCACAGGCACACAGCCCCATTTTACCCTGCCTGTTTGTTGGCAGGTTCGCTCACATTCCCGTACTATTTATTCTATCACCCAGGTTTCATTGCCCTGCAGCAATGCATCCAGTTTGCCTTTACCTTTTATGGCTATAGCTTCTTCCAGTTGCAGCTGCATTTCATCCTCGTAAGTAGCGCGTTCTGTGGCATAAAATACACCAAAAGGGCGTGGGAAGTGACCTGCTGTAGCCGGGTTGTCAAAAAAGCGGGTCAGTATCTGTGCTTTATAAAAATCGTGATCATCGTGTATCCACAGGTCGTCTGCGCTGTGGCCATTGTTCAGGTCCACCAGTCTGGGCTTATATCCATCCAGTACTATGCCTTTATCTTTATTGGCACCGTAAATAAGTGGTTTACCTTGCTCCAGCATCAGCGTTTCTTCCTGGCGACTGCTTTTTTCTGTAAAGACCTCGAAAGCACCATCATTGAAGATATTGCAGTTCTGGTATATTTCAAGCATAGATGTACCGTGGTGGTCGTTGGCACGGAGCAGCATTTGCTGAAAGTGCTTAGGATCACGGTCCATACTGCGGGCTATAAAAGTAGCATCTGCACCCAAGGCCAGAGCCAGTGGATTGAAAGGATGATCTATACTACCCATTGGGGTACTTTTGGTCACCTTATTCTCTTCAGATGTTGGTGAGTATTGTCCCTTTGTAAGGCCGTATATCTGGTTGTTGAACAACAGGATATTTACATTAAAATTCCTGCGCAACAGGTGTATAGTATGGTTACCACCAATGCTCAGTCCATCGCCATCTCCTGTTACTATCCAAACACTCAGTTCGGGCCTTGTGGCTTTAAGGCCGCTGGCTATAGCCGTTGCACGACCATGAATGCTATGCATACCATAGGTATTCATATAGTACGGGAAGCGAGAGCTGCAACCTATGCCCGATATAATAACAATATTTTCCCTGGGTATGCCGGTTTGGGGCAATATGGTCTGTACTTGTTTTAAAATAGAATAGTCTCCACATCCGGGGCACCAGCGCACTTCCTGGTCGGTAGCAAAATCTTTAGCTGTTAGGGCAGGGCCCTGTGGCGTTAATACATCACTCATAACAATAAATAGTATGGTAAAGTTACGCTATTGGGAGCATATTACATTTAGTGCAGCATCCATTTTGCCTATTGTAGAATAAGGAGCTATCATTTGCAAATGCCGCTTTGGTAATGCCAGGTAAAAATATTTCAATAAAAACGCGGATATTGATGCCGGGTTTCAGCTAAAAGCAGCTACAGCTAATGAAAGAATTTGTAAAACGGCTTCTCCTCTTTATTTTACCAATATTCATTGTTGCCATTATCCTGGAAGTAGTACTGCGCAGAATACCCAATAACTATTCCTATAAAAGAAAATACCTGGATGCGAATGCTCCATACATCAATGTATTGGTCCTTGGCAATTCTCACGCTTTTTATGGCATAGACCCTTCCTATATTCATGGTAACTGTTTTAATGCCTGCTGTAATTCACAATCATTAGACTATGACTGGGCAATCCTTCATAAATACAGCCATAAGTTGAATCATCTTAAATATATTGTGGTGCCCATAGATTATCCTTCGTTATACAAAAATCTAAATAATACTGCAGAGGCGTGGAGGGTTAAAGATTACGTTATCTATTATGGCTTTTACCGGTCGACAAATATTGCTGACTATAGCGAACTTACAAGTAATAAGCTTTTAAATAATCTGCAAAGGATCATTAACTACTATTATAACAGGTCTTCTACAGATATTTATTGTTCAGCAACAGGCTGGGGAACAGATGACAACTCCAAAAACAAGCAAGACCTAACCTCAACCGGAGAAGTTACTGCAGCCAGGCACACAGAAAAGAATCCCGACTGTTTTAATGAAAATGTTGGAGTTGTAAAGGCTATTATTGATGTAGCAAAGGCACAACATGCTAAAGTTATATTTTACACATCGCCGGCATACAAAACGTATGTACAGCACCTGGATACCAGCCAAATGAATACTACTGTAAGAACAATGGCAAAAATAGTTGCTGATTGTAATAACAGCAGATATTATAACCTGCTTACAGACACTTTATTTACAGCAGCCGATTACTACGATGCAGACCATCTAAACGAAAAAGGAGCAAAAAAACTCTCTTTGAAAATAGACAGTTTAATATTGACAGATTGATGTAAAGTCATCTTGCCTTGCCATATAGTTTTGCAAGGATAAATGACTGGAATTTTTGAACGCCGTAAACATTTAAATGGCCGCCCTGGTCTCTGAAGCTGGCATCGCTATAAAATGCCGTATCATAAATGAAGTTCTTCCCAAACTGTTTATCAAGTTCAGCTACCTGTTTTTCTAACATACTGTCTGCGGCTGATCTTTGGCTGGGCATCATAATAAAAAAGGCTGTTACATTTTTCTCATTACAGAGGTCCAGCATTTTCTGCAGGTATATTTTATTTACTACCGACGTTTTTATATTCGATAACTCTTCCTCGTACAAAGGTTTTTCGGCGCTCCTTTTATAGAGTACTGAATCTGTAGAAAGCCCTACCACCCTGCCATAAGTAAGTTGGGTATTGCCATTAATGGGATGGCTTGTACCTGTAAATGCAAGGGGATTACTATTGTTACGCAGATAAACGTAAGCGCTATTAAGGCCACCAATTACAAAATCTTTTACCACCCGTATTTTTGAGCTGAGCACAGGATCGTTAAATGCGATATCTAATGGCGTTGAAAAATCAGAATGGCTGAGCGCATAATTCTCGTCATTATACTGCCTGGCTAATACCCTTACACTATCCAGATAACTAGTAGGAATAATGCCATTGTAATAACTGCCGGTATAAAAAAAATATTGGCTTACCAGGTGGGTAAGTGTATAAGAAATGAAAACAGTATCGACCTTGTTAGTCGGATTTTGAAGGAGTAACCTTAGCTGGTAATATCCTTCAACGGGCGAAACACCTCCCATACATAAATTGGTAGCGTGAAGGTTCCTGGCATCGAGCCCCAACTGCGTTTTGCTGTCGCCTATTATTACGTTTCCTTTTAAACCTCCTGCGGTAATTTTTTTATAAAGGGTAGTTTGTAATTCGTACTCGTAGCTTGCATAATACTTACGGGGTATCACCGTGTATAGTGCTGAAAAAATGAAGATCCAGATGAGTAAGAATATCGCTGCATTATATAGAAATCCTTTCATCCGGGGTTAAAATTTAAGGTAGATAAAAGGTTGTTCAAAACCGCTGAAAGTGAGTATCAGCAAAACCGCCAAACTATAAAAACCCCACCGGTATATTTTGGGCCATGTAAGCGCTATGTTTTCAAGTGCATGCTGTTTGTCTCTTTGCATCCACTCAAGTACTATCATAAAAGAGATGAAGAACAGGTTCATGGCATATGCCCACAGCGGAAAAAACAGCGGACTGGACGATGAAAACTTGAAGATATTGCAGTAGTACTGGAACGCTTGCGAAACACTGGCAGAGCGGAACAGCACCATACTAAACATAACAAACAAGAAAGTGCCTGCTATATTTTTAAATTCGGTTAACGAAGGTAATGGTTTACCGGGCGCTACTTCTTTCCTTTTATTCATGCGGCCAGCCAGTATAAGGGGTATATAGCAGCAGCCATGTAAGAATCCCCACACCACGAATGTCCAGTGTGCGCCATGCCAGAAGCCAGAGATAAGAAAAGTAACAAGTATAGAAATGATAAGCCCCCAATTGCCATAATAACGAAATCGGATGGACACAGGGGTAAACACATAGTCTGTAAGCCAAGAGGTAAGAGAGATATGCCACTTGCGCCAAAACTCAGCAATATTTTGTGCAAAGAAGGGGTAGTTGAAATTTCGTGTGATATTAAATCCGAGCAGTCGTGCAAAGCCTATGGCCATATCAGAATAGCCTGAAAAGTCAGCGTATAGCTGCATGGTAAATAAGAAAACGCCGATGATCAAAATACCGCCATGCAGATTGGGCATATCGAAAATATAGTTGCTGATGGTAACACAGTTATCGGCTATCACTACCTTTTTAAATAAGCCCCATAATATTTGTCGCAGTCCATCGGTGGCCTGGTTGCGAATGAACATTCTCTTTTGTTCTAATTGTGGTACCAGGGTCCTAGTCCTGTCTATAGGCCCGGCAACCATACTTGGGAAGAAGGAAATGTAGGTAAAGAATATTATAATATCAGTTACTGGTTTTATTTTTCCGTTTTTTACATCGAACAGGTAGCTAAGCAAACGAAAGGTATAGAAGCTGATACCCAGCGGCAACAGTATATTTAAAGTTTGCAGGCTGGTATGTACATGCAGCTTGCTGGCTACAACAATAAATGATGCAATAAAAAAATTGGTGTACTTAAAATACAACAGTGTACCCACTAGCAACAGCAACCCTGTATTTAGAAATTGTCTTTTTGCCTTGGGGTTGGTTGATCTGTAAATGCCTATACCCAGCAAGTACGTGGCTAATGAACTGAAGATAAGAAGGAATAGAAAATGCCAGTTCCACCAGGCATAAAAAAAATAGCTGCCTGCAAGCAACAGTACATTCTGAACTTTTACCGATCGATTGAATACAAACCAATACAAAAAGAAAAACAGCACGAAGAATGCAGCAAATGGCAGGGAATTAAAAAGCATTGTTACTGTTTAGAATAATGCCTAAAATTAAAGTTTTTGATCAAAAGATACGGAATGGTTTGTAGGACATTATTACCAGCCTTTACAACAATAGCTCATAATATAGTATATCTTCTATAATGCCGTCGGGCCATGCGCGTGGCTCGCGGTAGGTGTATTTAAAATTGAAATGTTGATTTGCTGCTTTAGAAATAATATTACTTTCCCTGTGTCCTACAAGCAGGCGTTTCAATCCATGTACGTGTGCCCAGCTTATCCGGGCCTCGTAAAGCATACGCGACAATCCTTTTCCTCTATGCACTTCTCTAATATAAGATTGCATCATTAATGCCGTTTCAGGATTGTTCTTGTCTATTATTATTCCTGTTATACCGATGGGCACTTCATTTAGGAATAGACCAAAATAGCCGGCATCGGGATTACTTACTTTGGCTGTCCAATAACTATCCGACAAGATTGATTCTTCAGCATGCCAGACGCTGTATTTCTCGGGCTCCAGGTACAACGCCTCAAGACGCATTTTTTTATAAATAGAAACATCTTCTGCAGTTAATTGCCGAATTGTATAGTTTGCATTTGTAGTGTTCATTTCGTCCATTCCTCAACTTTAAAGCCTGTTATTATAGAATCTTTCGAAAGAGTAAAATTTAAGGTCTTGACATGATCGGGATCAATACCATCCCAATGGATAATGATATTATAGCCTAATGAAATACTGTCAGAATAATCAGGGGTTGATAAAATGCCAATTAGCTGATCATATTTTAACCCAACTAGTTTATGATTTGTTATTAGTTCTTTCAGCATTTTCTCACGACTTGGTAGAGGTAATGAAGGATCATTCATTTCAGTCCATTTCCTTTTATCGAAAGAAATATTGCATGCTGCAATTATTAGTAATGCTGTACAGAAAAGTATTATCCAAGAAAATTTTCTGATCATTAACCAACCATTTTATTGGGGCATTAATCTAAGAACACTGCACATCCGCTTTCTCATTTATGAATTTTCGACGATCCATAGGGACAGGACCTAATTCGTATCCAAATAATTTTAGTACTTGGTTAACCTTGTCCATCCTAAGTGTATTCTTCCCTTGTTCCATATCCCGCACAAAACGCAAGCCCACTCCTGCTTTTACGGCAAGGTCTGCCTGGGTGAGACCAGTTCTTTTTCTTCTTTCTTTTAGAAATAAAGAAATTGTATGAGGTGAATATTCCATTTATACCTGATAGGGTATAAAGATGCAAAAATACTCTATTTTATACCTGATAGGGTATAAAAAAATCAAATAGTTACCTAAATATACTCAATCGGGTATATTTCGCGTTTCAAAGAATTTGCGAACAATGCAAAAAAATAAGCCGCTCCGTGAAGGGAGCGGCTTATTAAAAGACAATTTATAAAAGGTTTTAGCTTTTTTTCAGCTCAAGGTGTACCCTGCGGTTTTTAGCCCGGCCAATTTTTGTTTTGTTGCTGGCGGCTGGGTGCTCTTCGCCATGTCCTGCAGCATGAAGCCTGTCGGCAGATATACCTTCTTTTACGAAGTAAGCTTTAACTGCTTCAGCACGCTCTTTTGATAATTTCATATTCATTTCAGGTTTACCAACGTTGTCGGTATAGCCGTCAATATTCATGTCGTTATCAGGGTATTCTTTCAGTATTTTCACAATATCGTTGAGCAGTGGGTAAGATGTAGTTTTTATTACACCTCTGCCGGTTTCAAATTCAATAGCGGTTGCTGCAAAGTCAAGTTTCTTCTTCACTTCCTGGGCTACTTCTTTTTTCTTAACAGGGCAACCATCATTTGATATTGGTCCGGGATCGTTAGGGCATTTATCCAGATTGTCTGGTATATTATCGCCATCGGTATCGGGGCAACCTTTAAATTTGGCAGGCCCGGCTTGCAAGGGGCAAGCATCTTCATTGTCAGGTATGCCATCACCATCAGTATCGGGGCAACCGTGAAACTGCGGAAGGCCAAATTTGTAAGGGCAGGCATCTTCACTGTCAGGCACACCATCACCATCACTATCGGGACAGCCATGCAGTTCTGCAAGCCCAGCTTGTGTAGGGCATTTGTCATCTATATCAGGTATGCCATCGCCATCCTTGTCGGGGCAGCCTTGTAGCGCAACTGCTCCAGAATCATCAGGACAACGGTCATCACCATCGGCCACGCTATCCCTATCCCTGTCAGGGCAGCCCTTAGCAGTCAGCACACCTGGTATTAGCGGGCATTTGTCCATACGGTCAGATATATGGTCATGATCCCTGTCGCGTATTTTTTTCCTATTGATAGGTACAAATCCACCAGCATGTATGTTAAAGCCATATTGATTGTTATTGAATAATGCCAGCATATCATCGCTGCCTACAAAGAAGCCTGACACGCGTACACCAAAACCCAATTTGAAATGATCATCAAGGGAGCTATAGGTAACCGGTACTGATACACCAATAAGTCGGGTATCGTAACGAGGAGTAAATGTGATCTGGTTATAATAGTAGTTACCAAAATCATTTTTGTTAGCCAGGTTAGCCAGATAGTTAACGCTTATGTAGAACTTGCTGTAGATGTGGTAGTCAACACCTGTCATTAAGGCGGTAGGTAGGTGAACTGTTGTAGATTTATGACTGCCGGTATCTACCGATAAGTTATGAGACAGGGCATAATCACGGAAATCATTGTAGTTTTTAAATTGGGTAATAAGGTCGTTACCTGATAAGTAGCCATTGCCGGTGAAGTTTGCAGTAAAATTGCTGCCTTTGTAGGTGATGCCGCCAATATCAGTTACAGCAACTGATAATTTTAATTTATAACTGGCTTTATTCGGGTCTTTGTGCATCGCCCCATCCATTTCGTAATAGTTGTTTTCAGAAGCTGGGTTCCACTCATATACCAAACCCAGATCGCCACCAACACCCGCTCCGCCGTTGGTGCCGCCAAAGAAACGGCTCATGATATCAGAACCAGCTATACCATTACTCAGATCTACCTGGGAATTAATAACGTTGCTGCCATATTCAAGATCGGTATTGTTGATCTGTAAAGAATCTGCTTTTGAATAATAGTGTGCATCCAGGTTTTTGCCTTTTATACCGGCATAACCTATGCCGCCCAGGTAGCGCGCAGTAAGCCCACCTTTTATTTCATGGTGCTCGTTTCTGAAAATGACGGCACTGTAACTAAGGCCAATTTCGCTCCATACCTGTGCTGTCCAGTTATAATTTTTTGAAGTAAAACCATAGTCTGAGCTTGAACTGAATGTAGGATCGGTAATAATGCGATATACACTTTGGTCGAAGTTTGAAAATTGGTTGAACGCCCTTACACGGGTGGTTAGCGCAAGGGTATTTTTATCATTTATAGCATACATGATCCCAGGCCCACGCACCTCGCCATAAGGCGCCAGCATGTTAAACGGATTCTGTGAACCATAGTTAAATATCTGATCGGTGGTAAGAGACTTATTATAGTTTGCCAATATATTGCTGGAACGTAACGTACCAATATTGGTGTTCACACCAGCATTGACAGAAAGGATATCTACTGATATTTTTAAATGGTTATCAGCGCCATTTGCCGGGTTTAGGTATAGGCTATTGGTACCGCTCCAGAGACTGGTGGCTTCGCTAAAATACATCTGTGCCCGAGCTTGAGCAGCTATTATAATTATTATAACTGTGAGTGTAAATTTCTTCATATGAATTGTGTAATGTGGCTAAAACTAATTCACTTTAACATTTTCATGACAAAAATGATTGAAAAATAATGATTTAATATCAATTATTATAATCAACTTTTTGTGCCGGGGGTAAAAGGAAATATGTAACACTTAAAAAGAACCCGTTTAGGATTTAATATTTTGCCGTATTATCGCAACCGTGAGTGCAGAAAAACAGGAAAAGTATGATGTAGTGATAGCTGGTGCCGGGCCGGCCGGTTGCGCATGTGCATTGGCATTGAAAGATGCAGGACTGAAAGTGGCCATGCTGGATAAAGAAGACTTTCCGCGCGATAAGGTGTGTGGAGATGCTATACCCGGCAGGGCAATAAAAGTGCTTAAAAACATATCACCAGTATTTGCAAAGGCTTTTAGTGATTTTCCTAAAAAATGTGGCACTCGCAAAACGCAACTTAACTTCAAAGGCAAACAATCTGAGTTTACCTGGGTAGTTGAAGCCTATACCTGCGCGCGTATGCAATTTGACAATTTCCTGTTCGACCTGGTGAAAAAACATACCAATACGCATATATTAACAAGGCATAATATAGCAGGTGTTGACGTGCAGGAAGAAGATGTGACCATACAGATAAAAAACAAACCATCTATAACGGCTGATATACTGGTTGGTGCAGACGGAGCACATTCTATAACTGCAAAGCAGCTTACAGCCCGCATGCTGGATAGGGCGCACCATGTAGGATCGGTAAGGGCCTACTATAAGAATGTGACCGGATTACAGGATGACACTACCGAGCTTTATTTTGACAAGCGCTACCTGCCCAGTTACCTATGGGTGTTCCCCCTACCCAACAATGTTTGTAATGTGGGTTTTGGTATGCTGAGTAGTGAAATAGCCAAAAGAAAAATAAATATTAAAAATACCTTTTACGATTTTATAAAAGAAACCCCTCTGCTGGCCGAAAAATTTAAAGGTGCTGAACAAATAAGTGCTTTAGAAGGATTTGGTTTACCGCTGGGGTCGAAACGGGTTCCAATGTCTGGCGACCGTTTTCTGCTGGCAGGTGATGCAGCATCACTGATAGATCCTTTTTCGGGCGACGGGATAGGAAATGCAATGACCAGTGGGCAAGCGGCTGCATTGCAGATTATAAAATGTTTTGAGGCGCATAATTTTACTGCCGCATTTATGCAACAGTATGATGCCGAAGTGCACCGCAAATTGGGTAAGGAGTTAAAAACACATGCTATAGCCCAGAGTGCGCTATCAAAAATGCCTGTATTGCTGGATATTTTATTTGCCGCTACCCGAAATAAAGTGCTGAAAAAAAGATTGCAGAAATACCTTTAATATATTGACAGCGTGGTATAATATTGCTGTATAGATTTTTATCCATCCTTCTAAACATGCAGTATGAAAACAGTAGTAATACCTAAGGGTTACCAGCAGGTGATGCCATACCTCATCCTGGATAATGCATCAGTCTTTATAGACTTTATGATAGATGTGTTTGATGCCGTAGAAATAATGCGCCACATGCGTGACGAACAAGTAATAATGCATGCCGAAATAAAGCTGGGTGAGAGTGTAATAATGATAGCAGAAAGTACTGATAACTATACCAGCAGCCCGGCAGGAATGTTTGTATATGTGCCAGATGCTGATGCTACATACAATAAAGCAATTGCAGCCGGAGCCACATCTGTAGCAACCCCATCTGATCAATCTTACGGGCGCAGTGCAGGTATAAAGGATGTATATGGCAACACCTGGTGGATAACGACAAATAAATAGCTAAGCTTTCTTTGCGCTCACACTCAGGTTAACATTCACCTGGTCTTCAATTTTGCCTTTTTCACCTACTGTATAGTCTAGCCTGTTTAAGGTAAAATTGCCTTTAAACAACAAGCCATCATTGATTGGTGTAACTGTAAAAGGTATCATAATGGCTTTGGAAATGCCTTTGATGGTGAGCTTACCATATAGTACATATGTACCAGGAGCGTTGCCTTTTTCTACCCGGCTGGAGATAATATGGACAGCAGGAAATTTACTAGCGTTGAAGAATTCTTCTTTTTTAAGATGTTCATCGCGCATGCCTATCCCTGTTTTAATACTTTCTGCATTTACGGATACATCAAAGGAAGAGCCTGGCAGATCGGCCGGGTTGAAGGTGATACTACCTCTTAAATTGCTAAGTGTCCCTTGCACGGTACTTTTTACCAGCATATGGTTCACCACCTTAAAACTCACTTTTGAATTTTGGCTCTCTGGTATGTAGTGTTGGCCGTTTGCAGCAGTGCTTAGCAGCAATAGCAATGAAACAAATAGTGTTTTCATAGAAACTTTTTATGCGGTATTGTAAAGGTCAGTAAAATAGCATTATACCAAAGCACTCTTCTTTTTTCTTTGCCTGGTGTATAGCCAGGCCCACCTTATAAGTATCAGTTGCAAGGGCAGCCTGATGACACTGATCCAGAAACGGATGTCATGCTGGTACCCATAGTTCAGCGTGGTTTGTATGTTGGCCGGGAATACAGCTATAAGTAGCAGTATAATGAGCCAGGTGGCAACACGCCTTGTTGCAACGGGCAGCAATAATACACCAAGCAAGGCCTCGCAAATGCCACTTATATATACCAGCAATTTTGGATAAGGTAACCACGGCGGCATTATAGAAACATAAACAGGCGTGTTTACAAAATGATTGATGCCTGCGCCTATGTAAAGTAACACCATTAAGTAGAACCAAAATTTCCATTTCATGAGCCGGCAGGTTAAGATAACATTATAATATACGCAAAAACAGCCCAATGGGATGGATAATAAAACCTTTGGTATTGGGTATATGCCACTGCGCATTAACTTTGCGGCTATGAATAATGCATTTGAACAGGTAAAAGCAACCATAACGCAAAGACGTAGTGCCAAACTGGCCACGATGAACGGCAACATAATACCCGATGAGCAAGTAAAAGAGCTATTGGAACTGGCACACTGGGCACCAACACATGGCCGTACAGAACCATGGAACTTTTTTGTTTATACTGGTGAGGCTTTGAAACAATTTGGTAAAGATCATGCTGATCTGCATTGGGGCATTACACCCGAAGAAAAGAGGCTGGAAGCGACTTATGAAAAACTAAAACATAATGGCGATAATGCATCGCACCTCATTATTGCGGTAATGAAGCGCGGTACTAATGAAAAGATACCACAGATAGAAGAAATAGCTGCTGCATCTGCTGCAGTGCAAAACATATTGCTGGGTGCAACGGCTATGGGTATAGCATCTTTCTGGAGTAGCGGTGGCCTTACCCACAAACCTGAGCTGAAAGAATACCTGAAACTGGGACCAGATGATATTATATTAGGTCTTATATACCTGGGCTATACTGACGAAGCAGTAGCAGAAGGCATGCGCAAAACTACCAGCGCTGAAAAAGTGTTTTGGATGTAGTTGTTAAAACGATCAGCTAATATTTAAGAAAACAGATAGATCAGGCGGGATACTTCCTGATCTTATTTTTTTGTGCCCACACACTTCATCATGCTCTCCCAAAGCCTATCGGCACAGTTATCCCAGGTAAATTTTTCAACCTGTGCAGGGGCGGCAGCTATCAGTTTTTTACGCAGTACTTCGTCTTTAAACAGCAGCTCCATTTTGTTGGCTATGTCCTGGGTATCGGTAGGGTCAACCAGCAAGCCGGCATCGCCTGCCACCTCTGGCATGCTGGATGTATTGCTTACTATAGCAGGTACATTGCATTTCAGTGCCTCAAGTATAGGTATGCCAAATCCTTCGAACAAGGATGCATATACCATAGC
>Ga0207067_10052_pt1 | contig 38074 bp, 28 predicted proteins | sample Alteio_BWMinCont_25_FD_153484 | JGI IMG/M metagenome (GOLD analysis project Ga0207067, IMG submission 153484) | Enriched cells from forest soil in Barre Woods Harvard Forest LTER site, Petersham, Massachusetts, United States -... | ecosystem: Environmental > Terrestrial > Soil > Temperate forest >...
ATTGAAAATATTGAGAATGAAGAATATTTGCGTTCAATAAAGGATTCTATTTTAGCGGACAATCTTGAAAACTCATTGCATATGGCAACCTTTATGTAATATATTTTTTCGATTAGACCCAGATCGTTTTATATCAACTTTGTGCCTATTTTTTATCTTATGAACTTCTGAAACACACTTAATGCCCTATATGATACTTAATCATGATTTCTTCTATTCTTTGGTCAGTTTTTTACAGGTAATAAAATGACTTTAATTTGTAGTTAACAAAGCAGTCCGAAAAAAAGGGAGGGTTACACTATGAAGTCATTGAACCGTTATACCTCCCGTAATTGCATAGTATTGTATTTACTCGCAATTTCATCCACATAACGGTTTATATGCTTTGGACTAACCCGGTGATAAATACCCATCAAAGACCTATTTATGAGTGACCAGAAGTTTTCTAGTAAACCAGACACACTTATTTTTTTGCTCTTAACTGGTCAAAAGTTAATCTACCCTGAATATGGGTAAGTGAACCAGAAAACCTTTCATCATCCTTGATTTTACGGGTATTGTAGCGGTATGAAAATTCATCACAATATTTGTTCAGATGCTTTGGGCTTACTGAGTGATATATCCCAAAAATTCCCCTTTTGAGTAAACTCCAAAAGCCCTCAATACTATTGGTATGAAACCCATCACGAACATATTCATTGGCATTATGCTTTAAAACCTCATGCTGATAGCTTGAATTAAGCCCATTATATGCACCCCATTCGTCTGTAATCATTATTGAGCCTCTTTCTACCATTGAGAAAATAATTGGCTTTAAAGACTCCGCTCTGGTATCTGTAACAACGGTTGTATTTACCTTGCCGTCTGCGAGTAATCCAAATACCGGTGTTTTATCCTTGCAGCTTCTGCCCTGTGATTCTTTGATTTTCTTGTTTGCATGACGGTTTTTATTTTTCCCACCTACAAAAGTTTCATCTCCTTGAATTTCTCCGGTTAATAGTACCGGTTGTTTCACTCTGAGCATTTCACGAATGCGGTGAAGCATAAACCAGGCTGTCTTTTGACATACTCCCAAATCCCTGCTTAATTGTAAAGATGAAATTCCTTTTTTATGAGCAGTAACCACATAAATTGCGGCAAACCAAATACTCAATTTTATTTTAGAGTTCTCCAGTACCGTCCCGACCGTTACGGAAAACTTCTTGTGGCAAGTTACCTTTGCACATTTAAACCCCCGATTAGTTCTGTAAACCCTATCATTACCGCAATGAGGGCAGATGGGCTTACCATTCCATCTTTTAAGTTCCAGGTATTTAATACAGGTTGCTTCATCTTTGAAGTGATTGAGAAGCGCAGGTAGTGATTTGAATCGGAGTTCCATAGGTTTAGTTATTAGTCCCACTATCTACCTAATTCAATTTTCGTACCAAACCGGAATTACAGAATTTTTTTGATACAATAAATTGCTATTTTTGGAGGGGCAGAAAAACACAAGAAATGTGCTTCATCTAAAATTCACCCATTCATGTCCCAACACGTCAGTAGTTACCTAAATTTTTACTTTCTCTGATTGATTGGCGGCAGCCTTGACCATAGATTTGGCAACATCCTTCCCTTCTATACCCCTGTATTTTTTCAGATTTTCAATCAAAATCAGATTAACGACCGTCCAAATTTTCTGTATGGATTTCTCTAAAGGACGATTTTCTTTCCGGCTCCCCATAAGCATGGAAGGGCGAAAAATGTGAGTGTGGTCAAAATCCAGAGCTAAAATATCACGTTCAGTTTCCCCCTTAGTCTTAACATAGGTGATTTTTGAATTTGCATTTGCTCCAACTGCCGTGACAATAAAAACAGATTTTACTCCTGCTTCCTTTGCAATTTTTGAGGCCAATACGGGGTAATCATGATCTGTTTGATAGTATTCACCCTTATTGGGAGTAGTTTTTAACGTAGTACCGAGCGCAATAAAAATTTCATCTGCAACTATATTCTCTTTCAAATCAGTCAAAGAATGATAATCACCTATCAGTGTTTTCAGTTTGGGATGGATGATATTCAAACTTCTGCGAACGACGACGGTAACCTGCCCATATTCTGTACTATTCAATAGTTCCTCAAGAAGAAATGACCCGATAAAACCACTGGCACCAAAAAGAACTGCCTTTTTCAAATACTATACTGTAGTTTTCGCCTGTACGGGTGCCAACACAAAATGAGCTTCTGAAGTGATAGGAACATTTAAAGCCCTTGATATAATACACGTTTTCTCCGCTTCCTTTGTAATTGCTTCGAACTCATCTGCCTTAATACCATCAATCGCTCCGGTAATTGACAGATGAATATTTTTAATACTTAAATCTTCCATTGTTACCGTAGCTTCGGTATCCAATGATGTCGGACGCAATCCCTTTTTGGTCAATAATGAACAAACTGACATTGTAAAACAACCCGCATGTGAAGCAGCAAGTAATTCTTCAGGGTTTGTCCCTTTCTCTGCTCCTTCAAATCTTGTTTTAAAAGAGTAGTTCGCTCTTTCCAATACTCCGCTAACTGTGCTAAGTGAACCTTTGCCTTCTTTAAGGTTTCCCTGCCAATGTGCTTTTGCTGTTTGTTTCATAGTGCTGATTGTTTAGGTGCGATTTTATGTAAAATTTCTTCGAACCCAAAGCTAAAGTTTTTTTGGCCTTAAAACAGGAAGAAAAAGAAAGCCGTATAAGGCACCAGCAACCATTCTAACGCTAAAAGTCAGAAAATCAGCAAATTAGCCGACAATACCTGTTTTTATAAAACTTTGCCAATTACAGTAATTTCTCTATCTTTGTCACCCTTTTAAAATTATTAACAATTTAAACAAAAGCGAAGAATGGCAAATCAGTATGAAACCGTTTTCATTATGACTCCCGTTTTGTCTGATGAACAGGCAAAGGAAACGGTCGCTAAGTACAAAAAAGTACTTATAGACAGTAAATGCAAAGTCATTTACTCTGATGATTGGGGCCTGCGCAAATTAGCGTATCCTATTCAGAAGAAAACCACAGGCTTTTACCACCTCTTTCAATTTGAAGGGGATGGCAAAGTAGTCGCAGAACTTGAACTGGCTTACAAACGTGATGAACGCCTGCTGCGTTACATGACTGTGGTCCTGGACAAACACGCGATCGCATACAGCGAAAAACGCAGAGCCAAATCAAAGAAAAAAGAACCGGCATCTGCCTGAGTTTAAATTTCAAAAAAATAATTTATAAGCATTTAAATAATTTTCCAAAATGGCTGAGAACACATCCGAAATAAGATATCTGACTCCAACCGCAGTTGAAGTAAAGAAAAAGAAATATTGCCGCTTTTTGAAAAGCGGGATCAAATACATCGACTACAAGGACCCTGTATTTTTGTTGAAATTTGTAAACGAACAAGGCAAATTGTTGCCAAGGAGACTTACAGGTACATCTTTAAAATACCAACGCAAAGTTTCACGTGCAGTTAAACGCGCCCGTCACATTGCGATTATGCCATACGTGGCTGACTTGATGAAGTAAGCGATCAACTTAGCTATTTGATGAGCCTTTAGTTTGTAAGAACATTTTAAAATTTAAAAACAGAAGAAAATGGAAGTTATTCTAAAGCAAGACGTTAAACATCTTGGATACGCAGATGATGTTGTAAAGGTAAGACCAGGATATGGCCGTAACTTTTTATTGCCAAAAGGCCTTGCTATTACTGCAGACCCAAGTTCCAAAAAGCAATTGGCAGAAACCAAAAAGCAAAGAGCCTTCAAAGAGGAAAAGATAAAGAAAGCGGCAGAAGCTACAGTAGCATCGTTGAAAGATATGATCGTGCGCGTTGGAGCTAAAGTAGGTGAATCTGGCAAAATATTTGGTTCTGTAAATGCGATACAGATTGCGGATGCCATTAAGAAACTTGGATTTGATGTGGACCGCAAGAATGTTCTCATGAAGGAAGAAGTGAAAACCATTGGTACTTATACAGCCGATGTGCGCATCCACAAAGAGATCATTGCAAAAGTTACTTTCGAGGTAGTAGCAGAGTAATTCGAGTTAGTAGCGGAGTAAAAGGTGAGCGGCAAACGGTAATCGGTGTTCAGTACAGCTTTATAAAATCCCCATCTTCTCTGCAAAATGGGCGCTGAAATCTTTCAGATCAGCAGTCATCGCCTCTTCTCCTGTTGCCTTTTTTAACGTATCAGCCATGGACAGCAGACTTTGATGAAAGAATCGTTTCATCTCATCCACCGACATATCCTTAGTCCACAAATCAATCCTTAGTGTATTATTTTCGTTGGCATCCCAAAGCGCAAGCAGCAAAGACTTACATCTGCTCTTTTCCTTACCATCATCTGTTTCCCAGTCAATCGCCAGAGGAAGATGATTTTCATCGACCTGGACTGTGATTTTTATTTCAAAAGTTTTAGCTGCCATATCCCGAACCTGTATGATTGAAAAATAAGTATTTAATATTACATTTGTTTAAACAACAATTTTGACCAAAAGTATGGAATCAAAACCAAATCCCCCGGAAATAAAACCCACAACACCGGAAATAAAACCCGCAACGGCAGAAATAAAACCCACAATCCCTCCAGTCATAAAAGCTTCGACCGAAGAAAAAAAATCAAAAAAAAGTCTCATCCTGTTAACCTTGCTGCTGCTTTCCATAGCAGGAAATGGGGTGCTTGGCTGGCTGTTGCATAAAGAACAGCAGCGCGCAAACACAATCGTCACGGAAAAAGAGACCGTTATTGTTGAACGCGACAACGTGAAAAACGATCTGGTACAATTGCAAACCGACTACGGAACTTTAAAAACCAATGACAAAAAAATTCAGGCCGACCTGGACGAGAAAAAAGAACAGATAGCAGGCCTTATAGAGGAAGCAGATAAACACAAAGGAGACGCATATTATATCAGCAAATTAAAAAAAGAGACCCAAACCCTGCGTACAATCATGCAAGGGTATATACATACCATAGATTCGGTAAATACCCAGAACAAAACCCTGCTCAAAGAAAATGTCAAAGTCCGTACCCAATACCTGAGTGAAACAGAGAAAGCCAACGAACTCACAAAAGAAAAAGAAGACCTGGAAGGCCGGATTAGTACTGGCTCCATACTTAAAGCCAGCGGAACCAAAGCCAGCGGAGTCAGTGTACGCGATGGTGGGAAAAAAGAATCCGAAACAAAGAAAGCACGTAAGTCTGACAAGATAAAAGTAACACTCACCATTGGTGAGAACTCACTTGCCAAAAAAGGGCAGCGTGAGGTATATCTGAGGGTATTAACTCCGGACGGAAAAGAACTGACCCGCGCGCTGGACGATGCCAACAGTTTTTCCTTCAACGGAGTCAGAGGCTTTTTCTGCGCCCGTCAATCCATCAATTACGATAACAAGGAAATTCCGGTAACGCTGTATGCCGAGGATAAAAACAAATTCATTCCCGGGAAATACATCATTGAGGTCTATTGTGAGCAAAACAGGATTGGGCAGACTGCTATAACGCTGGAATAGCCGGCATTCCATTTTCGCACTTCTCGTTTAGTACTGGTATCTTAGCCCAGGACGATCTTTGCATTCTTTTTGTTAATTCGTGGCCTTAATTTGAAAACAAGCTGAAGCTGTTTTGGGCCATATTATAATGGCTAATATCGTGCGCATTATAGGTACTTAATGGCTACTATAGTAGCCATTATAAATTAACGAAAAATCGACTTGGTTCCCGCGAAAAATCGACTTGGTTCCATCAGCTTCCGTTACACTTGCTACCGTCGGTGAAAGCATCAGGCTCTCCCCCTAAAAGTATGCCCGCACCTGTGCTCCCCCTGTATTCACCACATTCGAACCGGATGACTTTCTCCCGTCATAGTTGAAGCTGATCGTCAGGTTGTGCGCCAGATTCCGCTGATAAGTAGCATTCCAGGTTACATTTAGCCCCGGCCTCAAAGCTTCCAGCATTTCATAAGCTACCGGAGTCGTCGGATCATCATTATAGGTCAATTGAATAAAATTCACCTTTGCGCCAAAGCTTCCCTTTTGCAAAACGTTGTAGCGCAACTCTAGCCCGTAGTTCTGCTGAATGGATTTTTGAAAAGCTGAATCCCCCACGTTCTCTTTATTCACAAACTTCAGGATCAGACTGACCCGGAATTTCGTATTCGGCTGATAGCTGATTTTTGGTTCCACACCGGAATACAACACATCAAAATCACGGGTTGCGAAAAACTGGGAATTGCTGTAATGCTCCCCGTCATTCAGGCCAAGGTTAAGGCTGAAAGCCCTTGTAATATTCCAGCGAATTTTCACCTCCTTCAAAATAGCTAACCGGGAATCCAATCCATCCGTAAGGTCTGTAATGGTCCGGACATCCTGGTAATTAAAATCAATGCCGTATTTGGAATTCAGCTGATTAAAAAACAGCGTGCTTCTGAAAGAAGAGGTAAGTGACTTCATGGAAGTATCACTGCCCGGCTGATAGACAGGGTTGTAGGCATGATCCAGATTATCTTCCGTAGTCTTTTTATCTACCCGGTAGGACGTCTGATCTGAGAATAATGCAATGATTTTTTTTATCCCCTTTTTACCCGACCATACAGCAGCAGGCCTGATGTTAAAAGACTCGCTGAACTGATTCGTGAACACAGGGGTCATCTGGTTCGTTGGGGTATAGATCTTAATATAATCTGCCTGATCCTTATACGTGGCAACCTCAAACTCATTCAGTTGTTTAATTCCATCATGGTTATAATCTACCCATTGATAAACTCCTGTACCATCAGGCACCTGAACATAAGTAAATTCCTGTTTCACCTCCTGTCCGGACCCAACTTCGTAAAACACATTGTTTGTCAGCAGGCCATGGCTCACGTTCAGAGTGTGCTCAATACGGCCCAATAAAGTCTGATCAGGCTTGATCTTTGAAATGAGCGTATCCAGAATTTCAAGTGTCCGATAAGCGGAAGTAATGCTAAGCAGGTTATTACGGTTCTTCAGAAAACGTATATTAAAAGCTGCTTCCTGTGCATAGGTGCTTTTTTTAAAGGCATTTCCTCCCGTCTCTGCCCCATAATCAGTTCGCTGCTTATAGCTTAAAGTGGTTTTCATTTTGGATGTATCTGAATTCGAGATGAAACCCGTCCATTCGAAAAAACCCGCACTGCTCACTGACAAGGTATCTGTTCCCCTGTTCCTGACCTGGTTATGTTCTTCCTGTTCACGGATGCCGAAAGTCAGGAGTTTAAAGCGCTGCGTTGCAACTCCCTTGTGCCGCAGAAAGGAAGTGTTCCGGGCGCTAGCAGAATTCATCAGGCTACCGTCAAAACTCATTTTAAATGTCTTGGTGGTAACCCCGCTTACTAATGATTGTTTATAGGCATTGTAGTTGGATCCTTCCAGAAATGTATTAATGGAATAGCCCAGCATAAATAAATTAGGTTTGGTAAGTGTTGCTCCTGCACCAAACAGATTCTGGTCCGCAAACTGAGCGGTGCCGATCCGATTCCAGTCCCTCTCAAACTCAATGGAACGATAGCGTTCGATGGTCTGGAAATTTTGCTGTAAGTATTCATAATTGACATTCGACACCAATTTCAGGCTTTTAGATGCATTTTTTGTGGAATCGTTAGCAGCTCTCCAGGTCTGGACATTATCCACACTTGCATGAAAGGCAGTACCTACATCCGTTGATTTATCCTTTGTTGAAAATGTATTGATATTATTATTCGACAGAGCCCCCTCTACCTTTACCATTGTATTTGCATTCAATTTATAATCAGCCCCCAACGTCACTAATTGCTGACTTTTGGGTGCAATCAGTTGTATCACCGGCTCAAAATTTCCCTGCGGCACACAATTTACGGGAGCCACCCATTGAAATACATTCCCATTCGCTGCCGAAGCTACCTGCCTGTAATTACCCTGTGTGACTTGCGAAAACTTAAGCTGGAACTTCGCCTTTGTAGAATCCGTTGAATACCTGTAGAAAATGACATGAATAGGACCAGGACCGCAGATGGCCATCATTGTGTCTATTTTCTGATAAAGCACCAGAGAACCTGACCAGGCAACACTGTCCACTCCCGGGTAAACGGCCTTGGACATATTATTCCCCGCATTGGCCAGAACAAGTTTTTCAGAATCCGTCAGCTGCTGAAGCACAGGCTTGTTCTTATTATCCTCTTCCGAATATGCATTGAAACGCAGGGCCAGGTTACCCTTTTTGTATTCATCACCGATGTGATATAACGATCGTGCATAGTTGTTACTGGAATACTGAAATTCAACTGTTATGCGGGAATCCTTCGTGATCATACGTTTGGCCGTAAATGTGATTTGGGCTGTGTTATAATCGATGGTATAATCATTGTCCTGCCCTCTGACCACGGGAAACCCATCTATATAAACCTTCTCTGTTCCGGAAAGTACAACTACAAATTGCTCACCGGCATTTCCAGTTAAAAAATAAGGCCCCTGGTTCCCATCAATACCCTGAATAAGATTTCTTCCATACATACCCCTTGAAATACCTGCACTGCCGGTAATGGTCATGATTCCCATTTTAGAAGAATCCTTCTCCCCGGGCTGGACAGGAACCTTAGTAGTAAAATTAGCCCCCTGCGCCTTTTTGTGGAACCGCATGAAATAGCTGGCAGGGTTGGCTATTTCAAAATCTCCTGCAATCAGTTTTGAACGTTTATCATTTATCTGGATGAACACCTTATCAAAATCCTGCAACTGCTGAGTAGTTCCTTCCGCCTGAATAGGGATATTATTATCCGTAGCCGCCAATAAGATATTTACATTATCACTTAGTTTACCTGCAACCTGAAGATTCAGATTGGAATTTACAGCCAGATCCTGGTTACTGCCAAAAGTCACCCCACGTGAAATACTGCCGTTCTTGGTAAGACCATCCGTTTTGAACAGATCATTGGAAGGCTGTGCGACAGAATACTGAAAGGGGTTCAGCGCCCCGTTTTTATCGGGCCGGAGCTTATTCATGTCTTTGTGTTGTACCACTTCCTCCAGATTAAACGGGAAAACACGGTATGAAAACAATAAGGTGTCCACAGAAATACCCTGAAGTCTGATTTTTTTACGATTCAGATAAATCAGGGCTTTGGGATTGTCCACACGAAAAAAGGAAGTATCGATTAATTGTTTTGCAGGATTTGTAATAACAACACTCAAAGGAATAAAGCTCAAGGTATCCAGACGTATCGTGTCTGATAACACACGCACCAGCTTTGAACGGATATTGCTTAGGCTTTGCGATTGGCCGGTATTCCGTGGTACAGCCTGTGCCTGTGCCTGTGCCCGACCGACAGAAAGCAATGCAACGCTAAGTAACAGGAAAAATCCTGCGTACAGTTTGAATTTTCTAACTTTTCCCAATATAAAAAGCTATGATCCGTTCTTGCAGCATAAGACCAATGACAGACTGGGTTTTATTCTCCTGCGCCTGCAGCAGGTTAAGTTGGGCATTCACGAGTTCAATAAAGGTAGCAGAACCTAAATCATAACGTCCCTTGATGATCTCAAAGGCGCCCTGAGCAGCGACAATCCCTTTATCAGAAGTCTCCACCTGCTGAACGGCAGATGTATAATCTCCAAGGGCTTGTTTGATGTCGGTTTTGATCCCGATTTGCAAATCCTCATAATCAATTCGTGCATTATCAAGAGCTATTTTACCCAGACTAACATTCGTTCGTGTAACATTCTTGTCAAAGATATTCCAGGTTGCATTTAAGCCAGCTATTCCATAAACCTGTCCCAACTGAGTTCCGAAAGCTGTCTGTGTGGGTGGCAGGGCGGGCACATCATTCAGCGAAAGCCGGTAGTAGTAACCTCCAGTTGAATAGACTCCGTAATTAAATCCGACTTTGGGCAGGTAGCCGCTGCGGTATTTCTCCAGATTCTGTTCTGCCACATCCATAGCTAATTTCCCGGCTTCCAGATCAGCACGACGAACCAAAGCTGTATCAATCAATGACTGTTCATTCGCATATCCGGAACTCAACTGTTCCTCACTTAGCGCAAGGTCGGCCAGTTCATAGTGTTCCGCATCAGCGATCCGGAGCTTTTTAAACAGGTTTATTTTATCGGTCCGCAATTTATTTTCCGCATTTAATAAAATGAGTTTGTCCTGACTCGTCTGTGCCTGTTGCTGGTACAGATCAGATTTAACTTTCCGCCCAACCTCCGTAAGTTCCTTCAATTGCGCTTCTCTTTTCACGGAAGTAGTCAGGTTATCCTTTGCGTATGCAGCAATCCTGCGGTCAAGAATCACCTGCAGATAAGCCTGGATTACATCAAAACTAATCTGCTGCAGCACACGTTGCAGGCTGAATTGTTGCCCATTTTTTTGCAGAAGGGCAGCCTTCAGTGAAGCCTTGTCCGCAAACCCGTTAAAAATATTTATGCTGCTTACCAACTGATAATTGTAGCCGCTCTTATTTCCATTCACTAACAAAGGCGTGCCAGACAAAAACTCATCTTTCCCTGCAGTATAGTTATAACCCGCACCGGCCGTCAAATCAGGTAAAAATTGTCCGTAACTACCCATTACTTCAACGCCTGCTATTGCAAGGTTATTGTTCCCCTTTAAGACTTCCGTGGATTTTGTTACAGCCAGTTTTATACAATCGTCCAGAGTCAATACTTTCAGGGAGTCCGCCGGCGCAGCTGAAAGCAGAACCTGAAAAATAAAAGCAAAAACAACTACTAATACAACTCCCTTGTTGAACATCTCACAAAAAAATTAATTTTTCCTTACCGATCACCGTTTGCTAATAACCGATCACCAGTTACCCCTACTTCAAAATCCTCACCTTTTGCCCCTCCTCCACGCTCTCCCCCAGATTAAGTGCCACCTGTTCCCCTTCTTTCAATCCGGAATTAAGAACCAATTTCTCACCCGTATTTTCCGCAATCTTTATTTCCCTGTAACGAATCCGGCTGCTGTCATCCACAACCGGAACAAAATATTTCGCACCTCTTACTACCAATGCCTCGGAGGGTAATTGTAATTTATCAGATCCCGGAATCTGCACTTTAACCGTCACATAACTACCGGGTAGCAGAATGTTCTTCTCATTGTCAATATCAATTTCCACCGTCAGCATTCGCGTTCGCTGATCGAGTTCCCCGGTGGTGCGGGTAACAGACGCTTTCAAATTAAATTCCGGGTGATCAGGCAGTGTAATCGTCACCGGATAACCCGGCTTGATATAATCAGCGTCTTTCTGTTCCACATAAATATAGGTTCTTATTTTGTTCAGCTGAGCAATCGTCACCACTGGCTGCGAACTCGTCTGGGAATTGGAAGCATTCTGAACCAGTGAGCCCGGATCGGCAAAGCGTGCAGTAATGGTACCGCTGAATGGAGCCTTGATAGCTTTATAATCCATTTGTTCTAACAGTGATTTCAAATTGGCTTCCCCCATCTTCACATCCGTCTCCGTCTTTTCCTTATCCTCTTTGGAAATATACTCCTTACCGAGCAGGGCCTGATCCCTTGTCAGAATTATTTTTTTATTTTCCAGATCAGCCTTTCCTGCATTATAAGCCTGATCTATCTCGGGGCTTATAAGTGTCGCCAGCAATTGACCTTCAATAACTCTATCCCCTTTATCCACCAGCATCTTGTCAATGTAACCACTGATTTTAGCATACAGGGTAACATTCAGGTAGGGAGAAGTTTCTCCAACATACGTCAACTCCCTTGCGCCGGCACCCGCAGCCGCTTTCACCACTTTCACCACGGGCCCTGCATTTGCCTTAGCCAGCCGCTGTTTCGCTTCCGACTCAACGCTGTTGGAACGCTGCATAAACAAAAATGCAATTCCTGTACCCACCACCAGAATCAACAAAACACTTCCAATAACCAATCTATTTTTCATTTGCTTCTTTTTCAAATTGTTCATCCAATGCCTGTGCGGTTGGCATTGCTTTGCGCAAAACAGCATAAACCAATGGCACCACAAATAAGGTTACAACAGTTGCCAATAGCAGGCCGCCAATTACCGCCCTTCCCAAAGGGGCGTTTTGTTCGCCCCCTTCACCGGCACCAATAGCCATGGGAATCATTCCCAAAATCATTGCGATGGCAGTCATCAGCACAGGACGCAACCTGGTTTTTCCTGCTTTCAAAGCTGCATCAAAGGCATTCAGGTTTTCATCCACGCGCAAATCATTTGCAAAATTAACCATCAGGATAGAATTTGACACGGCAATACCAACTGCCACAATTGTGCCCATGAGCGACACCACATTAATCGTAGTGCCGCTAAGTGTCAGCATCCACAATACCCCAACAAGCGCGCCTGGTACGGCAATCATAATAATAAAAGGGTCGAGCCAGGATTGGAACAGCACCACCATAAGCAGATAGACAAGTGCCATAGCCAGAATAATCCCAAGACCCAACGTAGAAAACGAAGAGGTCATCACTTCGTTTTGTCCCCTCAGCCGGATACGCATACCCTTTGGCAATTCCCCCAACTCATTTATTTTTTTCTGAATCTCACCCGCAACCGAACCCAGGTCCCTCCCCTCCACATTCGCATTCACATCCATAATCCGCTGAACAGTATAATGGTTTATTACATTAAATTGACTTTGGGAACTGATGGTGGCAATATTACCCAGCGATTGTGACTGGGAAGCAGGTATATCTGTTGGCATCGAAGCCGTTGTTCTAAGTAAAGCACCTGCACCTGAAGTAATGGAGGTAGACAGAATTTTCTGAACGGAATTTAATTTCTCCATCGGAGTTTTCACCGCAACTACATAATTTACACTGTTGACCGGGTTCAGGTAATAGTTGGCCCCCACCAACGCACTGGAAGATAAGGAAATCAGCATATCATTGGCCACATCCCGTTGGGAAAGGTTCAGGCGGGCCGCCAGCACCCTGTCCACATTCAGTTTAAATTCAGGAAAGTCCAAAACCTGTTTGATATTAACATCCTCCGTCCCGGGAATTTTTTTTAGCTCATCGCGAAGGCGCTTGGCATAGATATAGGATTTGTAATAATCGGAACATTCAATCTGGACATCAATCGGAGAGGAAAGCCCGAAGTTCAATACCTGGGAAACAATATCGGCGCTTTGAAAATAAATGCCACATCCCGGAAAATTATTCTCCAGATCTTCCCTGATTTTTTTCATGTATCCGGTGGTAGGTGCATGCCCAGGGTTGAGAGAAATAAGAATTTCCCCATCCATCCCGCTGGCATTATCCGTACCTACAAAACCAAGATTAAAAAAAGAAGGTACACCAATCATGTCGTTGACTGTTTGCAATTCCGCAGCGGGTATAATTTTCTGAATTCGTTTTTCCGCAGCATCAACAAGCTTTTCTGTTTCTTCAATGCGTGTACCCGAAGGCGACCTGAAATGCAGTTTCATCAAACCGCTGTCAGTAGCAGGAAAGAAATCGGTGCCAACAATTTTTAACAAAAACAAAGAACCTCCCAAAACAATCGCTGCCACCGGCAGAATAATTTTTTTATTCAACAGAAAGCTCCGAAGTATTTTACCGTATCCTTCCCGGAATTTATCAAAACCTTTGTCTCTGGCAATGTTGAACTTTTCACCTAAGCGTTTCGAAATACTCCTTCCCGAATACTTTTCACCGGAATGTAAATGCTCATTTTCCATCAGGATACGTGCCAGAATAATCACCAGCGTCCTCGAAAGAATATAAGATGTAATCATCGCAATAACCACCGCCCATGCCATAGGGGTGAACAGATACCTGGAAGGCCCGGTCAGCAACACCACCGGAAAAAAGACAATGCAAATTGACAGCGTTGCTGCAAGGGCCGGAACTGCAATCTGCTGTGCACTTGTTAGAATAGCAACCGTAAGAGGCTTGCCAAGAAGCCGGTTCCGGTGAATATTTTCCACTTCCACAGTCGCATCATCTACCAGCATACCAATGGCCAGGGAAAGTCCGCCCAATGTCATGATATTCAGCGAGCCTCCAATGAGTTTCAAACCAATTATCGCCACCAAAATACACAGAGGTATGGAAGTACAAACAATAATAACACTGCGCCAGCTTCCGAGAAAAAACAGAATCATCAGGGACACAAGAATCGAAGCCGCAATCGCCTCATGCAATACATTATTAATGGAACTGCGTACAAATATACTTTGGTCAAAATCGATTTTCAGATCCAGCCCTTCGGGGGCAGTTTCTTTGATAATGGGAATCATGCTTTTTGCCGCTTCTACCACCGCAAGCGTAGATGCCCCGGCCTTCTTGAGTACGACCAGATAAGCAGCACGTCCTCCGTTCACCCGCACAATATTCGTCTGATCCGCATAGGCATCCGCCACTCTCGCCACATCCCCAATAACAACCGGTTCTCCGTTAATCACTTTAATTGGAATATCCTTAAAATCCTTCACCTGATCCGGGCTGGAGTTCAGACCAATATTATATTCCCTTTTACCAATCCGTGCCGTACCCGCCGGGACGATTACATTCGATGCCTGAATGGCACTCAGCACATCAGAAGGAGAAACACCTTTTGCCCGCATGGCATCCGGATTCAGGTCAATATTGATTTGACGGCCTTTACCTCCGTATGGAGCAGGTGTTGACAAACCAGGCACCGTGAATAAACGGAGCCGGATAAAGTTCAGTGCATAGTCGAACAATTGAGACTCCGGTAAGGTTTTGCTGCTGATCGTAAGTTGGGAGACAGGAACATTGGAAGCGTTAAACTGTATAATTGCCGGAGGCTGCATACCCGGAGGCATGCTGCGCAACGAAGTACTTGCGACAGCCGTCATTTGGGCAATAGCGGCACCAATGTCAGCACCTTCCTGAAAATAAACCTTCAGCACACCTATGCCCGGAATAGATTGGGACTCAATGCGGTCAATCCCGTTCACAGTAGTTGACATCCCCCGTTCACTCAGGAATACCACACGACGCTCCATCTCTTCAGCGGAAAGACCCGGGTAATTCCACACCACCGCCACAACAGGAATATCAATGGCCGGGAAAATATCTATCAGCATTGATTTGATAGAAATAACCCCCATAATAATGATAAGGAAGGCCATTACGCCAATCGTATAAGGCCTGCGTAAGGCTAAACGGACTATCCACATAAATGAATACGCTTAATAACTTGCAGGGTAAATTTAATCAAATTGTTTCTGACCCTGAAATAGTCTATTTTTAAACTATTTCAGTAAACAATAAAACACATTCTACATGAAACATGTTGTTTTTCTGCCCTTCCTGCTTTTCGCAGGCTTATTTTCTTCTTACGCCCAATGGACAATCAGCAATCCTGGGCAAACGGATGTGTTCATAAAAAATTCAGGGCAGTATGATTATTTGCTTGGGCACTCCTCTGAACCCATTTCTTATGTATTAAACAGCAATGACAAACATGTTTTTTTCACCGAACATGGTTATACCATCCGCTTGTATAAAAAAATCAGAAAGGAGAATGCAGGAAAAGAAAAAAAGGAGGAAGAGAATAAAACAGAATCCCTATATATCAGCATGAACTGGGAAGGAAGCAATGCTCATCCTCAGTTGCTGGCAGAAATGGAAACGCCGGGCTATCATAGCTATGCAGATGAGGGCTTTAGAAACTTAAAATCCAAAGGATACAAAAAACTTACCTATAAAGAATTATACCCCGGTATTGACATGGAGTTCAAAATTGACGAAGAAGGCGGCATTAGGTACTGTTTGATTGCACAACCGGCAGCCGACCTCAGCAAAATTAAAATGCATTATGGAGGCGACCTTGAAAAAATCGAAACAGATGCGGAGGGAAATATCAGTATTAAAACAGAAGCAGGTTATATCAAAGTCCAGACTCCTATAGGCGACACGAGACTAAAATTAAACACAGGCACACAGATACTTTCTGCAGCCTGGCCGGTAACTCCTAACCTGGGCGGTGGAAAAGGCCCTTATGATGTAGCTTTTGACCAAAATGGAAATGTGTACATTGATTATACGGATGGCGTCAAGGGTTATAATTACATCAGCAAATATTCTCCTGCAGGGTTATTCCAGTGGACAATTGATTTATCACCTGCTGGGCCTGCTTCCAATGGCAGTAAATGCTATGCCGACTTTTGCGTTATTCCATCCGGAAGTATATTTATTGCAACTGGCTTTGATACCTCCCTGACAATCGGTGGAATGGTAAGTAAAATAAGCACTGCAGGTAGTTTGGTGACTACTGCTACCTGGCCAATCGCTTTGAATAAGGAAGGCTGGGTAATAAATTACAATAAATGTTCAAATGTATTATTGATTGGAGGAGGAGGAACAACAAATTACGTAAGTATGAGGATGGGTATTGACACCTCATTGGCAGGCACAATTACCGGGACTAATTTCAATGCTGCCACCGGGCCTTTAGATTGTGCTGATCAGTTGGGCAACCCTGGGCCATGTTACGGCAACGACATGGCCAGAATGCTGATAGATGATAATGGAGATATGTATTCATATTTCGCCTCAAATCCCACAATGACCAGCAGCAACCAGATAACCAAATCTGCTTCCCCATATAATACAGCTGTTTATCATACTACACGCGCAGGTTGCTCTTTTTATGAACTTACCAGTATTCCCGATTATGTTAACGGATCAGAAGTCGGTGTTTGCACCCGCTTGAACGTAATGGATATGAATGCAGGTTATTTGTATTTTTTTGACGGGAAGAACCTCGAGGCATACACTAAAAGCAATGGAACCCTGATCGCTTCTATTATCGTCTCGGCAGCTTATACCTGCGGAGGGTACAATGATTTTTTTAATACTGGTAACATTAATCCGGTTTATAAGAATGAAGGAATTGCGGTTGATGCATGCAACAATATATATGTCGGAGGACAAAGCAAGATACATGAATTCAACTTCAATGGTACCTCCTTTACTGTGCTTACAACAATTCCGGTCCCGGCTAATGTATATGACCTGATGCTCGATAAAACAAATCATCTATTATATGCAGTGGGCAATAACTTTGTAAGCTCCATCGTTGTCAGCCCTTGCAGCAGTATTTCACTTAGTTCCTCTTCCACCTGCGGAGTTATGGTAACGGGGCCGGTAAGTGTCACCGTCATTGGAGGCACGCCTCCCTATACCTATTCCTGGAGCAATGGCGCAAGCACTAATCCAATGACAGCAGTGCCCGGCACCTATTCTGTAACTGTTTCAGATGCCTCCTGCATTCAAAGCATCCAAACGGCAGTAATCCTCGTTCCAGCTGCGGTTACTGCAGCAACGAGCAGTATTGGCACAACCTGCGACAATTCTAATGGTCAGGCCAGCGTTACTGCAGGGGGTGGTACTGGCGCCTATACCTATTCATGGTCTGGCGGAGCATCCTCCCAGACAATTAGCGGGTTGGGAGCAGGTATTTATACAGTTACTGTCTTTGATGCTGATAATTGCACAGCAACTTCAATAGCCACTGTCAGCTGTCCTACCAGCGAGAATGAGTTTCTCAGCAGTATCCGCTTCGTTCTGTTCCCAAATCCAGCCAACAGCATAATAACCATTCAAACCACATTGAAAGACCCCTATTCCATCCAGCTGATAAATCTCCTGGGTGAAATTGTCACTACTCATGATAATATTCATTCTCCAAGTTTCAATCTTGATGTTGCCACCCTGGCAAAATCCGTATACATTGTGCAGGTGAGAAATTTGAATACTAATTTGATCGGGCGGCAACGGGTAGTTCTGGAATAAGGATGATAAAGATTTTTCCAAAATAAAAACACCAATTTTAATAATTTTTCATTTTTACCAGAAATTAACAAGGTTTGGCAAGGGAATTGAGTATATTTAGTAAATACACCGAATTATGAAAAATCTCTTCACATTGGTTTTGACGCTCTCCTTCGGACTGCTCATTACCACAGCCAAAGCTCAGAATAAACAGAATGATGACGATGCCTACTATACGCCTTCAAATTCCAACACCAACTCAAATCAGAAAGCGGACCAGACTACTGGAAATGTTGAATCAGGTCCTTACCATGAAAATGGTTACAGCCAGATAGACTCCCTTTCCAATCCAAACGGCTTCCGTTATCCTGATTATTGCTATGACGATTATGGCTATTATTATGGTTACCCTTATTGGGGATATTATGGTGGCATCTGGTGCTATTCCCCCTGGTTCACCGGGCGTTATCCTTATGGTTATGCCAGTTGGGCCATGAGAGGCGGTTATGGAGCCCGGTACGGAAGCTATGGAGGAAGAGGGGGTTATGGTTACGGAGGAAGAGGTGGTTATGGAGGAAGAGGTGGCTATGGAGCAAGAGGAGGATCAGGAGCTCGCGGAAATTCCGGTTATGGAGCCCGCAGCGCATCCCATTCAAGCTCAAGGTCAGGTTTCGGTGGGACAGGAGCACGTTCAGCCGGCTCTTAAATTATTATTCGCAGCATTTATTTAAATTTTTCGGAGCTCATGAATCCTCCATTCGCAGGATTTCGCTTATTCACCAATGCGCTAATTAGGAATGGTTAGGCGCACTATAAGAGTGCGTCCCGATTGGCAGGATAAAGTCGAGGACCTTGGCTTCAACTACCACACGCTAAATAACGAAGTTTATTGGGACGAAAGCACCTGTTATGAATTCAGCTACCCCCAGATTGAAATTCTGGAAAACGCAACGAATGAGTTGCATAGTATGTGCCTGAAAGCTGCGGAACATGTCATTAAAAACAATTTATACGAACGGTTTTTTACAAAAAAAGAATTCATTCCCCTTATCAAATCAAGCTGGGAACAAAGCTCCCCATCCATTTACGGACGATTCGATCTGAGCTGGAACGGCAACCTTCAGACACCACCTAGAATGCTGGAGTACAACGCCGATACGCCGACCTCGCTTTTTGAGGCTTCGGTCGTCCAATGGAACTGGCTGCAGGAATGCTTTCCAAAACAGGATCAGTTCAATTCCCTGCATGAAAAAATGGTAGCACATTGGAAAGAAATCAAACCTCATCTCAAAAAGCAAATCCTTTTTTTTTCCTGCCTCGATGAATTCCCGGAAGATCTTGTAAATGTTTATTATATGTTGGAATGCGCTTCAGAGGCAGGCATAAAGACACAATTCATCAGCGTTACCGACATTGGCTGGAACGGAGAAAACTTCACCGACCTTGAAGAAAATAAGCTCTGCAATATGTTCAAGCTATATCCCTGGGAATGGCTTATACATGAAGAATTCGGGCAACATTTGATTCATTCAGATACAATATGGATTGAACCCGCATGGAAAATGCTGCTCAGCAACAAAGCCATCCTTCCAATTCTCTGGCAACTCTATCCGGGCCATCCTTATTTGCTGGAATGCTATTATGACGAACCCGGAAAGATGAAAAGCTATATCAAAAAACCCTTACTATCCAGAGAAGGGGCAAATGTTACTTTGGTAGAAGACAATGTCCTCCTGCACCAAACAGGAGGAGACTATGGATCAGAAGGATTTATATTTCAGCAACTATGCAAACTTCCTGACTTTGAAGGAAACTTTCCCGTTATCGGGTCCTGGCTCATAGGAGGAGAATCCGCCGGCATGGGAATTCGGGAAAGCCGTTCTCCTATTACAGATAATTTCAGCCGGTTTGTGCCACATCTTATTGGCAAATAAAAACATCCACAAAGCATTTTTGGTCTAAAAATTACTATATTTATACTGACACTGTTTACTTTAAAAAAGTATACTTACTTATATATAAACCTAAATTACTGTTTATGAAAAGGATCATTACCTCAGCTTTTACTTTCGGACTGATTGCTCTCATCTTTACCTCCTGCAGCCGTTATTCCGATCTCTCGATTGCCAAAAGACATTACAGAAGCGGGTATTACGTAGAATACAATTCCGGCAGGAAAGCTGAACCGACAGTACAGGAAGCAAAAGTAAACACGGGGAAAACCAACTCTCAGGTCGATATCAATATACCCTCAAATACCAAAACTCTGGCAAATTCAATCGTTCAGGCTAAACCAACTAATCAGACGAACACAACCGCTACTACATCTTCTCCTTCAAGCCCTAATAACAATTTTGCTTTGGCAAAAAAGTTTAGGAACGCAGCTCCTGCCGAGCCCAGTTCTGATATTCGCAAAATTGAACAGGTACAGCATAAAAGCATTGAGTATACCAAGGCACTGTTTCATTCAACTAAGAATTATGTGGAGGAAGCAAGACATCATGGGGGAGGCGGAGGACATAGCCTTCTTTGGTGGATAATTGTTATTCTATTAGTGATATGCGTAATTGATTTACTTGATAATGGCTTTCTCGGCACTTTGATTTGGCTGATTTTGGTAATTGCCCTGGTACTGTTGTTACTTAGGTTATTGGAAATGCTGTAGCATAACCGTATTTACCCCTTTTTAGACCACTTACTCACTCAGAACGACCTTCTGATAATTACGCTCTGCAGTTAGGTTCAAAGCATATAGCTTTGCTTATCCTAATGAAAAAAACTATACTCTCCCTTTTGGCAATGCTCTGTATTTATGGCGGGGTATGCGCTCAGTATAGCTGGCAGTCATTGCCTAACGCACCCAAAAGTTATCGGTTAGATGACATTTATTTTCTGAACCCTAATCAGGGTTGGGCGATAAGTCCTTATTACGGGCTTCTTGAAAACCCATCAAAATTCGGCCAAATCTACCGGACAATCGATGCAGGGAAAAACTGGCAATTGCTAAAAGACAGCTCCCTCACTTACTACCGATCTGTTGGGTTTGCAGATTCCCTTACGGGTTGGGTGGGGAATCTTGGGGACACCACAGCTACCCCTGACACAATACCCTTTTATCATACAGTAAATGGAGGTATTACATGGTCCCCTGTTACTAATTTACCTTCCCCAAGGCCAAAAGGCATTTGCGGCATTTCAGTAGTAACGGATTCTGTCATTTATGCCTATGGCAGGTATTATGGTCCTGCGGTTCTGATGAAAACAACTGATAAAGGCACTACATGGAAAACACAAAGCATGAGTACTTATGCAAGCGGATTAGTGGACGGTTATTTTTTTAATAAGGACACCGGCTTTGTTACCGGAGGCAGTCCGACTAAAAATGCCACTATACTTTCTACGTTTGACGGAGGGACTACCTGGAAGACACGCTATCTTTCAACCCGAAACGATACAGACGGAGTATGGAAACTATCCTTCCCCAGCAGAAATATTGGGTATGCAAGCATTGAATACTGGGGAACAAATTGGCTTAACCGTAAGACGTATTTTCTGAAAACGACGGACGGAGGAATGACCTGGAAGGAAAATTCCTTTGTCACCAACTATGATCTTCAAGGCATTGGGTTTATTAATGATACCACCGGGTGGATAGGTGGCTGGTCCGGGACAAATTTCAAGACAACCGACGGAGGCCTGAACTGGAACTGGGATATCACCTTCGGCGTAGCAACGCCTCCCTATAATACCAGCGGAGATTACAACATGAATCGGTTCAGAAGGTTTGGAGATACATTAATGTATGCCAGTGGCAACACTGTTTATAAATTGCAGGTGCACAATCAAACAGGAATACATGAATTGCAAAATCAAATTGAGCATTTGGAAAATTACCCCAATCCCTTTTCAACCGAAACAACTATTTCATACAGCCTTTACTCGTCCGACATAATTTTCATTGAAGTCTATAATTCAATGGGTGAAAAAATCAGTTCAGAAAATTTAGGAACGCAGAATCCCGGAGAACATATTTATCTGCTTAAAGTTAATTTGACATCGGGAATTTATTTTTGCATCCTACATTCTGAAAACGGAAGGGTTACAAAAAAAATAGTGATAGAAAGATGAATATGCCAATTCACTATAGCCTTTCGGGAAATCTAAATTGTGCAGCACTCAAGAATTCAAAAAAAAGCAAAGCATGAATAATTGCGAAAGGGCAGACAGCCTGAGGCTGTTTGAGCCAGACAGGGTGAAAGCGAATTCAGAAAAAACAAAAGACAAGTATGAATAAACCATTAATACTTACCCTTCTATCTTTCCTGTTTTTCTTTCCGGCATTGGATTTTAAATTAAATGCGCAGCTTAAATCAGCAACTTCAAGTGCTCTATCTATAGGAAATCATCCGCTTGTTGCCGGAGGGCCTCCGATGTATATTATTCCTGTTGTGTTTCACGTTCTGTATCAGCAAAGTATCGATGACATTTCTGACGCTCAGGTTATAGATGCAGTAAATATTCTAAACCAGGATTGGAGAAAACGCAATGCAGACACCAGCGATGTCATTCCCCAATTTAAAAATCGGATAGGAGATACAAAAATTGAGTTTCGCCTGGCTACTAAAGATCCGAATGGAAATTGCACCAATGGTATAGAGCATATTTACACCTCCTTAACAACAAATGCGGGGGATGCATCGAAAATTAATCAATGGCCAAGAGGGAAGTATCTTAACATTTGGGTTGTAAATAGTATCTTGTTATATGGCTATCAGGTAGGAGGTTTGTCTTATTATCCACCTGATGTGACAGGCCAAAATTCTATATATGATGGAGTGATGATGATAAATTCCTACACAGGAAGTATTGGGACAAGTGCAGCCTGGAGTTCAAGGGGGCTTGATCTGGAAATCGCAAAATACCTGGGCTTATGGCATACCTGGGGGCAAAACGATGGTTGTGGAATTGCCTGCGGAGATGATGGAATAGCAGATACACCAATCACCAAAGGCTGGTGCAGTTGCCCTTTACCACAAAATGCAAAAATATGTGATACAGCAATCGTTGAGAATTATCAGAATTTTATGGAGTATTCCTATTGCACCAGAATGTTCACTCAAGGCCAGGCCATATTCTTACAGCAGGCAATGACTAATCCGGTTGATCAGCGTGACAGCCTTTCCACCAATTACAACCACTTAAACACAGGTACCGATTCAACCGATCAGGCCAACATTCCCAATTGTCCTCCTGTTGCAGATTTCACATCAAACAGAACTTCAGTCTGTCAGGGCAGCGCTGTTTTCTTTACCGATCACTCCTGGAGATCGACCCCCACAAAATGGTTTTGGAAATTTTCAAATGGGACACCCGATACTTCCACAGCCCAAAATGCAGCTGTTATTTTTAACACGCCCGGCCTGCAAAGTGTAACACTTACTGTAAGTAATAGTGCCGGTACTGATTCAGTACGACTGAAAAATTTCGTTTTTGTTTCATCTTCCAATGTTGACCACACAGGGCTCTATTCGGAAAATTTTGAAAATACCGATTTTAACAGCGATACACTTTGGGCCGTACAAACTGATAAAAGTCTGGGGCCTGCCTGGAAACATACAGATACAGCAGCTTTCAGCGGAGTATATTCCGTGATGCTTCCTTCATTTAATGGCACAGACATAGGTTTTACCTCTGATTTCATCACACCGCTGTTCGACCTTTCATCCTGCGTCCCAAATGCAACCCAATTAAATTTTAAATACTCCTGTGCAAGTAGTGCACCCGATACATCTTCTATTACAGAGAATCTGAAAATATACACCAGTAATAACTGTGGAGCTTCCTGGTTGCTTAGAAAGACGATCAGTGGTTTTGCCTTAGCAAGCGGGGGTTATGATGCGAATTATTACATTCCGGCTTCTAAAGCAATGTGGAATTCTGCATCGTTTACGATTCCGAATGCAAATCTCACAGGGCATACACGCTTTAAATTTGAATATAACTCCAGCCCCTACTCCAACAACATTTACATAGATGACATTAACATCTCTTCAACTGTCGGGGTCGATGAAATGCAAAATAATTTTACGGATTTAAATATGAGCCCCAATCCATCAGCCGGAAATAATACGATCATCATCAGCTATTTACTACCAGCTGCGGAAAGAATAAGCATTTCTCTCATTGATATAATTGGAAGAAGGATCAACATAATGGAGGACAAACAAGAATCGGCCGGATTAAAAACAGTTGCGCTTAATAAAAGCGATCTGAACCTCAGGGCCGGCATTTATATAGTCAGAATCAGCGATGGCAGAAGCAGTGCCGTTAAGAAACTGGTTATCACGGATTAGTTTTCAAAAACCTCCTGACTTCGACCTGTTTTTTTTGTATATTCGTTATACTTAATTTTATCAGGTTTACGAACGCTAAGCTCTATTTCATGCAACACAAATTACGTCTTCGCCTTGTTCTGGTTCTTTCAGGTATAACCTGGATGTATTGCGCATCTTTAACTGCACAGAACTTGTCTTCTCAATCAGCCAGGAACTTATCTTCTCAAAATGTGGCTATCAGCAACAAGGCTACCCGCACTTTGCTGGCTAATTCACTGAACGATTCCCTGGCCGGCTTTAATGAACCGGAAGTTCTAAGATTATATAACCTTGAACCGAACAGACATATTACCTTCCCTGCTTTTCTCGGCAAAGCACAAAAAGCCTACATCGCTCAAAAATATTATTCGAATGATTCCCGGAACCTCCGCATTATCCCAAATACAGCTCAACCACTGAATACTGCTTTCTGTACCAATTCCGATTTTGCACAGGGAACATTCGCAAACTGGACAGGATGTTCCGGCTGTAACCCCGATCCAAACGGAGGTGTATGTACATCCGGAGGAGTATGTACTACTCCGGGAATAGTATCTGGTAATCAGGACATTATGTCGGGCTTTGGAATTGACCCATGTGGAAATTTTCCGGTTGTCTGTCCCGGATTTACCTATTCAGCAAGGCTGGGAAACGCACTTCCTCCAGGCGGAACTGCTACAAATTTTGAGCCGGGTGCAGTAGCACAGGAGCTGAATTATTCTTTTACCGTACCTGTTTCCGGAAATAATGTTTTTACCTACAATTATGCTGTGGTCTTTGAAAATCCGGCCGGGCATACTGCTATACAGGCACCCTATTTTCGAGCAGGCTTATATACTGCAAATGGAGATACCGTTCCCTGTTCTTACTACAATTATATTGCAACGACTAATAACTCTGGCTTTGCAACTAACGCGGCAACAGCATGTAACCCGCTTTATGACAGCGGCGATCCGGTAGAATATAAACCCTGGACACCTGTATCCATTGACCTTGCACCTTATGCCGGTCAGACATTATACGCAAGGTTTATCTCCTCCGATTGTTCGCTGGGTGGACACTACGGCTATGCTTATATTGCCTGCACCTGTGCTCCGGTTGGAATTACACAATCAGATAGTCTGACGAATTCCTCCCCTGCAACTTTGTGCGCCCCTACCGGAATGGCATTGTACAAGTGGACCGGTCCGACTGGATCTGGTACAACAGGCCTTACAACGCAATGTATCAATACAACTTTTCCAGGGAACTATTCCGTGGCCTGTGAAACCTATACCGGATGTCAGAGCAATTTGAGTATCGCAATAATCAAACATCAAGGTGCCTTTACGGCATCTGCAACAAGTACATGCCCGGGTGATTCCATACAGTTTAGCTGTGTTGACAATGCCAAACCTTCAAAATGGAGTTGGACCTTTACTGGTGGAAGCCCGGGAATCTCAGCGCTTCAAAACCCCAAAATAGCATACCCTGCCCAGGGTTCATATCCCGTCAAAATGATTGTTACGGATACGATCGGTACAGATACCGTAAGCTATACAAATTACATTACGGTTCAGTCGGCGCCCATTACTCCCGTAATAAGCAATAGCGCGGCCAGTGGGCCATTCTGTGCGGGAGATTCTTTAACATCTAGCTATACAACCACTAATCAATGGTATTATAACGGTGCAATTATGAGCGGAACGACTACTCAAACAATCTATCCCGCCAATTCCGGATTTTATTCTGTAACCTACACAAACGTAAATGGATGTGCAGCAGGCTCTGCACCTGCTTCTCTAAACAACATTCAACCTATACCAACTGCGCTGATTACTTCCTCCGGCACCGTTGTATGTGGAGGAGATTCAGCTTTACTCATAGCATCCGGAACAGGAACGTATTCCTGGTCCACGGCTCAGACATCAGACTCCATAGTAGTAAAACCGCTCAGCACTTCATCCTATACCCTAACGGTAACCGCCAGCAATGGTTGTACTGCTTCAACAACCGCTTCCATTACTGTAAATTCCACAGCACCTCCCATTCCTGTTGCCCAACTAAACAGTGGTGTTCTTGCGTCTTCCTCTTCGACCGGAAATCAATGGAATCTGAATGGCACTCCTATTCCGGGAGCAACGGCACAGTTTTACACGCCCACTCAGAGCGGCTTTTATTCAGTTACTGTAACCGGAACCAATAGTTGTTCATCCACATCGAACCTTATAAACTGCACTGTTACCGGGATAAATTCTGCCGTGCCGAATAGCTCTTCCCTGCATGCGTACCCTAATCCATCCGTCGGAAAATTGACAGTTGATTTGGGTGAAACTTCAACGGGCTTAATGAATCTTAGCATAACCAATACGCTGGGACAACTTATTTATTCGAAATTGATCCCTGTTGGAAGCAAAATTCTGGAACTTGATTTGTCCGAATCTGTTAATGATGGAATATACAGCCTGAAGGTTCATGGTAATTCAGGCATCCAGATACAGCGGGTTATATTCTCAAAGCCTTAGCCTAAAACCAGGTTTGGGGCGATTTTATAATGGTTATTATAATGCGCATTAAAGGCCGCTAATGAATACTAGAGTAGCCATTATAAATTGGAGAAAACAGACTTGACGTGGTCCATCTGCATTTGATATACTTGCGTAAATTACTCCTTCACAATTTTTGCCTGTAGTAAACCTGTCCCGGATTTTGATTGCAGAAAATAAATGCCAGAAGGCAAATTGCTTAAATTGATCTGCCTTTGAGCATCCTTTGAAATCTCCTGATAAACAAGTGCGCCCAAGGTATTATAAATCGAAATCAGTCCTAACTCTCCGGAAGATTGCACAGTGATAGAATTTGAAGAAGGGTTTGGAAAAATCTTAAAACCTGCATTGCCAGCAACAACCGATGAAATTCCAGATGCAGGGCTGATTTGTGTTTCCCAAAGTCCTCTGCCAAAAGTCCCTGCTCTTAATAAGCCGGCACTCGTCTGAATATCCAAAGAAAAAACCATTACATCGGGCATGCCGGTATTGAAAGAAACCCAACCTCCACCCTGCGTATTATCAGTATAGAAAACACCAATATCTGTCCCAACAAAAATTCTGTCCGGATTGGTAGTTTCGTCATACACAATACAGTCAACCGGGACATTGGGCAAATTTCCTGTAACATTTGTCCAAACTGAGCCACCATTTGTTGTTTTATAAACTTTATAGCTGGTATTGTATCCGGAGAAAGTTACCCATACAGTCAGTGGATCCGAAGCCTTAACTGCAATTGCAGAAATATAGGCGGAGGCCACAGGTAATGAACCAGTAATGTTGGACCATGTTTTTCCCCCGTCAGAAGTTTTAAAAACAAACGTACCTGGAATAGTATTGTATCCCGTATTCGTACCCATTCCAACATATAAATAATTGGAATTGGAAGGAGCAATAGCCATGGCCATTACTAAATCAGTACTTGTACCGGTAAGATTAGTGCTGATCTTAGTCCAGCTCGTCCCCTGATTGATTGTTTTCCAGACATCGTTGTACCCGGCAAAAAGCGTAGTATTTGTATTTTTATCAATGACATAAGGAGTAACCCATGCACCAGAGACCTTCCCGCTATCAGGTGTAATCACACTAAAAGCAGTACCACCATTCGTAGATAAGAAAAGTTTTCCATCATACTCAGCTGAATAGACCGTGCTCGCATTGGAATAATCCACAATGGTCATCATTCCATCACCTGAAATATCCTGTGACCATGTACCGGTATTAAACAAGTTACTCCCATTATCCTGCTCACCGGAAGAAACGAATGTACTATTCGTCTGAGCTGAACTGATACTATACATTTCCATGATGGTCAGACCTGCACTCAGATCAGTCCATGCAGTTCCCGAGTTTGTCGACTTGAATAATCCTCCATCACATCCCGCCAGAATAGTGGAAGAACTACCCGGCATAAAAGCCAATTTGTGAATGTCTTCGTGAACATAAACAGGGTTGTTATGAAGTACCGTATACCTCGATTTGTTTGTCCAGGTACTACCCCCGTCTGTCGAACTCCAGATATTGATACCACCTGTAAAAATCGCATTTGCATTTGCCGGAGATGCAATAATACTCATGTCTCCCCATCCTTGTCCGCCTGCGCCAACACCAAGCGGTGACCAGTCAAGAATATTAGGAGTAGCAGACATAGAAACAAATGTTTTTCCTCCATCAACAGATCGGACAAGAGCATGAAACCCTGAGTTTGCAGAATCAGATTCCAGGGCATACAGGTAATTTGCATTAGCCGGCGTGACAGCCAGATTAATTCTATTCACCCCGGCAGCAGAATAAACAGTCGAAAACGTATTACCTGAATCTTTTGAACTATAAATGGTTTTATAGCCGCTGGCATAGATCATAGCGACATTGCCAGGCTGAAACTGAATATCATAAATACGGTGCCCGGTCAGGGGAGTCGACCAGGTTGCACCACCATCCAGCGACTTACTGATACCATTGTAATGTCCTACCAATAACATCTTGTGATTAGCAGGGTTGATGACTATTTTATTCATGTACAAACCCTGATTCGTCTGCCATTTAAAACCCGTCACATTCCAGGTAGCTCCCCCATCAGTGGATTTCATGATGCCTGTCGAATAAGTGTAAATCACATCTCCGTCCCCCGTGGCAATATAAATAATACTGGTGTCGGTCGGGTCAATGGCAATATCGGTCACACCCAATGTTGACAGATAATCCGAAGTTGGAGTCCATGTAATACCACCGTTATGCGTTTTCCATAATCCGCCTGAAGGAGAGCCAACGTAAATCGTGTTGGTATCCAATGGATTGACAGCCAGACAATTTATCCTTCCTTCACCGCCCTTGGCAGGAATAGCAGCGGGGCCCATAGAAGTCCAGTTGGCACTAAGGGAGTTCAGATTACTCATTCTGCTGCTGCTACCAGTGCTGCTGTTATTCGAATTGCCTCCATCCAAACGAAGTTTATTTCTCTCCTTATGTGCGATCATCGGGTCCGGCATTTCTCCGGAGGGAGATATCCTGTGAGAAGCGAACCATTCCCAACGCTTGTACTGAATGTATTCACCAACATTGCCACCTTCATCATCATCCATTGAGTTCCTGTTCTGCTTTAAAACATCAAAGCCTTTTGCATTCCAATACTCATTAAATGACTTTTGTACTTCAAAAAAATCAGGATTGGCCTGATCAGCAAATTTATTCATCCAGGGCTGGGCCAGGCTTTGATCCACAGGAAAAACAAACAATACCAGAAGCAGTAATCTGAATAAATAAGAAGCAGGCATTCCCGTCAATTGTTTTTATATTTCGTTATACGTGAAAATGCGTTAAAAGGTTATTGACTGTTTTGGGCAATATCATAATGGTTAATATCCCACGCATTAAAGGCAAGAAATGGATACTATAGCAGTCATTATAAATTGGCAAAAAATGGACTTGATTCCACCTGTTACACCGCCATCTTATTCAATGCCCTCACCGCCAGGCTTAATGCAACCAAAGAAAATACAAAAATCACACCAAAACCAAAGAGCACAATATGGCTTCCAAAATCTCCTGCAAACAGACTGCGGGAAGCTTCCACTGCATAATAAAAAGGATTAAAGTGAGCCGCAATTTTAATCCAGCGCGGCGCAAAAGAAATAGGCAACATAATACCCGAAAGCAGCATCACCGGAAGGTAAAAAGTATTGGTAATGGAAGCCAAAATCCCTTCGTCCTTAACCGATAAAGAAATGGCATAAGAAAGCGAAGACATAGTAATTCCAATCATTAGTATCAGTACAAGGGTCAGCGCTATTCCAATCAACGATACATGCAATCCCAAAAACAGAGCAATTACCAGTAAGATACAGGCTTGAAAAAACAAAGTCAAAAGCTGGTTACAGATCAGGCTCAGAATGACACCCACTCTGCTGGTAGGCGTTACAAGCCATCTCGCAATAATGCCGGTACGTATCTCATCAATAAAACTGAAGCCTGCAAAAAGACCGCCCATAGCCATAATCACCAGCATCCCCGGAACAAAAACCCGGACAATTTCCCCGGTCGGCAAAAGGGCTGTTGCTCCCATACTTTTAAGCAATGGCATATATAATATCAGATATAAAACAGGCTGCATCAGCCCCATCAGGAGCCAAACAGGAGCCCTCAGGGCTTTTCTCAGGTGTCTCCTGAAAAGGAGGTAGATGTCTTTAAAAAAAATCATTTTAATTCAAAACATACTTTCAATTCAAAAAATCATTTTAATTCAAAACATACTTTCAATTCAAAACATACTTTCAATTCAAAAATTCATTTTAATTCAAAACATACTTTTGAGTTCAGTCATTCCATTGTTCGATTCAAAATCCTTTAATTAATCTAATTTTTATCCTCCCTCAACGAACGGCCCGTCTTTTGTAAAAACACATCATCCAGAGAGGGTCGTGAAAGCCCTATGGTGGAAACAGGAATTTTTTCCTTATCCAGAACTCTTAATACCTCAGCAATCATCCCTCCCCCGTCCTGCACGAACAAATACAACTTATTTTCCTGAGCAAATATTTTTTTTATGTTCTGCATTGATTCAAAGAGCAATTTCGCCTGCTCCAACTCCTTGTCCATTGCAAAATCCACAATGATACTCTCGGAACCAATTTCACGCTTCAATTCCTGAGGAGTCCCCTGCACGACAATTGTCCCATGATCAATAATAGCAACCCTGTCACAGAGATGATCTGCCTCTTCGAGGTAATGAGTCGTCAGAAAAACAGTCATCCCCTCCTTTTTCAATCTGAGTATTTCTTCCCAGAAATAAGCCCGGCTTTGGGGATCAAGCCCGGTAGTAGGTTCATCAAGAAAAACAAGGGAAGGGCGATGAACAATTCCAAGTGCCAGTTCCAGTCTTCTTTTTTGTCCTCCGGAATACGTATTGGCTTCCCTTAAAGCAAATTCCTTCATCTGGAAACGGCCGATTAATTCATTGGCCTTGCTGACTGCATCCGTTGCTGAAATTCCATACAACCTTGCCTGCAGCACCAGGTTTTCGAATGCACTGCTAAACCCATCCGCACCACCCGCCTGAGAAACATAACCAATCTGCTCCCTCACCTTTTCCGGCTGCGTCAGCAGATCAAATCCGGCAACAACAGCCTTCCCGTCAGTAGGAGCAAGAAGTGTAGTGAGCATATTAAGTGTAGTACTTTTGCCGGCCCCGTTGGGTCCAAGGAAACCAAAAATTTCTCCCTGCTTTACCTCCAGGTCAACTCCTTTCACAGCCTCCACCAATTTAATTTTCTTCCCTCTCCCGGAAGAAAAAGTTTTGCAAAATTTGGTAGTCTTTAGTATTGCCTCGTTCATTACCCAAAGTAAATAAAAAAAACAAAGCGCAAAGGATTAATCCAATGCGCTCTGCTTAAAAAAAATCCAATCTATATTATTCCTTACAGATTTTCTGATAGAATCTACCGGTTCCGGTTGTCACTTCAATCAGGTATATCCCACTTGCAAAACTGCTGATATCAATCGTTTCAGTGAGCGTTCTCACATTGCCGGAATAAATCTGTGTACTCAGCAGCCTACCGCTTAAATCGTAAACTGCAAGCTTTTCAAGTGCATCGGAAATGTTCGTCAAGTTCACATTCATCTGGTTCCGGGCAGGATTAGGGTATATGCTGATTGCCCCCGCATCTCCCTCATTTTTTACACCAAGAGATTTCTTCTGGGATGCAAAGGTCATGTTATCAATTTTCAGGACCGATCCTGCATACTTTGTATATTGTGTATTTGAAGTATCATTGTTATGCCAGGAGGAAGAAATATTAATCATTACCGTATCGGGGGTATTGCCGGTATTAAAAGCCAAACTCATATTCTTATAGCTTGTATTTGTTGTAAAAATAGAAATACCCGTGCCATAAATATTCTGTCCGTTTTTCTTAAAACTCAGGGAAATATTGGCAGTATCGCCGGCGGTTGGCGAATATTTATAGCCGAATTCAAGCGTATCTATTGCAAGGGAATATGGAAAGCCGCCCAGTTCAGTACACATACCGGAACAATTCGGATAGAAGCCAGTGCCCGCCTGACCCTGCCCATTGCCATTGCCATTGCTATTGTTTAGTGTTTGCAGTTCAAGGGCATAACTTCCGCTCTGAGCATCTGTAGTCCGGATCGCATTTGGATAGTTGATAATCCATCCGGGAGGAAAAAGCACGGAATTGCTTGTCCAGTTTTCAAAATCTCCATTCATTTCTGCCGGTTGAATACTGACTCCTGTAAACGTAACACTGTCAATCACCAATGTGCTTCCCGGATTTCCACCTTTTTTCCCTCCTCCATTATTATGAAGAATTCCAATGGACGAAACTGCTCCAAAGACAACCGTATCCGGAGTCACAGTTAGCGAATGAGAAGGAAAATAAGAGCGAAGCGTATAGGAAGTAACAGTTTGCGGAAGTGTAATAAGAAAGGAATCTATCGAGGAGCCCGCTTTCTTAAAAATGACAAGTACAGCAGCCGTGTCAGTACCGGAAGGAGTATACTTATAATAAAACCGCATCCCGGTAGGTTTTTGAGCGTAGGGTATTCCGCCAAAAATTCCATTACCATTACCGCCTACATTCGCGTTAATAAAATAGGCACCTTCCACTCCATTTACAGAACTGATGGTTTTCAACATGACCCCATATAATCCATGGAATCCTGTGGTTTGCGTCACATTGGCCGCAATCCCCTGAGGGGCCTCCTTATCGTTGGATGAATTATAATATTGGGGGTCATTCCAGGTAGTTGTATTCCAGAATTCAAATCCACCATCCGGAATAGACTGGGCAGCAAGCGCAGCGGCAAAGCAACCGGTAACGCTTAAGAGTAGTAATTTTTTCATGCGTTTTAATTTTATTATTTAGTATATTTATCTCATTACGTTTTATTTCGGACATGATTTGTTCTGAATTAAAACCGGAAGTGCCGACAAACTTACCTGTTCAATTCTCTGCTGCCGATGATATACATCATTAGCAATGGTGATTAAGACCAGTCTAATTTATGAAAAAAAAATCTTTATTTGCGTATTATAGGGTTTGCATATCCGTTTTTGCCCTCCTGAACTGTAATTCAGTGGCAGCTCAGACCGATTCCTTATTTACCGGGTATAACAGCACCTTCTACCCTTCTGTTCTTCTGGCAGCAAAAGGTGTGGCCAGACCCTTTCTCCTCATGCAAAAGTATACCACCCTATCCGGTGCAAGTATTTCGGATTCAACTATCAGTTATAAAGGCGCTCGTTACATGGTGCACGATTACTACCTGAATCCAACGACTGCTTATTATGTCAAAAGCAGCCAATACAGTGCGTATGACATTAGCGGTTTCAGCACTATCTGGCCCACACAATTTCCGAATATACTGTTCAAAGCAACAGATACTTCCTATAATTGCCAATCCGATTGTGTAGGATACCTTACCCGGCTATTGTCTGCCACTGGCACAGCTACAACGAATGGGAATGCGTACCTCAATATCATTAATACGGTCAAAACGGCCAATGTCTCGCATTTCGCCGCAATAGGTTATGTGTCCACCGCCTATTCCTTTGCGGTAGCATTTCCAACCTTTCCTGCATTAGTCAGCAATGGATGGCAATACATCTCCGGCAATGCAGAAACAAGTCTGGTGAATACGTATAATCATACTATTCAAAGCTCATTGGGCACCTATACTGGTGTTCGTAAAGGAGGATTCGCCCAGGCCCTTCCCGGAGACGTATTGGCTTTTGGTTATTCTGCCTCCTCTTCCTCCAATGGACACATAATGGTTTTGGAAACAGCCCCGCAATTATTGAATGCTGACAGTATGCAGTATTATTTTCCTTCTCAGTCGCTCGCACAAGCTAAATCCTTATTAAACACACATCATATGTACAGTGTTCCGGTTTTCGATTGTTCCGGTCAGCAGGCACATTTCAGAGACAGCCGTACACTAACAAGCGGAATAGGTCATGGAAAATTATTGATGCTGACTTCGCTTTCGGACGATGCCCCGACCGGATTTATTTTTGATTCTTTGCAAGTGACATACAGTACCCCTCACATGGATACCCTTGGCACTTCTGTTTATGCAATTTCTGTAGGACGTTTTGTTATAGCTACCACAACTGCTGTTCAGCCGCTTGAGGATCGGACTACTGTTTTTCAGGTTTATCCAAATCCAGCCAAAGGAATTATTAATATAGCTTTAAATAAACCTCAGCCGGAAAATTCAATTTTAAGAATCACAGATATGTTGGGAAAGACCGCTAAACAATTCAGAATTGACGATCAGGATTTTACAATAAATGTAAGTGACTTGAAGGAGGGAGTTTATACAATCAGTATCGCGGGTAAGAAAGGGCTGTCAAACAAGAGACTTGTAATTGTCAGGTAGTCTCGTTATTACTTTAAAAGTAAAACCATGCTATTTTGGGTGATATCATAATGGTTATTATAGTGCGCATTAAAGGCCTCTAATGGTTACTATAGCAACCATTATAAATTACCAAAAAATCGACTTGGCCCATTCTGATTCAGCCACCTGATTTTGAGACCTAAATCACAAAACAGACTCCCCGTTTAAATCCGTCGTCAGCACTTCACTCATATAATTAAAAAAGGGCCGCATTTTTTTAAACACCTCATTCACCTTCTTATAAAAATCAGGACTCAGCACGTCCTTATCCGTAAAATCACATCGGAGAATATACTGCTTATAGCGCAACAGGTCAAGCGCCGGATGATCTTTAGAATAACCCCGTGGTGCAGAGCTCACCTGATCCCCGACCAGCTGACCAAAAGTCTGCACAAACGCTTTATGGGCCAGTAATTTTCTCCAGTCCTTATAATTGGAATCAATATCCTGTCTGATCCTTTTCAGATCATCCGGCACAGGACCCCAGAATCCACCCGCAATAAAAGAGTTTCCGGGTGCAATATGAAAATAGTATCCACCCCTCAGTTGTTTGCCCGCTCTTTTAAAGGAGCCACTCCAATGCGTATTGTAGGGAGTTTTGTTATTGGAAAACCGTACATCCCTATAGATCCTGAATAAACTTTTTTTACCGGAAGGAGTCTCCATCTTATCATGCTTGTTCATTTCAGCCAACAGTGCATCGGCAAAACCAATGACGGAGGCCTGAGCCTCAACATACTTGTCCTTGTGCTTATTAAACCAATCCCTGTTATTATTCTTTGAAAGCGTTTTCAAAAAATCAATTGATTCTTTTCTAATAGCAGTACATGACATATCTGTAACTTTAACAATAAGGCAGTTTAATCAACACATTCGTTCCCTTTCCCAACAAGGAATTCAGCTCAATATAACCCTTGTGCAAATCGACAATTTTTTCTACAAGTGAGAGGCCGATCCCATGTCCTGCAATTCCATGCGTATTGGAGGCACGGTAGAAAGGTTCAAAAACGTGTTTTAAATCCTGGGGAGAAATGCCCATACCCTTATCCAGAAATTCCAGAGAAATATTTCTATCCTTTTCATTCGAAGCAATTTTAACGGAAACACTTTTGTCGGAAGAATATTTGCAGGCATTGTCCATCAGATTGATAATAGCTGTTTTAAGCAATTGCTCACTTCCGGTAACAGTTAGTTTGCGCTCATCCTCCTCCAGGGAGGAATACTCCACATGAATGGAATACTCCTTTTGTCTTTTCATCAGTTCATCCCTGCTTTCGAGTATCAATTCATCTACTCTGGCATCCTTCAGTTGAATAGCAGAAGTTTCAAAACTGGTCTGGGCCAGATCAAACAGCCCGTTTGAAAGTTTACTCATATTGCTAATATCTTCCCGGATGGATTGCAAAACAGTCCTGTATTCAGGTCTGTCGGACTCATTCATAAGAGCAACATCAATCTGCCCCCCAATAGCGGTCAGGGGTGTTCTTAATTCATGCGAGGCATTTGACACAAAACTGCGCTGCATCTCAAATGCAGCTTCCAGCTTATGAATCATTTTGTTGAATTCGATCGCCAGTTGTGCAATTTCATCCGTTCCATTTCCTTCATGTATGCGTTTGCTGAGTGTTTTTGAATTGATTTCACCTACCTGCTTTACAACATTAGCGATTGGTCTCAATGCCTGACCGGAAAATAAATACCCCGCAAATACACTGACAGATGTGGCGAAAAGCAAACCAATGATTAAGATCAGTTTCAGGTTGTTCAGACTCTTTAACCCAATTTCATCAATAGCAGAAGCTATCACGACTACCTGTTCGTCTTTGCCCTTGAATAAAATCCCAACCGCCTCCTTTTCTCCATCCCGAAAACGCACTTCACCCTTCAGCCTGATTTCATTCAGTAAACCCAAAGAAGGCGTCTGTGTGGGCTCCTCATCGTTTCCTGTATAAACTTTCTGATTTGTTTGATTGTAAATGGCAACATTTCCACGTACAGAAACAGATGAAGTATTTTTGTCAATGGCCTTAAGCAATTCACCTGTTATTCCCTTCATATCAACGAAGCGCTTTGCCGTATTGCCAGACTTGGTTTTAAGCCGGAGATAAGCTGATTCTTCTCTTGTCTTAGCGGAAAAATAATAAATGCTGAAGGAGAATATAACCAAAATGGTTATGACAATAAGTGTGAAGCTACTGGTTAGTCTGACACGGATAGTCATTCTTCTTCTTTTATGATATACCCCAGACCAAACTGGGTATGAATAAGTTTCGCAGCGAACGCTCTGTCAATTTTCTTCCGGAGAAAGTTAATGTAAACATCTATTACATTCGTTTCCAAATCAAGTTTGGTTTCCCATATTTTTTCCGCTATTTCAGCTTTGGAAATAACTCTCCCCCTATTCAACAGCAGATATTCAAACAATGTAAATTCTTTCGCTGTAAGTGCTATTTTTTTACCCGCACGTTTTACTGTTTTACTATTCCTGTCCAGTTCAAGATCAGCAATCAGCAGCAAGGAGGTTTGCGTATTTTCAGTTTTAAAACGTTTTATCAAAGACCTGATTCTGATAAGCAATTCCTGAAACTCAAAAGGTTTAGTCAGATAATCATTCGTACCTAATTCAAATCCCTTTACCTTGTCATCTATTGTTCCCAGGGCAGATAACATGAGGATTGGTGTTTTCAAATTCTGGCTTCTCAGGTGTTTGCATATTTCAAAGCCATTCACATTTGGCAGCTTAATATCCAATATGACGGCGTCGTATTGATGTGCCAAAGCCATTTTTTGCCCCGAAAAACCATCCTTGCATACATCAGCCTCAAACTCGTACGCCTCCAATCCCTTTTTGACAAAAGTTGCTACTTTGGGCTCATCTTCGATAATCAACACTTTATAATTTTCCATAATTACATGCAAAGACGAAACTAAATTTCTGCAAGCCTGAATCCAATTAAACTAATCAATACCAAAACAAATATAACCACAAAATAACAAAATCATATATACCTCATTAACAAATACATAAAATAATAATTTAATGTAATTTTAATTACTTTTTAATTTACCTTTAACCGATAGCTGATCGAGACTAAATTTAATTCGCAAAAAAATTCAGGGATGTCCCTTCTTCATTCAACTTATTTCTTCTGCCTCCTTGCATTCTTAATAGCACATATTCTGTTATCATTTTGGTTCGCAAAGTTGCAGTATGTTAAAGAAAACTACAATAAAAAATTCCTGAGATGTTTTGTTGAAAGGGTTAGATTTGAAACTACGTTTTTGTTTTCTGGTTTGCTGGCACTTGCTTTAACAGGCATTTGGTCGCTGCTGCAGCTCTTTCTATAAATCAGGTCGATCAATATAAATCAGGTCGATCAATAACCCAGTACTTCCCCAATCAGCCGCCCAACCTTCCCTGCATTGGGAAGCATCCTTGCTTCAAGAATGGAATTCAGCGGAATTGCCGGAAGATTTTCGGAACCCATGCAGCGCACCGGAGCATCCAGAAATTCAAA